>Ga0065711_1029001_pt1 | contig 38077 bp, 22 predicted proteins | sample Hoacrofraction12_FD_59098 | JGI IMG/M metagenome (GOLD analysis project Ga0065711, IMG submission 59098) | Hoatzin crop microbial communities from Cojedes, Venezuela - Epithelial fraction 12 v2 (version 2) | ecosystem: Host-associated > Birds > Digestive system > Esophagus > Crop | place...
GGAGGGAGGGGAGGGGGAGGGAACAAACACATACATATGTCAGGATATCACAGCAATCTGTCCCTGTTTTCTACCAGTTATAAAGTTTATGAACATTAACATTGCATGAAGCTTTAATTTTCAGATTTAAAATCATAGAGAACTTTTTCACTGGTTTTCCAATCAATTGTTCATATGCCAATACTGAGAAGAGTGAGCTGTGTTTTCCAAGTGGAGTTGTGGTGCCCTGATATTAATTACAGAATAAATTCAATAATACAAATAACTTCCCATGACCCTCATTTTCTCTTTCTACTTTTCTATTACATACATCCTTTCAGTATTAAACCACTAAAGTAACGAATAGCGTATGCATGCCTGTTTTGTTATTGATATTTTTAAGCATGGTACCCTTCTCTCAACACACGCACACTCCAAAGACTTTATGCTGATTAACATCAATGTATTTCAGCTATAGAAGGAAAGTTTTAATTTTGTAATGGTTTTCACAAATGTAGAATTTGTCTAACGCACAGACACATAACTCATATATCCAAGTCTTCTGGGACTTTCTTCTATATTCTGTTTCTTGCTTTATCTCCAATAATCTTACATGAAGAAGAGTGCTCCAGGATAATGATGTTATCTAATCAAAGAGTATTCGTTCTATACATCTACAGTAATAGTCAAAGATAGTGGCCGAAGAGCTGTTAAAAAGAATTGAAATAACATCAAGCAATCAACAGAACATCTAATAAAGTGTTCCTAAATGTTGTGATGCTTAAAGTAGATACCCACTGTTTGCACTTTTGTGAGAAGCCAAGAAAGTTTTTATAAATACTTGAACTGAAATATATCTGCAGCACAAGCCATCCATGCAAGGACATAGGATTGCGTGACTGGGACATGGTTCAGGTCTCTTTTATGTCACTGGAAATGTGTCCATTGGCTTTAACAGGCAATGGAGAGCAATCCTAATGAAGTGACAGCACATGAGGAGTCTTCCAGCTAGAAGGAAACAACAGAAATAACGGAGTCTATTCTTTCTTTGTGTGATTTAATTTTTCTCTTTTATTCTAAACTTTATTTTCACTTATCCTGATAGGGCTTTTCCTTCAACAGCCACTGATTATTGTAATTATTTGTTACTAGTACAAGAGGGAGGCTTGGCTTTATATTCTTGTCCATGATTTGAAGTTCTTTCTTTAAATGTATCTATATTGTTTCCTTTCTAAAATAAACACTCGATAAAAATGAAGGGTGTTAATATTAGATTGCTTCTTAGAACTCTAAAAAATGACCATCATGTTGGACCGCCAGTTGAAGCTGAATTTGGAAAGCATAGACAATAAAAGTATACCAAAACCCAGATATTTCAGATTATAATTTTAAGCAGGTGTCTTTCCATCTTAGAGGTTTGTGTGTGTATGAGTAAAAAGCAAGAAGAAAAAAAAACACACCAAAAAAACCCCACATTTGAGAGTCATAAAGAGATTCTTTAGTGTACAATAACAACTGTAAAGTCTCCAGGCATGATAAGTAAAATGATGAAAAGTATTTTAACAGAAGTATATTTTACCAACTAGGAAAACGCTCTTAATTATAGAGAAAGGAATCTCTTAAACTAACTTGACAAGGTACATGCAAAAATTAATATTATACGCTAATGTTCTTTTTAGTGAGTAGCTTAGGTTGATTTATTCATTTAGGTAATTACGTACCACAATATTAGTAATTCAGAGTTAAATTGAATTAGGAAACACAGAATAAATTGAAACCGTAGTCATATTTCTTTCTCACTGTGTAACGAACAGAGATGTATTGATGTAAGTTCTAAGTGTACTACATAAGTTAAATTCCCTAGACTGCAATTTGATCAAAAAGCATTAGACATTTACTTAGGCTATAATAGGACCTTGCCATTGGATGGCAGTAAAATTCTACATCAATCACTAGAAGCAAAGTGAAGCTAGGAAAACAATAGGATTTCTCCTTTTTTATTGAAGAGTAGAAAGCTTGAGGGGGGATGGTGATGCCTTAAATGCTGTGATAAGCACTAATATTAAAATGCATTTTCTTTTGCTATGTTAAGAGCATTTTAGAAATAGTAAACTCAATTTTCTATTATGTGGAAAATAATTTATTTCTTCTTGAAAAGAAAAAACAAATCCTAGGATTTTGCAAAGACAATGCAAATATATTCTGTTTATTGCTGCTTAATATTGAAGGGTTCTATATATACATTTTTTTACTTTTTTACTCAGTGTGATTTGTTGATTTTTGCACAATATGCAAATTATTTTTCAATATTCAGCCTTCTGTAGTAGCATTGTAGAAGACTGTTTCTTTTCTTTTACATCTAAATTATTATTGCCAATAGGACGATCTTCCCAAAATAATTCCATTTGTGATGAGAAAAAAATCCATCCTTTCTGTATGAGCACATGAACACAGCACATGTACATGAAGACAACCTCTATATAGACAGAGCCTTTTTATACAGCAATTTCATACCATAGGCCAGGTTTTACCACCTTTGCTCAGACCCATGCCAGGATCAATGGCCTTTAAGGTTTCTGGAAATCTAGCCTACGAAGGAACTAAGTTTCTGTAAGGTGGTAAGCACAAAAGATTACCAAGTTACTAAAACAAAATGACACAATTTACCATTATGCCTTGACCTTGACTAGTAATGTCAAGATTTAGACCAACAGCAACTACAACACTTTTCTTTTAATTGACATTAGAACTAACAAAGAATAAAATGCAACTACCATGTTCTTAAAATACTATTTGTATAATCTACACATTAAATAAAGAGGAAAAAGTATTCTCTGGCAAATTATCTTGCTAAATTATTTTACGTTTTCCACTAGCTACCAAAAATGTTATTGGGAAGGTTCCTAAAACACACAAGCAAATTAGTTTCACTTTTTAATGTGCAGCTCCTGATCAATGAAAATCAATAAGAATATTATGAATACAATTATTTTCACATTAATTACACTGGGTTTGGATTAGGCCTTTTTATATTAAAAATAGATTTTATGTGATTAGCAAATATACAGAATTATACATTTACAACACTGAACTAAATAGAGCAAGAAATGTGTTCAGCATATGGTCTTCTATGAAGAAATATAAATTCTTATGTCTTCATTCAGTGTTTTTAAAAAAATTGTTATAAATTTAGTAGGTCGGGTTACAATCTAGATGGCCATAAAATGAGTCGACTCTTTTTCACAATGTATTCAGGGTGGTCTAAAAAAAGCTAAAGGCTATTAATCAGGATTTCCTGGGATCAAACCACAAAATCCCTAGCAATTTATTCACTCACTTCATATTTAAAGTCTGTTAAAAGTTTATAGCTTTTTAAAGATCATATTAAGCATTAAAATTTGGAAGTCATGTAACAAAAACTGTTATGGAAAAAAGAGATAAAATGGTTTATCACAAACTCATTCTTAGGAAAGAATGTGTTAAATATACACGATGGAACTGTATTAATCTGGATTTTATGACAATGACTGTAAAGTGAACCAATGCCATAAACCTGGTGATAAAGCCTTAGTTTCACTCGCAAGGACTTACAACGCTTCTGAAATGAAATAAGAAATCCCCAAGAAACATTTTTCCCCACATTGAGGCCATGATCCTACAACTATACTATCAACTTTAGGGGCCTGAGCAGTCCCAGGTAAGTCAGTTGAATTACTCATGTGTGTAACATAATTATATACTAACAGAATCAAAATCCTAAGATTTTGTTGTTGAAATCCCACAAGACTTAGTACAAGGGACTACATCTTCTGACATCCAGAACACTATAAATTCAGTTACACTTAGGGAGACTGAACATCCGGCAATTGGCTGTTCGTATTTTTCCCACATTTGTATTTAGTCCAAGACTCATGAGCAGAATTTCTTGAGGTGTCCAGAATTCTTAATGCATCAGAAATTGAGATTTTTGTCATTTCACAGAAGGGGTTTGATGCAATACATGTTCATACTGCAGCTGAAATAAAATTTAGAGTGCTGTAATATGTAAAATAAATCTGTCAAAAGATCATCTTCTTCTAGAGGCATGTATTAAGCCCACATTTCCTTATTAGCAAGAAACTAAGCAAGCTACTGCACTAGAACTACTCACTCGGAGTGATATAAAAGAAGGCTGTGTAATACCTAATAGCCTTTCAACTACCATGCAGACATTTCTAGCCAGAATCTGACCTTACTTAAATGATACACCAACCTAATTCTACTTTTCTTTTTAGCTCCTAACTTGCTATCATGTACAAAAACTTGGGGTGACAGAGTCAAACTTTCAGTCAGTTTTAACCTAATATTCAAAAGTTTTCTTTAGGTTTTACAAGAGGAAAATACTAAATTTGCACTTTCTAGAACTTCAGAAAATACAATGGGATCACCAGAATTGCACAAGTGTTTTTTAAAAAAATAGCACAAATTAAGGAAAAACAACTTCTAAGGTCTTTTTTGTACACACTGGTCAAGTGCACATATAGCTGAACTTGAGAACGGCACTCATTTTTTGGTGAAAAACTATATCTTATACACTTAAAGTTTAAAATTAAGGACACCTTCATTAAAAATAAAGGCTTGAGTATCTCAAGAAACAGTAAGATTAGACCTATGCTCAGACAGCAACAGGCTTATACTGACTGTTTTTAATGACCAAGTGTGATTGCTTGCTTGTTAGTTACTATTCTGTTTTACAAGTCACATTTCTTGGGGTGACATCCAGATATTCAAACTGATCTAAGCGTGTTCTGTGGACAGCAGTTGAGGAGGAAGAAAAGAGGTGTGGGAACAGCAGTAGGAAAGCGCTAGTAAGGTATCCTGTAAGGCAAATGAAAATTTCAGAGTCAGATGAGCTGTGGACATCTGACTAATAAAAGATGAAAGTAGAACGAGACCGGGAAAAGTGTGCTGAGAACCAGAGAATAAAGCAAGAAGGCAGGAAGTTGGAGAGTCAATAAGGTGGGTGAAGTAGAGTGTTGAAACGTCAATGAGTCAGCTCAGTGGGGAGGCAGCTGGATTGCAGGTGCTGAGCTCAGGGAACTATGGCAACACCAGCAGAGAAGTTTTTCTGAATGTCAGAATTTAGTACCATCATCAAAGGGCAAGGCTGGCACTAGGTAGGTGCTGAGTGCTTCTGTTAGCAGCCCAGCTTCTCCCTGGTGCTGGCAGACCTTCCTTCCAGAGAACTGAGGAACTTTAATTTTCCCTTCTAATGAAGCAAATAATCAGAATTTCCACAAACTCTCAAAAATTGCCTTCCTACCCTGTCCAACAATTATTATTTTTTAATTACTGAATTAAAAAGAACATATTACTCAAACATCCTCTTATTGTAAATAATTTCATATAAAATTATATCCTAACATGACTGTACTAACAGCAAACTTTAACTCAGGACACTAGAACTGAAAAGAGGGACTCCAGTTACACTTCTTAACACTTAGGTCATTAAAAAGGCAGCTAATTTACTATGTAATACCTGATTTCCTATGAAAATCTCAGCTGAAGACCTATAGCTGGACCCAGTAGACACTCATCTACTTTTAAAGGAGATCGAGTTCTAGAGAACCAATAGCTACATTCACCTCCTATGGCTTACTAAGTTGCCATACGGATTGGTAACAGACCACTTTTACTGCCTGAAGAATAACCTGTAATGTCACCAGCTCAAACTTTGGACATGTCACCCTGAGTCAGTCAAAATAAAAAGATCTAGTACGCGACAAACACCTGAAAATGGACATGAGTAAGGAATGACTAGCTGAAAAAGCCAGGTGCTTACTGCTAATTTTTCCTTCTGTGGGAATCTGTCATTAATATGTTTCCAATGCCCAGAAAAGGACTTAGTCTTACACATCTCTGTTGTCTATGTAAGATCTCAACTGGCAATGCACAGAAGCGCGCAGAGGGAGAATGATTGAAATGCTGACTTAACTCTGTAACGTTGTACTCAGCCACTCTTCCTACAGAGAGATATCAGGTCAGACTAAAGGAAACAGTGTGCAAATTTTTGCACAAATTGAAATGATTTCCTAGCGTCTTTTATACATATTGATGCCCTAAACACTCCCCCAAAGAAATCAAGAGCCTGAGACTTTCATTTTACATTATTAATTTGGGCAGTGAGGGTGATCTGACTTGATAAATTCTACTTATTAGTATCTCATTTCACCAGTTGCAGCATTTGTGCATGCAGAAGACTTTCAAAACACAGAAATTTTTTGTTGACTTTTGGAGAGGAAGTCTGAAGGATCTGTATTTCCAAACGGGTCACTTTGTGCTCCTACAAGATGTACATTCCTTCAGTCAAGTAACAGACTCAAAACTATGCCAAGAAGTCACTAGCTATAAAACAAACAGCAGGAACCAGGTGCTAAAATCTAGATTTTGAAGACAATCAAGTAATTTAGAAACTGCGATAGCTTTAATTGAAGTACTAATAATTACAAATAGTAAAACAACTTGTCAAGAATCCGGTAGTTCAAGAATTAACAACTCTGCCCAGAAACAGCAAAACGCGAGTCATCTACAAGAGCACTCACTAGAAGCAGTTCTCTCAGCTTTTAACTAGAATCAGCTACAGACTGTCTCCAAAGGATGTCTCTAGTGGATAACCTCTGGTGGTGAGGATGCACAGTGTATCAGCTCAGCTCTTCTCTGCCCTCCCAGGTTGCCCTTTTGCTCTTGATATGCCCCAAACTACCAGCTATGTGAGTGCAGATATCTACAACTACCACACAGCCCACCTAGTGGGGTCTAGACACGTTGGCTAGACTATTGGTTGCCAATGAACGCTTCTGTTTCCTGAGCACAGACTTCCACACATAGGCAAGCCCCAAGTTAATTTCCAGTCATGATTAGTTTTTGACAACATTTAAGATCTCTGAATTGGTATTTATTTTGAGGCTCTTGATATGTAAATCACTTATGCTAAATTCTGCAGCTTTGACTCAGTTTAGATTATCAGCGTTTACCTGCAAATATTTGAATAAACACAAGTGAGACCATCCTTTTACAACCCTTTTAAGATCAAAGAGTCAGTATTCTGCCTTTGAGGCTTGTCAGTTTAAAACCTGCACTAACAATTAAAGAATTCCCCCTCCTCCCTTTCTGCTGCCTTCCACCCCCCAAAAACCAAGAATGAAAAGCAAGAAATGCAAGAAATGTCCAGTTTTATATCAGAACTTCTCATTAATGAGTGAATGTGCTGTTCTGCAACATAGTTTCACTGCTCTTCTGTTTAAAGGGCTCCATCCTACATGGCTAAAACCTCAGGATGAAAAAAGGACTCTGGAGAGATCTAAGCTTCCAGTAAAAAATAGATTTATTTTGTGCCATTTCACTAGGAATACCCTAGGATTTTTCCCAGGGTAGTTAATGTCAGAATGCCATAGGAAAAAACAGTGTATGTGAGAGTAAGTATTAATATGCTCACTGCTGACATCCCCCAGTCAACAAGATGGAGTTTTGTGCTTCTTGGCTAGGTAAACAGGTCATTGTGTTTTTCATAGGCACACAAAACATTTAAAATTGTGCGGAAGAATAATTGAAAAAAACCTTCATGTGATGGAACACATTTTTGTTACTCTACACTGGTATTTCTGAGCCAACACCAGCCTCCTCACTGGGATGTTGAGACTGTAAAGACAACAAAAGTAGACCATTTCTATTGTGCAGGAGAGAGAAGGTGTCTTTCGTTTGTTTTCAGGAGCAAGACGATCCTTAGCATCAACTCTGGAGAATATATGTTTTTGATTTCAAAAAAGTAGTTTTTCAGCCTGAAAATGTTCCAGAGCAGAACAAGATTATTGGCTGTTCCATGGTCTGACGGTTTCTTGACTGGCAGGCATCTCTAGACACATTTAGCAACTGGAATAGCTATGGAATGCTTCAGAGTATTCAGTCTGTCTTACAAAAATGATTACACTATTTTTCTCTTCAAAAAATAGCCACTCACACCTATGGGGTGGATGGAGCTATAAATTCTCATGGTCTTGAGGCTTTGCTTCAGCAACAGTCTATGGCCACCTGCACCACCCACAGCTGGTCACCTAACTTCCTTTCATTCTGAAAGGGTAACTCTGAAAGAGCAGAACTCTACAACAATCTATTTTTGCAATCACAAGGACAGAAAATAGAATTTTCTGTGGTATTTCCATGACTCCGGATGGGTGGGAACGAGCATAAAAACAGGCCATTCTCTAGCAGAGCTAAAGTAAAAAGTATAGGTTTGCATGTAAAGAAGGATATTAGAAGTATAAAAATGATACATACAATGTACGAATGAATACAGCTTGAAATCATAATGAATTCTTGCTCAATTTAGGTTTGAGTTACAGTTCCCAGCTTTGCACATAGTCTTATCAAAGAGCTTTTTTTAATTTTTCTGGTGCTGTGAGAAAAGATAAAGCCAAAAATCTCTTTGGAAAGCATAAATACACTTCTATACCTATGTTTTCTGACAATATTTTTTTTGAGAACTTAAGTATTTTGACTACTCATCATTATTTCCTGACCATATGGATAAAAACAATTTTCATTACAGTGTATTTTCTATAGTGATTATCCAGAAGTTGCAAACAGTTAAGGTCTTTGTTGTAATGGGCAGCTACAATACAAGTGAGATAATTCATTTGGAAAAGTGATTACATAATTACTTGCAAACTAAATTAAGATAAAAAAGAAGGGTACAGAAAGCATATATTGTGACTGAATAAACATAGTTTTCAAACTTTTATTGATGTTTGAGAAAGGCTTTCAATTACGTAAATGGAATGTTATCAAAATATCACAAAATATGTGAAATAGAGAGATATCAGATATCACAACACACTGAAATATTCCACCTGTGATCAAGAGTTCAAAACAACCTCTATCAAAAAGGTAACTCTATTCTAGTATCATTCTGTAGACTGATAAGATTGTGTGAAATGGAGTGGCATTCTTATTAAAAAAAAAGAAAGACACAAAAATTCATGTCTTAGAAATAAAGCAAGAAATATAATGCTTAAGTGGTCTTTGCAATCCTTGCCCGTAATGGCAGTGATATACCACTTCAGTGGGAATAATAGAAGGAGTTATGTCTGGGAGAGGCCTTATGACTCCTGTATTTCCCAGTTGCATAATGTTCATTAGCACTTAACATGTTCTTGAGAGACAGCAACTCAACCATTTCTCTTAATTTTGGCTAAGGAAATAAGCAGTAGCTCAGGTGAACATGAGAACTAGAATTGCATGAGATTCTTCTATTATAATTTGAATAGAATTGCCAAATAAATCCTGTGTTTCATGCCCCCAGATATTACATAAGACAAGATACCAGTATGAAATAACACAAGCAATAAGCATAAGCCTAAGCAAAAAGTGACCAAAAAAAAAGCTGACAGGAAGGGTTAGAAAAAAGAGGTCACAGTCAAGTGTTGCAGGTACCATGATGCCTATTTATTCATACACACCTTTACACATATTTATTTATACATGTACTTATTCATACTTCAGATACAGTAAGTTATCTCAAGGACGAAGTTGAGGAAATGTGAAATTAGATCTGAAGCAGATTGGTATGAAAGAAAAGAAAGATGAAGACACACACACACGAGATAAAAGACAGAGTGTGGGGAGGAGAAAATGAAAGATCATAGTTGAATACAAAGGGCCTAGTGACAATGGATGGAGGAAATTAAGTGTTTGCTGTTGCTGTGGGATTTTAGTCACAGTCTGGAAAAGTTCTCTAAGCACACAGTGTGTAGGCTCAGGAAATCAAAAACTCATGAATGTCCGGTAAAACACTGATGGATACTGAAGCTTTTGTAGAAACCTGAGGTTTGGAGAGATCAAGAAAGACACGGGGGGTCTTCCTTGGAAGACCTTCAGGGGAGATAGAGGAGAAAAGGGAAACGTATTTTCTCAGGTTTAAACTGTGAACATCTGAAGCCTTACACGGACCGGTAGGAATCATATTCTAATTATTCCTTGTATCTACCCACATTTGCAGGTCGATACATGGTATCTGCAGTCCTTGGAGAAGGTCAAGAGCGACACTGTTTTGTATGCCACAGCCTTTTCTTTACTGACTAGACCTAGAAATTATATTGACTTTGAAAGATACAAATGGGACAGAAGGACATCAAACAAAGTTATGGCTCATGCCGTCTATTACTGCTTTATTTATAGGAAAACATAGGCTAATTCAATGAAAATTAAAAAGAATTCATAAGAATATGAAAATTTATTTCATAGACTAATCAACACAGTACAAAATCCAACATTTTTTCATAAAACTGGTATCCGAAAACACCACTGGCTTTAACTGCAATAATTTTTGTGAAATAAATCCCAGCATTTCTTAATGTGCAGAAGGGATTTAACATTCATCATATTTAGACATTTAATCTTAATCACAAAAGTCTTCAATGTAGAACCACAGAAACTGAGACAGCTGCTCCAGCTCTGGAGGATCTTATTGACTGCACAGGTAGCCCAGCTACATGGGTTAGAACTTTGTTGGTTAAATCAGGTGCATCAAATAGTGCAGGGTAAGTACTCCAGCAAGCCTTTAATTCAGCCCACTGCATCCAACTGGTAAGTCAACTTTCATGATTCCTTTGCTAGCTTTGATGACAGTCATTCACACCCTGAGAGGGCAGTTATCCCTGCAGCTTCCCGTGTGGCACCTGACCTTCCTCAGGGACATCCAGATGAGCCAGCCAGGGTGGGCTCCGGGCACTCCCTACCTCTGAGGCCACAGCCTGCCAAGAACTGCAAAGACATTCTCACCTCGATGTGCCAGATTCGGCAGGGACGTGGGGATTTCTGCAGGCGATACCCCCAACCACCTCCAACCCCCAAGGCTCTGCCAACCTGTAGAAAAGCAGAAGGGAATCCAGGACAAAAGGGGCCATACTTGGTAAACACTGGCTAAATCCAAAGTAAATCTCTACTCTGATAAAATTATGGTCACCAGTTCTACTGAGAAGTGTTTACCATGATTAAGGAAAACGTAATGACCATATTGTTTCAATAAGAATTTTTCTGGAACAGAAACTGTTCCACTGTAACTGTACATATATCATTAATAGCTAATATTATTGTTGCATTAGTATCCAAAATGCGCTAGTACTTCCCAGAAATCTCTTTTTTAGAGCATTCAGTGGAGAAAAATCAAGTGGACATGACTGTGGATTGCCTAAGGTATGCTTTTGAAAACAAAAGAATTAGTAATGTTGTGATATAGAAAAATACAGAGCTTTTTCTTGTTTCAGTGCTCCCACTTGGAAAGCTGTTGCGAAAATTTGGCCATTAACCTGAAGGGAATGCAAATGTGTCTGTTTTAATGTACGTAACTCTGTCTGCTTTGTGAAACCAAGAGGTCTGTATAACATCAGACCGGGTTCCAAACAGAAAAGATGAACTTCTACTGAGAACTGACGTTAAAAAATACTGAATAGAAATATTTCCATGAAGCTTGGCAGGAATATGTACACTGTAGATGAACAACTGTTTTAACAAATGTTCAATAGAAGCATCCAGAATCTGTGGAGGAAATAGCATAACTGCTGATGTCTGATTCCATTAGGATCAGCACCAATGCACTGCTAAATTATTACAGGGTATTTTATGAACTGTTATTGATGATTTAGTGGCAGGCTAGCTTATGTAGCTTACAAGCTGTCACCTTTAAGGTGAGGCCAAAAGCAAGCCCAAGGATATATTCTAAAAGAAAATGTAACAATTATTATAGCATGTGTGTCAGCAAAGTTCATATGATTCATTGTCCTTCTGGTAATAGGAAAGCTGTCAGTGGGCGCTCTTGGGCATGGTTCAGCTAACTATATAAAGAATGTTCTCTTAAACATTCACCTACGGCTTGGGATTCAGAGGTTGCTTGTCTGATTAAATGGAAAGGAGGTAATTTAAAAGCATCTTCCTTTCCAAATATGTTACTGTCAATTGGCTTTGGTTCAGAGGTTTCCAATCTGAAGTACATGAGGCAGCTACAGAAGAAGTCTATTAATATTCCTGCATAAAATGCTTTCTTAGCCCAGGTCAGCTCCCCTATGCACTTTTGATGTATTAGAACTTTAATGTTTAACTGAATTGACAAGTGATGGGTTTTATAATCAATGTGCACAAAGGACATGCCATTCCCAAGGAAGCTCAACATTTATTAAAAATAACGATGAAGAGGAGCGTATCAGGTGGAAGCTGCTGTGCAGTGTTTTGTTCTTCTATAGTTCATATATTGTGCAAGGTACACCTGTGATATCATCTGGTTTAAAACTGGGATGAAGCTCAGTTCTTTCAGTATTAAGTAAATGAAAGTTATGAATCTAGTGAAAATGGAGAGTATCAATCTAAACGTTCAAGAGAGGGCAAAAATAAATCTGTGGCATATTTTCCTTTATGTTTTGCCACAGGGCGATTTCTGAACTCACAGCACAGATGTTTTAAATATGATACAACCTAACCACTACAATGTTTGATGCTAATTCCTTTGGAAATATGTACTAATTTCGGGGAGGTTGTTTTCTTTTGATGAAGTAGCTCAGCTCCCACCAGCCTTTCCAGGAACTTTTTCACTGTTTTGTGTTGGTTTTTTTTTCTTTAATGGGTAATGTTGGAATGAAGTGGCAGGGTCTTTCACAGAAAGGCTAACTTACAGTAGTTTTTGTATAATGCTCTACAGATGTAGATGTTCCCCAGATGTGAACAGACTAGAAACTTAGTTTTGTCTCTGGGTATTCATTTGCCATATAAATCTCCCAACACATTCTTATCTGCTATGTAAATAAGATGTGGAATTCCAATAGTGTCTCAGCCTTCTACAGCAGATGGTATAGTGAGATTTACCACACCATTACATTTAATGGGATTGAATTCATTTGGATTTCTTGATGTTCACTCTGTCCTTCTCTGAGCAGCAGTGTTGCCAATGTTCCTGATTATATATGATTTGAGAGAGTGCTTAAAGAAAAAAAAACCCTTTATCTTAGAAATATGAGTATTTTCTGTCAAATTTTAAAGTGTGTATATATTGCATTTCAGAGGATTTATAAGCCCTATGAGAAAAGGATATTTAATGAATATTCAACAAAGATCTTGAAGTCATTACATTTGAAGATTTTTGTAAATATCAGCTATCCATTTAACTGTTTTAGTACTAGCATCATTATATATTCATTTGGAAAGGAATGAGCTCTTTACCTCACCACATCAGTGTAGACAGAGCGAAAACAAGAAAAAAGTATCCATGTTGAGAAAAAAAAATCTTTCAAAAACACAAACCAAAGAGAAATTTTTTATTTTAATTTCAAAGTAAAGTTGGCTCGCTGTGTACAATAATTCTACTAAATTAATTAATAACATTTTCAAAATTGAAGTGCAAACTGACACCGCTAAAACATAATTTAAAATGACAGTGTAAAACACTGTCAAATTCTTCTAGGGAATTGTCTTTTCAAAAAATGTTCCTGCAAAAGCCTTGATCTGCTTGTTCCACAAATTGCTGTGTACCCAAAATGACATCTAAAACGTATACAGATGTTGTATGCAGGCATACATTAGCTGATGCTTTAGATTATTTTGTCTGCTTAGCATTCCATCATTTCTGCAATACCATGTGTGGCCTAAAAATTTACTCAAAACTATCTTGTGAATTTTATCATGCTACTGCCATCATTCCTCACGACACTCATATAGACCACCAAAATACTCTTACAGGACAGCTGAATGAGAAAAAAATACATCTTTTTGTAATTAAACTTAGTAAGGATTTCAGAAATTTTCCACCTCAAAAGTACTCAGCTTTTCTAATTAAATAAAAGTTATTTTTAAAGTCATCCTTTGGGCTTAAAAGATCCTAACTGTTTTATAAAGTATTTTATGAGTTGTAAATCAGTCATCTGATCAGCAATAATACTCTTTTCACTACAGTGCCAAGCAAGGATAGCAATCATGCTGGATCTACCATGCACAAATGAAAAAGCTTTAATTATCACAGCGAAAGGCAAACATCTCACTTCTCTCAACAGCATATACAGGCAACACCATCACCTCTGTATGCTGTTCTAGTTTACCCACAGAATGCCTGTTCTAGTGGGCACTACAAGTTTTGCTTTTAATTTGAAGATAGATGAAAAAGGCAATGTCAAAATTATGAAACTAATGGAATACTATGGAAAACTCTGTAATATTGATGTTTTGATCTGAACAGTATAGGATCGTGGGATGAATAAGCGATTCCACCAAATCACCAGACTGAAAGGTAACAGAGCTATAATGAGTATAATCACTATAAACTAGTAACTCCGGGCTGGGCTTCTCGGGAAGAGGCTGGTGGGGGCTGCAGGTTCCTTTGCACTATTAAAAATGCTGGGTTTATGAAAGATAGAGTTTTAATGCAGAAATATTCTGATGGAGAGTTAAGCAAGCTCTGGTTTATGGTGAGTCGCCCTCTCCTCACATCACAACACAGGTGCTGTGAGCTGTTTTTGCAAACGCAGTCATTTTGTTGGCAGTCATGGAGAAGACACAGCGACAGCGAGACATGTTCCACTGTTGCACAATGATCACACGTTGCTGTACCATGTGCTTGCTGACTCCGAACACTAACAAAATGTAATCATTAGGAAAGACCTTTGCTTTACTGTGATTATCAGCAGCTTTGTCTGCAAAAGAAAATGAGGAATCTAAAAAAAAAATCACGGAAGTGGCAGTATGGCATTCTTGATTCATCTCTACTATAGCTTGTAATTGAAGTAAAAATAAGAGCTTTACAGATCTTTCATTTCAGTGAGACTTCACTGACAAACTTTTTCCCCTTCAAAGACAACATCTTCAGATACGGCAGCCCTACTTTTCCTCACAGTCTGTGAATCGTTTCTTCAGTCCCCGGGTTTGATAGCAATTAGATCAGGCTACCAGCACATCTCATTTTTCTATTGCTTGCCCACAGCTCTTGTTACTTTCTGCCAAATATATTAATGATATATCTATATTGGGCATCGTCAAAATTAGCTACAGGAGGTTGCTGTAAGTCTAGAAGAGCTTTCTTAATTTCTTTGATTTATTCATGGCTGACAGTGGCTTTAAGACTGGTTCTGTTTGGGGGGTGGGAGAAGAGGGAAGCAAGCATTGTGGCTGGTTTCCCATGGTTAAAAAAAAAAAAAAAGCCCTGAAAAAACTCAAGCACCTGTTATTTTCCAAATATTTGTATTCTCACAGTGGAAAAGCTGGGGGGAGAAGAGGAGGGGAAGCACTTGCCAAGTAAAACCAAACCCCCAAACTGTTCCATACACTAATCATGATATTTTCTATGTATATCTTTGATGTATGAACTCCAAAGCCTTCTGAAGCATTTTTTAGGACTTTTTAGACAGAGAAGTCTCCAAGAAGAAAAATGAACTGTCTCAAGTTAATTCTGGTTTGCTTTAATATTGAACTTCTAATGACTCATGCTGGTTTAAACTGAGTAGAGACTCCCCATGAGATGAACCAAGGAACCGTTGTTTCATTCTGAATAAGTACTCAGAGTTTGAATGTGTATTTGGATCAGGTTATTTTCTTTGAAAACCCATGAGAACAGATTTTCTGTAAGACACTCTTGGCACTTGCTTCTGGAATATCAGAGGAGCTCTGATATTTAATGTGTCCTTTGCAGTCCTAGTAACATGAAAAACGCAGGAGAGAAAGTTCATAACGTGTTCACACATCAAAGCCTTTGGGTTCTGACTTCTGCTAGAAGAGTGACAAATTCATCTACGACAAACAATGGTCTGCTCTGCTCTTTTTTTCTCTTTTTTTTCTGTGTGATTTGGAATCTCCTGAGAAAGGGTATGGAGGCAATAACCACAGTAGCAAATTTAAGGGTAAACTTAGGTAAAGGAGTGATAAATCAGAAATTCATTTTTATCTCGTCAATGCATCGTTTACCCACTTAGATACATCAAAGAGGAATTTATCCATATTTTTTACAAACCACTACAGGATATATTCATGAGCTAGTGGAGGACATGAACATTACACGAAAAATACTGATACTTGGGTGAATTAGGAAACAGTAACTAAAATAGCTGTCATTTAATTGCCTGGGGACTGTTCCATGAGGAACAAACAAAAAGGAGATCTGTCTGTGCAGCCAGTAAAAACAGCGCAAAGTGTGAAAGGCAATTCTCCAGTGAGATACTCTTGACACAACTACAGGAGTTACTCTCCCTTCTCTGCGTAATCCCCTGGTAAAACAAACTTCTCCATGCTTCTTAACGTTGCTTGCTGAATCACCACCTGTGGTTATTCATAACAGCAAAGCTACCTGCGTAACTTGGAGCTACCTAAACAATTTTTTCATTTTAAAATATCCTAGATAAATATTTAATTTCCTCTTCCTGTGTTGTCCTCAGGTTCATGTAAGGATTGGTGTGTATTTTCACTTAAATTATTCTGAAAAACAAAGAACATGGTATTTAACTTCAGCATTTCATTAGAAGTGGGGATTAGCTCTGTCTACTTCTGAGCTTCTTCTTTAGCTTGTTCTAGAAATTCGTACTTTCTGGATATAGTAAGAGGATGCTGTTGACTAAAGTCAGCATTTTATGCACTATGCTTGGCTTCAATAGCCATTATGGAACTGCTACTCCAGGCCATCTTCACTATAAAACAAGACTTGAATGTTCCCCAGTTCAGGCAGGAAAAATAGGCACAGTCTTCCACTAAAATACCTGCGATAGCAACTCCAGATTGGAAAACATTTTGGAATTATGGAGAGCCAGTTTCTACATCTTTGAACATACTGAGTAATTTCTTGCTCTACAGATGGTGCCACTGACATCAGCAGTTCCTGCTGTAGAGTCAGGTGCTGGTAGGTATGAATTCAATATCTAAACCTGGCCCTAAGAACATTCTAGCACCTGAAAAGGACTGTTCTGTAATACAAAAGGAAACATGTTTATCATTCCTTTTTTTGTTTGATAGTCACCTTTTTGATACTTATTTTGTTTTAATCCAATCACTAAAGTGAAAATTTCGGCTAATTCTGTCCCATTTTTGTGATAGCTGCTATAAATTTCACATTGCTTACGCAGTTATGAACAAGATAAATTTGAGTCATGGACTGAACCTAGAAGCTTGTAAATCAGAAGGCGCCACAGGTACTCTGAGTTCTTGTTAGTCAGTCCCTAGGATTTAGATAGGAAAAAATTTTTAAAACAGGAAAATAATATACTGTTGAAGTTGATTAGCTGGCTGTAGTCTCCTAGATACAGAAGATTTCCTCCTTTTGCACAGCAGGTGCATGCATGACTTATACAGGCAAAGCTCAATTTTGTAAAGGTTAAATTTGATCAAATTGATTAAATACAGATTTTTCTTCCATTTTATCAGTACCAGGTTTATGCTTACTGGTTAGAAACCTGTTTCCCAAAAGCCATAGTCATTTGCTTACTTTATTGTGTCTGATTGTTAAGTATCCACAATTTCAAATACAGAAATAATCCTTTTACTTGTAACTCAAAAGTGCATTAAGTAGCCCCTTACAAAAATGTTCTTGTTCACCTGTGACAAAGGAAATAAGTAAAAATTAATTTCTACAAGCCCACTACATTTGGCACATCAATACTCAGACCAGATGAAATGCTTACTTTAAGTAAAAGCACTTTTTCTTTTACCAAGTCAGAAAAACAAAGTTTCCTAAAGCATCACACACTGAGAGAAATAAATTACTTTTCTCACTTGGCCGAAACTGAAAACACGGGTCTGGGACCCGCAAATGTTTAAAAATCAAGCTAAGCGCTACATATACGATTAACAATGTTGAGTTTGATAGGGATTCTTATGTAGATAAACACGTGCATGAGGTTTGCACAGGACTGGGGAAAAGCTAGTCCTGTCTCTGGGATGCTGAATGCATTAAATTTCCATTTGAAGTGTCTGGTAGTGGATAATGTTCAACACCTTGTGGAAGATACTCGGCCTAGGGGCTAGACTGCTCGTTCACACCTGGGCTGATGGCTGGTTTTGGGCAGGGTTTCAGCTCCTCACCATGAAAAACCTTCGCACCATCCAGGAATTATAATGGAATTTATTCAGGGTCATTAACTACGCAGAGACAGCTGTGAGCACTAGTAAGATTTACTTAGCGTGAGGATATAAGAATTAACCAATCTCCTAGATTATAGATACAAATCTGTGCTCAGAATCTGTACAGATCAATGCTAAATGAATCATTAATATTCTGCATGAAGCAGAAAATAAAGCCGATGAAAGCTGATCCCCCTACCTTGTCATTACATTCTCTATTACCACAACTTCATCCAAAATTGCAAATCATTACTGCTTCTCCAGCATCTGCCACACTTCGCTACTGTCCCTGGAGCACTCAGAGAGTCAAATATGTTTACTAAAGCATAAAACTACTAGCACCACTCATCCATGGTTACACAGACACATCTGAACATTACTTTAAAAGTGTCATAGACCTTATATTTATTGTTCTGAATAAACATTAGTCTCATGAGCAGAAAAGCAGCAAAGACTGGAGACTGGTAATTACTCACAGGATAGGTACACTGCCATTAGCTGCAATGAAAGCCTCTCTGTCTTTCCACGTCAGCGGATTTCAGCACGAAGAATTAGTATCTTGCCTCAGACAGGAGAACTTAACTCCTTGCTTTTTTAGTCTTATGTACTTAGGCAATAAGACCGTAACGTTTCTGCATGTTTGACTGGCTTTTGACACAAATTGCACTAGACACGGTACACGGATAATTAGCAATGTGTACAGGCTCTGTTTTTAATCCAAGCCTTCTAATGTAAGTCCAAAACTAGTGTTTTGGCCACCTGAAATATTTGATGACATTTTCATTTTTGCAAAAAACTGTAAATCCTCCTACAATGCTGATCAATTTCTGATTTTTTTCAATAACATTTTGGGGGTTTAACCTGTTCTAGTCTTCATTTTTATTTTTAAAAGTTAAGGTTTTTTAACAGTTTAAAAATAATCATTTCTATATGAACAAGTTTTGTGAAAATTCAAGACATTTTTGGAGTCAACAAGCAGAAAAATCAGTTACTTTGCTCTAGCCATGTATTATTCTGTGAATAAAGATTCAATTGTCTATCTGATATCAACACACTCTAAACATCAAGGCTACACAAGATTGTCATTTATGCTATTATATTTCTAGTTAGAAAGGACAAGAATCTTTTCAAAGGGACTTTCTTATAGTCTAATCGAAGTCTGTGGTGAGGAGCAGCAAGATGTCAGGGAAATCAGAATCAAGTCTGATGCCCAGATGTTTCTGTAAAACGCAATTTGAAGGACCGTGACCCAGGAAGAAGCACACACATTCATCCAAGACACTAAAAATGTGCTGGTGCTTACTGTACTCACTAGGTAGCAGAGACTTTTGTTCTATAACACAACATCTCCCAACAACCTTTTAACTCGCATCATCTAAGACTACCAACAAAGGGGAGCTGCCTCTGTACCACCATTCAAAAATTAAGTGTTGGACTCATTAGAGTCTTTTATTGCTGCCGCTACATGAAATTGAGGAAGAGAAGAAAAATAGCAAAGTTAGTAAGAAACTGAAATTTTCCACTATTTCTCTGGCAGCACCAACACCAAAAGCCAATGTGTCTTTTGACAGAGTACTACTTCAAGGCTGGCGGGAATCGGGATTATTCTGGTTTACATCAGCTGCTGGCCTGACCCAAGGCCTTTGGCACTGTCCTCCAAGGGAGGAGGCTGGCAGAAGGACCCACTGGAGAACACCCCTGGCCACACCGCGCTGTGCTGCAAAGAGCCCCCGGGGTGGAAATTGGGGCTGGGGACTCTGCACGCCGACTGGAACCAAGGAAACGCACCATAAGGCTTTCTATAACTCATCTCTCAGCCTCGCAGAAGGCAATAGGCATCCATTTTTTCTTCAGTAAAAATCTGCCTTTCTGTATTGCTCATATTCAGCTCACAATCAGATGCTATGCAGATAAGTGCCCAAAATATCAATCCAGCCAAATGCTTGCCAGAGCTTTAGGGAAACCTTACGGTCTCAGAACTATTTGCATTCTGAGTTGAATGTGCTTTAATTTCAATCCTACTGGCATCTGCTATGTCTTCACAATCTTTTAGATGTGTTACTCAGATTATTAGCAAGTAAATACTGTGATTTGACTTTTGTTTTTACTTTTCCCTCCCCCTAATACGGAAAGGCAGCACACTGTGTCTGAAACTCTGCTAAAAATTGGTCCCTCATGTTCATTTGATTTGACATTTTGGGTTGTTTTTTTTTTAGTTTAAGGCTTACTTTCTAGTGTCCACTCATGCCTTAGAACAATGTAATTTAAATGCCATGCAGATATCTCTCAAGATATATTCCAGTTGTATTTGATTTTTGGCCTTTGTTGACACCTTTCCTTTCCACTCTCTGTTCACCTCTTTAGTCAATTTTTGCCTTTTCTCCCAAGTCTGCAAACAAATTGTTCTGTAAAAGACCTTGCACTGATCTATCCTCCATGCTTTACACCTATTATTCCCTGAGCCTTTCATTAGGATCTGCCATTCTCTTCTATTTATCAACTGGCACCAGTGAAACCGCTGGATTTTCTCTTTTTCTTTCCAGACCTGTACTTCACATCTGCCTGGGCAGTCCGAGCTAGGAAGGGAGGTGGTGACAGCGAAGACGGTGGTGGGGAATTGCATTCAACTATGGAAGCAGCAGGCACCAGCTGTGGTCTTGAACAACAAAAAGCCTCGAAAATTCACCTTTTTAATTTATCTAATAAAAATGGATGATACTGGTGTGAGATGGATTCTAGATGCTTTAGGCTGGTGTTTGGATGAGCAACAACTCAAGGATCCTCAGGAGTCCTTGCTTAAGAGAGTGCTGATTCTCCCTCTGGTTTGCTTTCCAATACTTGGAAAGCACTAATGAGTGTTTTAAATCAAAGCACATCTCAAATATTAATGATGTTTGAATGTGCCTCCCATTTAACGTAAAGCAGCGCATAGCGCTTTTCAGCTGATTTTGTATTTTAAATAGATTTTGCACTCTAACTGGCATTAGCAGGAGACCTTTGAGCGACATTAACATATTAAGGGTGCTTAGTTCCCTGCCTGCCGTTATCCCAGCCACCCAATGAGTAACAGTTACGGTCAAGCTTGTGGGAAATCCTTCCAGAAGCAGTTTCAAATGCAAACACCTTTTATGCCCTTTGGTTTAGTGCATCTTTTTATTTTATATTTTTATAGGGATTGGCTGTCAGGAGAGACATGTCACAGCACATTTTTTATATATAACGCTGTTACAAAGACTTCATGTTTAGCTGCAGCTCACTAGGGCTGTTTTCCTTTTGGGGGGTAGTTTGTGCCAAAATGAGAGGAAATAGCATTTCCTCCGAGAGTAATGAGCAGCTGGTGCTTTTGCCCTGGTGTTTATGGGATGTAATAGGCACAGTGGCACATTTGGAACTGGTTGGGGAGAAAACTAAATGCTGCTTTCTTTTATCTTTATCACCCTCTTTCCCAAGAAGGTCTTTCAGTTTCTATGACTTATACTAATTTTAGAAAATGCAATAAAAATAAAACCGCAGCACTTCGCCACAGTGTAGTCAGATATTACAATGCATGCTTGGTAAAGATGGACTGTTTTTATCAAGTGGAATCATAAAAACTAAGACAATAAAATATTTTTAAAACTTCTCCAAATAGTTCTTGGAAATATTAAAACAAAGGGACTGCATCTGGAAATCATATTTGGAGAGGAACCAGTAAAATTGCCAAAAACTGTACATCTGCTCTTCTGGCCAGTGTCTGACCTTAACTGGTGAGTTCGTGGCTGCCATGCTCATACCACGAAATGTAAATCCAGTGACAGGACAACAGCAGAGGAACTGTAAAAGTACTGATTTATCCTAAAAAGTGTTTACCAATTCCTCAACCAATGTGAATTGGTATAGCTCCTTTAACTGCAACAGAGCTATGCAATTCTCTTTGAAAACAATATAAACCCATTGAAACAGAACCGGGATCTGCTCCTTTATTCACAGCACTTCAGACTGACTGATTAGACCATTATGGATTGTGAACAGGGGTGGCAAACACTGCTCCACAGATAATGTCCTCTTCATCAGCCATACTAATTGGTATTTGTGGTGGTCTCATAAACATTGCACAGACTAATGATCTACACTTGATAGCAGTTCAGTAGCCAAAGAGTATTCATTTGTGCTGATATAATGCAATAAAACACATAATTATGTACCCTTCCGGTATCGGTGCTCTTTACAAGGATCACCATTAATACAAAGAGTTACGTCATTCTTGAGTAGTGATGTCATACTGGTGATTTTAGAAATGAGGTTAAGGGCAAGAAGTAAGCCATAGTCTTCCTAGGTGGCTACCTGAAGAGAAGGTAGAAGGGTGCCACCTAGGTATTATTTGGTGAAGGGAAAAAATCTAAACATATGTTTATGGAATAATTTTTGTATATAGTTCATGATTATGTAAAGCCTTAAGAATGATTATTTACTCAGCATTGCCTAAAATTTGCCACCTAAATGCAGATTTGGACACCTTCTTTAGTTAGCTTTTGTTTTTCTCAAGCGATCGCCTTCCGCAGAAGTAAGCATGTATATAGGGCACTCAAATGTGAATTTAAAAGCCTGCTATAAGAACGTAATTTGAAAAACACAGGTTTTAGTGTTTCGAAGGGGAAATACATCATGGCCAGAACCATGCTTCTGGTAACCTTCAAATGGGTTGCAGTTCCTCTGAACATTCCCAGGGTTGGTGAGACAAGAAACCTCTACATTAGCCTGAAAGTTATTTACTTGCGTCATACTAAATTCTCACAGTGATTCAACTTGTTTCCAGGTTGTGCTGCAAACTGAAGGTTCAGACCTGGTATACTGGATTGAATGCATAAGAACCTTTTTCAGTATGGTTGAACACAATTAGAATTTCTGATGTGCTTCTGAAATGAAAGAAGATGATGTAAGGAGGTACCTTGGACACACCAGGAAAAGTATTGTTCCATGAAGCCTCCTCCTTCACCAGTGTCAAGCGAGAGAAGAGCTCCTCGTTATAACTTGGACCACTATCAACATCACCCAGAAGCCGGCTCAGTTACCTCACAAGGCAGTACCAGCATTTTCCTCAGATTTCATTAACTCTCCCACACATTTCTGCTTTTGACATAACCCTCAGTATGTTATGAAAGACAGGAAGTGCTACTGAAGCAATGAAGGAGATGAATCCAATGACCAAAATGTCCCTCTTCTTCCACTGGTCATGGCTCCCTGCGCCCATCACTTGCTGAGGATGCTTTGACACGCCCTGCAAAGCTGGGCACTTTGACATCCCTGCAACTACCTGACCTTGAGCTAGCACTGCCCTTTTTCGTGCTTTTTTGTGCTGCCCTGGCACCTAAACTTCCTGTCTTATCCAGAAGTTACTATGACTTGCCTGGCCTTGCTGTCACCAACCAGCCTTCTTGGACACCTGGGTAACCTCATACTCTATTTACCTTAGCTCTTTCACTGCAGTGTGACAGCCTGCCTCCAAAAAGCTCTGCAGCTGGAGGGCCATGGGGAAGAATACCTAGGACCATACTTACAGCCGTATATCTCAACTGTTAGTTGGATGGTGCAGGAATATATTGTGCCCAGTTTTCCAAGAAAGGAATTTATCTTGCTTATGAGTATGAGGCTGAGCACATTGCAACCCCTGCGATTACTGATTCTTCTTTTCCTTTTTTCTTTCTGCTGTTTTTGGATTTTTTTATGTGCTTTAAATAAATTACAATAAAATGCCAGTGAAGCCTGAATCACCAGATCCTGTCTTGCAAACTTTGCATACTGCAAAACTGTGTTCCTTTTGAAAGCACTGGATATTTTAGCATTCACTTTAGCAGCAAGCCAGATGCTACTTACACTGATGATTCTTTAAAAAGTATCTTGCACAATTCCTTCAGAGAAAAAGAGGTTGCAGTACTACTTGAAATTTTTTATCTGAGTTATGATCATCACACAAATTTCCAGAAGAGACCAGGTGTTCTCCACCCTGACCTCTGCTACTTCACACTGCCCTGGGAGCAAATCAACTCCAGAGCTAGCACCTGAACTCCAGACCTCCTCTTGCTTACAGCAATTCCTTGTGATACAAAAGAAATGTATCTATGGAAAAGCATTCCTGAGAAAAATGCAACACATAAGGCTTCTAGTCCCCAGACTGCATGGTTAAATAGCGTTTAGGAATCAAAACAGACAAGCAACTAGTATGAACATTTGTACAATCCCTCCAAGAATGGAGAAAGGTTTTCTAACATTAGCAACCTTTTTAGGAGAATTTCTGCTTCATGAATGCCTTTCATACTGTTCTGCCCCTTCAGTGAAGCTCTTTCCATCTACTCCACTGGCTCCTTGCTCTCCTTTTGAGAAGCTGATGGAAACTCCATCAAAAGCCCACTCCCTATCATTAAAATCTACATCTCATAGTATTGGGTTTTTTTATTCCACCCCATCATTTATTCATGCTTGACATAGGAAAGCCTGTCATGGTTTCACTGATCTAAGATGGGGAAGAGGCTTATTTAGCTGTTGAAAATACTACTGAGCAAATCTTGCTACCAGTAAACTGTGCAAACTTTCTTTGGTCACCTACAGATTGCCGTCATTTTATGGTAGAGACACAGGAATTCATTTTCTTATTGGAGTAAGGGCATGGCATATCTCACAACGTCTGCCACTTTGCTCCAGTTAAGGTATATACATTTTTTATAGTAGTATATCTGAGGCTTTAATTTACATTTAATATATCATCTTGACCTACTGCACCACTCACCCAGCAGGTAATAGACCTAACAGGTACTCCTGGAAGTACTTAGTACACACACCAATACCTTCACAAATATAGCACAGTTAATTTGACCTCTCGGCCCAGAGTTAAAACATGCTGCCACATTTCAAACTCCATTTTCGCAGCCTAGGCTTTGGGCTGCTCTGGCATATAGGTCTGCTGTAACCCCCTCTCCCCAGCGGTCCAGCTGCCTAGGACCCAGATCATGGTTCAGACAAGGCACAACAGCCATCTCTCTCCCTGCCTACCTAGCAGAGATTATCTTATGTCTTACAGCAAGCAGTGATCAAACTCATTTTCAGACTAGTAGGGTGTTGATCTTGTCTATTTTTTTTGTCTTTTCCCCAATAAGTAACTGTTTTGCACTTCTGGGTTGTGCTTACCCTACTTGCAGAGTTTCTGGGCTCATGGCAAAATGTGTACGAAGGGACCACCAGAGGAGGGTTACACAGCCACCTGATTGTTCAGAGGTGAACATCAGAACTGATCTAAAGGCTGTTTCAGCTCCCTGGGGAGCACAGGAGTATCTCAACAGCCTGGCCACAGCCTTGCTGAAACAGCTGAAGCTGTTCAAAACACAAACTTTTACTTGGTGTTGACCTATGAAGCACCTGACACCATGGTGTGTATGGTAAGGCTACCCTGATGGAAGCTGTGTTTATCATACCCAAAATTCTTCAGATACTTGGCACTCAGCTGGCTGCAGCCTCACGGCAGGCACAGCACAGGTCTATGTCCTCAGCAACATTTCGGTAACAATCTGTACAGAATGGAGGTATGGCTTCAAGTACAATGACAAGTCAAGCCCCAATAACTCCCAGGAAGACTCCCAAAAGGCACACACTTCTCAGCTCATTCCTGTTGCATTTCAGCTCTTTTTAAAACCAAAAATAACCTTTCCCCTCATTCACCAGCCATAAACCCACTAGAATATTCTACGAGTCGATCGGTTTGTCATGCCAGGATTGCACAGATCAACATAATATAATTGCACATAAAAGGACTGGAATGATCTTTCACATCTTTACTTCTATTAGAAAATGTCTTTGCAGTCTTAGCCATTAACGTTTTCTGCTTTCTCAAGGAAAAGATAATTTATCCTCTTAAGGATATTAGACTCCTGTGTATTGTTTTTCCCCATTTGGTATCCTTGATTCCCCCTTCTGAACACTTGAGAGCTTGCAATCAGCACACAATGACACTTACTAATAACAACTGAACTACAACACCCCACCATAATGTTCTTCTAATACTATATATAACACCATATAACACCAGCAATGTGGAGCAGCTTCAATGTGCAGAGACTCAAGTCTCTCCATACCTACATCTGTTTTCTTTTCCCTCTGGTACATCTGCTGCAGAGCGTGACCCCTGCTGAGCACAATGAGACCCAAACTCATGTCTTTTGCTGTAATTCTGAGCCCCAATTCAAATTCTGGTGCTTGGCTTTAATTTCTCAGAAACTGACAGATGCTGGATCAACACAACTGCATGCAGAAGGCTGTGTGTCATGTTCTGCTTTGTTATGCTTATTACATTCTGCCGGAGAGGTGGCCAACAAACAATTCTGTAGCACACCTTCTTGTTACATTATATGCCACACTGCCAGCAAGAAGAGAAATATATGAGACACATATGGGAAAAGGCAGAAGAAATGTTAGATGGCTAATCTATATAACAGACTGCTAAATTTCAGCGCCGCTTTATTTGCTTCAAACAGCAACAAACAGAAAAACATTCACTGGTGAAATTATCTGGTTTTTTTCTGCTATATTATGTCCTTACTAGTTACAAACATACACATAAATATAGTACTAAACTAATAGCTGCTCCATCAGTGATCCAAGACTGCAAGACTTGGGTATTCCTGGAGTCCCTGAGCTTTGCAATTCCTCCTTCTCGGCACCACCCCAGAGCGCAAGAAAGTCCAAGCAAATTTCACTTGTAGACATCTCTCTCGCCAGGAGGAGGATGTGAAAAATATAAATCTTTATCCAATGGAGAGAGGACGTCTTATATTTGTGCCAAGGATTTTTTTTCTCTATTTAATTCTACAGGTCTGACGAATAACCTCTGAAGTCCTCTATTGGTATCTTCCTTTTAAAGCTCTATAGGCTGTTCTATAAGAGAGAGCTAACGCAATTCTTAGTGTGCTTCTCTCTCCTCACTTTGTTTATGAGTAGCATATAGCACAGCTGATCAACATCTCCATCACAAGGAGTGAAAGAAATCTATTCCCATTGCTGTGAAAAACAAAGGTTATAAGCATACGCATGCATGTTCCTTCAGACAGGCACTGTTCACCAGTGTTGGAGACGTACTATCAAGCTAAATGCATTTTTAACACCCAGAATGGCTGTTCCATGTATCTCTAGATATAGATCTCTGAAGAGATCCCACAGATATTTTACAAATAATGTACCTTCCCAGCCATGTACCTGAAGAGTAAATCCTAGGTGATGTGGCTTACTGGTCCTTGCCTATGTATGGAAGCAGCTGAGCACTTCAAGGCACCCCAGACCTTCACTCATTCATTAGTAGACTTGAAATTCCTGAGACTGAGGAGCAGAGCAATTGCTGGGCATGGAGGAAGCCCTCTCCTGAGTCCCCCTTTTATGCTGCATCCCTTGGATTTCAATCCTTCCCTGTTTAATGTGAAACACTTTGCTTTTTTGGCAGGCTGTTTTCCTAGAGGGCAGGCTGATGAGAAGACCTGGGGAAAGCCTGGAAGGTCTTTGACATATTAAGTCATGTGCTCTTAGTAAGAAAAATTAAATTTTCTTCAAAGTATAATTAACAGAAGTCACTGGAGGACACCTTGTGACTCAGTGAAAAACTATGCTGAGCTAATGTATAAGGCTTATTCAGTTTATTTAGAAAAGTGTGGAAACTCCATTAATAATAATAATAAAACCTCTGTTATCCTCTAGAAAATAAAGAGTTTGCTTGGCTGACTTTTGCACAAGGTGTTTACATGAGAATTTTTACTTTTCTTGCGTGGTAACTTCCCCCATTGTTTCTCTACTCCACCCTCTGCCTCCATCATTCTTTGCTTCTGAATAAGGGTAGAAAGGAAAAAACCGAACAGTAATGATTTTTCTTTGTTTGGGGAAATACAAATTTGAGAGAAATTTGTATTAAGGTGATTTTTTATTATAAAGATAAATGTTCAAAATGTTTTGACAGTTCTATTTTTATTTATGTAGCATGGGATAGATTTATGACCTTTTCAATGCTGTTTTATAATATAAGCACTTGGGGGAATATGCCCATGTTGTGTCGTGCAGTGCGGGTCTGCACAGCAGTATGCCTGTGCATGGAGGGCTGCAGTTGCTTGAACCATCGCTGTATCCACAGGGGACAGAGCAGACCAACCAGGGCTCTGTAGTGGCAAACAAATGAAAGCCCAACTGTTTTTCCCTGTAATATTTCATACATCAGAAAATCACATATGAAAATGTAATGATTGGGAAACTAGCATGCTCCCAGATTACTGAGCTAACAGTAGCTCGTCCTAGCAGCATGTTTTACATTGCTTTCATATCTACAAGGCACTGGCAAGCTATCAAAATAACACCAGAAAAACAGTCCAGAACTATGTAAAGCAGACTTTCAGAGGACTGCGCTTCTGTCAAGCTGTATTACGAAGACCTTGTGTTATAGCTGAGCCTTTCTTTTCTCACTGTTTTAGATTTGACCATAATATTTTTATGATGTGTGATTTGACAGCACTGGTTAAGCAGCACTAACTGCTTCCAGTCTACACAGTCTTGCTGATAGTTGTCTTAATACATGCTAACACTTGCAAGAAACTATGTGCAAACGTGGTGTAGCAGTAAAAATAAGACTGAGTGTTAATGTTAAACATACCCGGGGGGTTCAGAGTACTTTAGGGTAGTGAACGTCCACATGCATAATTACAAATATGGGTAGGGTAACTCAGCTGTATTTCTGTGTCCTGGATGTGACATCATTTATTCTAGACAGTCTTTCTATTTTTTATATTTGTTATCTTTGTTACCTAAATTAAGATTACTGGGGAAGAATCATATTTGAGCAGCTAATAGATGCACACTGACAAAGCTCACAAACTATGATATTATGACTGACACAGCATTGTAAAGTATTATTTATTGGACAAAGGACAGTCAAGAAATTTGGTGGTACTCAAGCAGAAGATTAGGCAGTCATGTCAACCACTGTAGCAGAGACCGTTTTTTTGAGACATTACAGCTTTAGGAGCCATTTAGACTTACTTATTTTGTGCGTAAAATAAACATCTGTGTGAATGGTGAGTGTGAAATGTTAGAGATTTACACCTACTTCATATTTATGCTCTACTCCTTTAAGTAATTACAGAGATGAACAAAACTGGTTAGACAGTATTCTTATGGTTAACATTTGTAGAGAGGAAGCCTTGAAGACTTGATACCCCCTCGTCTTCACAACCACTGGAAAGGAAATCAAAGCAGAAACAAAATACTGCCAACCTAATCTGAAACTGATGTAAGAGACAACTTTGCTCTCACATAAATGAGATTAAGCCCAAAGGAGAAGTAGACTCACAGAGAACTTAGGGATCTCACCTGTTTTCTTCTTTTTATTTCTGAAAAGGAAAATGAGGTTGCAGTAGTAACTAAGCCTACAGCAGTCCCAGAGCTTTCTCTTTAGTCCCTTGTATGTACACGATTGTTAACAGCTCCGTGTCAGCTCCTCTCCTCAAGGGTTACAAAGGAAATTGCAGAGTTCCACCCTCAGATCTCCTCTTGAGCAGATTTGAGACAGTAAAGGCTCAAGTGTGCTCCAAATATCCCTCCTACAGCCACAGATTTCATGACCAATCTGGTCACCCACATGGGTACTTCGTAATGCTACTCCAGAGTCTGAATTAAAAAAAAAAAAGTTTGGGCTTGCAATTCCAACTTATGTGCCTAAAATATTCCAGCTCAGTTGAAGTTTAGGAACCTAAATAATTCTTTAATCTTGACCTGATCATCATCCTTCACCTATAGCCATCCACCCACTTGTCACCTAAAACACAGATAAATCCATTTCACTTGCAAGCTGAGTTTTTCAATCTTTTAATTAGTATCCAGTTTAGGTCACAATGAATCATTATCCTTCCTCCGTGCTTCTTCTGGTCTTCCCTGCTGGTGCCTACTTTCTTTACTGTACTATTGGAGCAAATGTACTTCAACTTTGTGTAGATGTCGGAGAAGACGGTCCATATGTGCTGTAGCTAGCGTGTAGATAGCATGTTGTCACCAAAGCAACATCTGCCTTATGACTCAGAGTAGAAGTGATTCTGTTTGTTCCGTGCCAAAAAGAGAAAAATGCTACTTTGATGTTCTAGCATACATCAGAGTACCAGACATATGCACAACAGAGACAACGGCAAGGAGCATGATCTGGTTTCATTCCATACATTCTAGGTGTTTTCCAAGGTTAAAAAAATCAGTTTAATTCTTTAACTAGTGAACTGCTTTGTGACACCTCTAATAAAATAGTCCTCCCCCTTTCTTTAAAGCACTGACCACCCATATACATCACAATCCAGTCTTGCCAGAAGTGATGCGGGCAGGTTCTGTTCGTTTATGCACAGGATGCAAGCTGTTGAAATTTGTCCTTTTGAAACACGAGTTTCAAATTATCACTAGTGAGTTTTTTGAAATATAAAGCAAACTAATTAAAGGAATGCTAAGGGCTACAAGAGGATTCTATTTTTGCTGTATAAAAGTTCTTCAGATGGTATTCGCAGCTGACTAGTGAATTCACTATTCTCAGTTCCCTGCTTCACACACCTTTAAGAAACATAATTTTCTGTAGCCTGTTGCACATAGCATACGTTTAAAATCAGGAGCCTTTCAGGTGTTTCAGGATGAGCCTTCAGAGATTAAGGCACCAAATTATTTTTATCACTCTACAAAGTGTAAACCTAAAAGTCCAGCTCAAGACATCCACGATCCAGATGAGCTGCCAAGCTCCTGCCAATCACTCTGGCAAGCAGCAGTGCCGGCATGCCAGAGAGCATGGGGACTCGGGGACAGGGAGTGAATACTTTTGGGTCCATGCCTAAGTAGATTAGGAGGAAGAAGAGCCTCCTGCTAGCTAAGCATAGAGATACAGCTTCCAGGGAGGAGGCAGAATCAGCTGGGAGCAAAGCTTGCCAAAGATGGTTTCTAACAGCCAGTTCAGAAATCATCTGTGATTTTAACAACCAGTTGTGCTGAAATGTGTTCCAGCAGAGTCCTGCAGCTAGTTATGCTATAATGGAAAGAGCCTGTAGCCAGTTTGTAACCCATCTGCCTAAGAAGAGCAGAAATTAGAGGGGATGCAGCCACTACACCCAACATGCTGACTTGGCTCACTGCTCACGAAGGCATTCATCTCAGAGCTGCTGTCTTCGGAGGAAGCAGGAGATGAAGTCTCCTGCTACAGCATGAGGTGCAATCTCCAGCAACAGGCTAACTGTAACCCTCAGGATGGCAGAGTCAGCTAAATTAAAATGTCATCTTCCTGCAATAGTGTGTTACTGCAGTCATAGTCTGCTCATCATCTCTATGAAGAGTTTTTACTGCTGTTTGTGCAATAACATCACATCTTGAAATGGTGTTTGTTAAACTTGCGCCATATTTCATTAGCTCCTGCCATTTCCCATCACAATGTCTTTGAATTGCAGAATGTTATTCAATTTAGTTACTATTTGGATTTCTTCCAGAGCTGTATGGCTGAGAACAGCACACAAAATAACTTTGGCTCGTATTATTTTCGACAGCTCCTTTTGTTGTTTTCTGATGATGACAAATGTGTGGGGAAATAGCTGAGAATGTAATCAACAGCGCTGATTTTGTATTCACCTGTGTTACACTACGTTATATCTTTTGCAATTTTAGTAGTCCATGCCCTTTTATGTTCTGGACACTGCAGTTGTTGCTGTTATAAGTGCAATTTTTTTCTCACCAAAACCAAAGTGAAACCAGAAAACTTCTGCATAAGACTGTAGTGCAGCAGAAAACAAAATTTATCTCCATTTTTCTAAGGAATTTTCAACGGTTCCTGAAAAACACCAAGAAAAATTGAAAAGCAAGATAAAAAGATAGTGTACTCTAGTACTTTCCATTGTGAATGATCAATTTCTTAACAGACAGAGAAATGTGAACTTTATAAACTGAAGTTTTATTTGTATACCTATAATATTGTATTTTAGGCTGAGCAACTATGGCAGCTCTAGCTTATTGTTTGCAGTTTAAAGGAAACCCTTACCACTTAAATCTTTATTTTGGAGGTTTTCATGTGATTCACCAGCACAAGGACATATCCGATAAACTTGTAAGGTCATAGTACATAGAACTGGCCAAAAAATTGATATGGAGGATGGGGTTGAATGAAAGTGATCCATGCTGCGCTAAAATTTCTCTCTGACTTTACATGCAGTTGATCAGGACCCATATATTTTTTTGGCTCATGTAAGCACCTGTCTGACAAAACCTTTATAAAAATTCTGCAGTAGGTGTAAGACTGAAATCCTGTCCTCAATTAATCAGTTAGAAACCTAAATTTGCTACTGCGAAAGTAAAAATCTTAGAGACTGATGTGATATTGAACTGGAGGGAGGGGGAGACTGTACAGAGATGGACTTTTAAAAAACCCTGTCCCATAGCAGTTTTGACAGGACCCTGCCATTCAGGTCATTGTCTCAGGCTGGGTTCTGTGCAATGTCGTGCTGCACTAGCATGGGCTGTGAGGGCTGTATTTTATAGTAACTCCTCTAGACCAGCTGCAGAGAAAATTCAACAATAAAATTCAAATGATGTTTGTCATAAGTTTCTGCTCTTTCATCGCTACATTTGTGTACATGAAATGTAATATACTAGTGAGAATGTCCCCTGACATGGAGCTGATTTTTATATCCTTTAAATTTACCACTAGCTTTACAGATGCCGCAATCTCTTTTATTCCAGTTCTAGCAATTATAACATAATCTGTGCTAACACTGCAGATTACTAGAGCAATTTTGAAGATAAATGATCACATCTCCATTTCCATCTGCTGATCCAATCAGGAAAATGGTGAGATTAAAACCTACCCTTTACATTGGTGCATTTTGGTGCTTGTCTGGCAGTCTACTCAGCCAAATGTATTGGGCCATGCAAAGAACAGTTCCCACGAAGATATGAAGAAAGCTCCCAATTCCCCACTGCCTTATATCTTCATTTTACAATATTATAAAGGTCAAAGCATTTATCTTTCTCCACCATTGGTCATACTTCTGGACATGAGTGACTTATAGGTTTTTTCTGCTTAGTAGGAAGCTTTTCTAGATGTAAATTTGGCTCATTTCTGTCCCTCCAGCTGCTGCAATTACAAGCTCTGGTCAGAGCCTTTAGCCAAGCCACAGCCACAGGCAGTCTTTCTTGTCTGGGCACCGCAATGCAGCCAAGGCACTCCTGTTTCATCTGGTTTTGTTGGTCTAGAAGATACCCAGGTACCAGTTTGCAACAGACAAGGGTCGATAAAAGAAACACCTTCAGAGCATGCTTAGATGTCAGCTGATTTTAGAGCACAAACTAAACAGCCAGAACAAAACAAACACTTCTCTCTGACAAACCAGACAGACTTCTCCCCACTTTCGTCCTCCCCCTCTCTCTCTAAAAAGCCTGTGTGATGAAGATTTTTCAAGAAAATTGGGTTTGCAAATCTCCTGAATATAATGATAGCAGGTCATGCATAACTGCTCGGACATTTCTTATGCCATCAGGTGTAAACTTCCCTACCGTTGAAATGCATTTCAATTCAATGATTAAAAAACAAAAATATTTGGGGGATAAGCAAACTAGAAGAATAATGCAACTGTATTTTCAAGGGAATTATTTGCAGCACATTTCTACTAGTAATTATTTTTTGTTCTGGTTTGCAGCGCTTCTGCTTCTGGCATCTCATCTCCTTCACAGCAGCCAGCAATTGAATTAGAATCATTGCTGAACAGCAAGAAAATCTGTCATAGAAGTAATGTTGACAGACAACTTTGTTCTGTTCTCATTTCTATTTTCCCTTTCTTGTATTTACATCTGAAAGTCCACACCTAGAAGTGAGCAGAAACAGATACAAATCATATTTGTCTAGCCTCTTCCTCCTTTGTCCTGCTTTTGTCTTTAATAGAGCTTGCATTCAGCCACTCGCGTCGGGAGGAAGCAGCCAGCCACCAGTCTTTACTACCCACTGTGTCTGGCAGCACGTCAAAAACCTACCTTTTCTCCAGCATACTGCAGTAGTAGTGCACGTCTCCCGTTATCATCCTGAATGACTAACAGGAGTAAAAGATGATCAAATTCTTCCTTTACAAACACTGGATGTGCCTGGTTTTGTGTATGGCGCTGTGCTTCCCGGTATGACGTCACAGCGCCAACCGCATCTGGTCCCTGGACCTGTCGTTTGAAGGCCAATCCATCAAAGCTGCCTTTCACAGAAATCCTTTGCAGACAGAGTGCAGTGGGGTTTTTTGTGGGTTTGATTTTTTTTTTTTCCTTGCCTTGGACAAGCCCAGCGTTTTACTACCTAACTCGTTGTTTACAGAATGCTTTCACAGACACAAGCAGGCACCGAGTTCTCTGTAAAACGCTAAGCGATAATAAAAGCTGGTAAAAGGGGCTTTTTGCCCCCCCCTTTCATGGCGTTGCATACCCTAGGGTTACAAAAATATTGAAAATTCTAAGGGTGAGAGAAATTGAGACAGAATTAGTGAAAGAAATGCATCTCCTATTAAAACTGCAAAAATATAAAGACCACCAAAGATTACCTCCAGACAGAAATGCCCTTCAGAAGGTGATTGGCAGAAGAAAACCATACACAGCAAGTCTGATGCAGCTCATGTCTTCCAGAGACATGGAGTTTTCAGATAAAACAACTCCCTCCAAAAGTAAAGAACAAAAAATTTCTGCTAAGAGCTGCTTCTGCAGAAATCGACACGTCCTGTTTGCTCTATAAAGAGCACGTATGGAGGACCACTCAGCAGCCTCTGAAGCCAACACATAATTAATTCACCAATGTCTTTTAATCTGTGGCACCTCGGATAAAAGCACTGCTGTGGAGTGAGTTACCAATCCCTTTGCGGCAAGGATGGATCTGGCTCATGATATGTCCCACAGTTTCTTCTGGGGAAGCAAACCTCTGTGGGCTAGTGACTTGTTTTGACGTACAGCACGGTACAGATCATACACTGGTCCCAACTTCACAGCCCTGCACATATGAATAATGCAGGGCTACACTGTGAGAGGCAGGAATGAGCCCTGTCATTGCTGATGCCAGCAGATGAAAACCGCTATGCCATAACACCACCTTCATGTTGTGGCACCTCTTGGGAAGTTTCCTTCCCATTTCTGTCCCTGTTGCACAGAACAGAGACGACTGCCATATATTTCTGTTGGAAAGGAAATAACACAACACGCTTCCTAGCCTTACACACCCACAGAAAACACTTCTCCTTATCTAGACCTGGTTTATTACAGAAAATGAAAAAGGGATCTGAAAGCCAAAATGCTCACAAACTTGTGGAGCCCAACAGGCCTAGGCAGTCATGATAAGTGAAGAGTGTCCTCACACATCTATGGTGACCATTATTTGGACAAGTTCATTCAGAATTGTTTTTTTCTGAAGCATTCCACACCTTTCAGCTCTCCAAATTGTTTACACAAGCTTTGCGGATGTAGGACCTGCACAGTACGAACAGAAAGCAAATACCTGTTCTTAAGGTAGGAGTGAAAAGTTCTCCATCTCCAGGACAAACTTCTCAATTTGTATATATTGGTGATCATTTTACAGTCATATTTACATTTGTATAGTCAGAGGTCAAACAAGGTGTAAAACATGACAGTCAAACACAACGCAAAATTTGTCCTCTTGCATGAAAACAATTCAGCGAAAGACCAAGTGGAGAAAACTGGAACACACCTTTTGATATTTAGCTCCTTGGTGAAGCATGTGTTTTCTCCTCAGCAGAAAGCAAGATTCACTGGGGGGAAAAAAATGGTTTTTTCCTTCAGGAACAGCACTCAAATGCAGAAAGACATTTTCTTTCTGGTGACAGCTCCTCAAAACACACTGACTGCATTTTCTTTGAATACACAGAAGTTTTACATACTCCCATATTACATATCAGGCCCATTACTGGCACAGTTATTGGTACTATGGGTAGCTTTAGACAAAACGAGGACTGCAGCACTAAGATAATCACTAGTCTTGCCAATTAGGCAGATCACATGGAAAAATGGATGACATGGGCTTTGAGTATATGGTCCAGCTTGATCACATTAACATCGTGACTTTAAAGGTGATCCTAAAAGCCAGAGCTCTTGAATACTTGGAATTTTTGTACTTTACTGTCCTAGTTTACATGTTATAGAGTCACACAGCACATGCAGAGTGTCCACTTATGTCTATGTACACACAGATCATCCCACGTTAAGCGGAAACAAGGTGCACACAGATTTTCCAGTGTTCATAGATCTATGTATGTACCTGCACAATTAGTCTAGATTGCAGGGAAGTGATTGTAGAGAAATGGTATGCGTTAGTGTGCAATTATTTTGAAAAAACAAAACAAAAAAACCTGCTAGAGTTCAGTGAAATGGCTGGGCATGAAGAGTGGTTGCAGAAAGCCACAAAAATAGTAAACTTTTATTGTTTGATAAAAGTGAAGTGATAACTAATTGTTTTCACTGAAATCTCAACAAGAACCAAAGGAAAATATTTTCTGTTTTTTGACTAACCTTTAACATTCATGTCACACATAAAACTAAAAAGGATTTGTACATATGCTTAGGGAGGGAACATTGTGGTACATATCTTTACATACAATCACTTAAAATGTTATTGCGATGAGGAGAAATTATCTATTACTATAGAAAACAATTCTCATTACCTTGTCAAAGCCTTTCAACTGGATGTTTCTACATTGTAACTTCACAAATTATTTTGTGTAAGAAGAGATATCATTCATCTCTAAATCTCGTGACATCACTATGCCACCCACACTTTCTCTAATAATACTGAAGTGATCTGTCCTTTTCTCTTTTAAGTCACAACATTTAAGAGTATTGCCAGATGAGTATAAAAGGGTTTTGCATTCACATGCCATTTTTTTCCCTCTTGGTTTTGTTTAACACATGTCAGTATCTTTAAAATGTAGAGAAACCACCGCTAAGAAATAGCTGGCCCATGGGACTGGAAAGGTGATCTGAAGGTTTGCCCTGCTGGGTCACTCGCTGCGTATCCGGCTTACGTCTCTGGTTGACAGTAAATTAAAGTTACTGCCATTTGACAGGTGCTCAGCAGCCTATGTAAAATGAGTTCGCTGCTGTTGGTAGGCAGGTGTCCGCACCGCACTGGCACGCTCATGGCCAGCGCTCGCCGCAGCAGTCTCGGGAGAGGGCTCAGGAGTCACCCAGACGCGGAGCACAGCCTGCGCTTTCTCTCTTAGAGGTGGTCCTTCTACTTCGCGGCCGAAGCACGTAGGCAGGACTGCAGAGGAAAATGCAGGACTTTGCTCCATGTGTGGCACGCCTAAATAAGCACTTCCACTTTCACTGCCTACAGCTGGCTACGTGTTATAAATTAAGAACATCTGAATTAAAAAATGAAAAGAAAATGTGCCATTCTGTAAATATTACACATCATCCTGATAATCTTAACAGAAAAATAGACATAAAAATCTAGATTGGTGATTAATTATGGGAGACCATCCTGCCTAGTTTCTTTCGGTATTGGAGCAACAAACAGCTCCTGGCTGTAAGGAGCCCAGAGACAGCTTTTTACACGCTCCCTGTGGGAAGCTGGATGCCTTCAAAGGAGTCAGAAGGGAAAAACGTGGGAGGCATTCTGGCTCTGCTCCTTTCTCTGCTATGGCCAGCAGCCCCAGGAGGACTTGTTTGTAAGAAAAGAAAAGGAATCTCAAAATGATCAGATGAAGAACAACACAAAAATCCAATGGAAAAAAGAGATCAACTAAAAAGGGGAAACTGTTGGCTTTTTCAAACTCCCAGAAATACACACCTACTATTATAATATCATTGTAGTAATAAGTGATATTTCCTCACTTGGAAATATTTGCTTGGTCTCCATTTATTTTCATTAAAAGTACAGAAAACATCTCCCCAAATGTAAGACCCAGGGGACATTAAATCACAAAAAAAAAAAAAAAAAAAAAAAAAA
>Ga0065711_1005263_pt1 | contig 38076 bp, 20 predicted proteins | sample Hoacrofraction12_FD_59098 | JGI IMG/M metagenome (GOLD analysis project Ga0065711, IMG submission 59098) | Hoatzin crop microbial communities from Cojedes, Venezuela - Epithelial fraction 12 v2 (version 2) | ecosystem: Host-associated > Birds > Digestive system > Esophagus > Crop | place...
TGGCGCTCCCTCAACCTGGGGCTAAACAAGCAAACCTCTTCGAGGTATGCGGGACGTCTCCGACGTCCTTTTTTATCCTCTTCGAGGAATTTGGTCTGCGGAGGTCTGCGTGAGTCTGCGTGAGGTTATTCCCAGGCGTGAGGATTTTATTTGCGGGATTTGCGGCGGGAGGATTTGGGGGTGTTGCCGTGGGTGGCGGAGCGGCGGGAGGTGGAGTTGCCGCGGTGGTTGCGGCGGGTGCGGTTGGAGGCGTTGGCGCCTTCGTACTTGCTGCGTCGCTGTTCCTCCTTGCTCATGCGCGCGGAGACGCTGTTGTCGTAGGTGATGGGTTCGCGGTCGATGCGGTGGCTGCCGGCGGGGTTGTTCTCATCGACGAGGACGAAGTCGAGTTGCTTCTTGACGAGGTCGGCGCGCGATACCTGGATGCTGATTTTGTCGCCGAGGCGGTAGGTGTGGCGTGTGCGTCGCCCACGCAGGCAGTAGTTCTTCTCGTCGTACTCGTAGAAGTCGTCGTTCAAGCCACGAATGCCGACCAAGCCCTCGCAGTGGGTGTCGTCGAGTTCGACGTAGAGTCCCCATTCGGTGACGCCGGAGATGTGTCCGTTGAAGACGCCTCCGAGTCGTTCGCCCATGAATTCCACCTCTTTAAACTTGATGCTGGCGCGCTCGGCGTTCGCCGCGAGTTGCTCCTGGGCGCTCATGTGCTTGCACTGGTCCTCGAGGGTCTGCGCGTTGGCGGTGGTGGCGCCGCGGCGGGCGTAGCGGTCGAGCAGGCGGTGCACCATCAGGTCGGGGTAGCGGCGGATGGGCGAGGTGAAGTGGGTGTAGTATTCGAACGCCAAGCCGTAGTGTCCGACGTTGGTGGCGCTATAGACCGCCTTCGCCATGGAGCGGATGGCGAGGATGGAGAGCATTTCCTCCTCGGGTTTTCCGGCGACGTCGGCGAGCATTTTGTTGATGCTGCGGTTGACCTCGCGTGTGCTGCCTTTGGTCTTGACTTTGTAGCCAAAGTGGGCGGCGATTTCGGCGAAGTTGGCGAGTTTCTCGGGGTCGGGGGCGTCGTGGACACGATAGACAAAGGCTTTCGCCGCCTTGCCTTTGGGCACCTTGCCGATGTGCTCCGCCACCTTGCGGTTCGCCAGGAGCATGAACTCCTCGATGAGTTTGTTGGCGTCCTGCGAGACGTGCACGTGGACGGCGATGGGTTTGCCCTGCTCGTCGATGTCGAACTTGATTTCCTCGCGGTTGAAAGCGACGGAGCCGCCCTGCTCGAAGCGTTGGCGGCGGAGCTTTTTCGCCAGGTCGTTGAGGGTGAGCAGCTCGTCCGCCATGTCGCCCTTGCCCGTCTCGAGGATGTGCTGCGCCTCTTCGTAGCTGAAGCGTCGGTTGCTGCGGATGACGGTGTGGCAGATTTTGTATTTCTTGACGTTGGCGTCGGCGTCGAGCTCCATGACCACCGAGTGGGTCAGCTTCTCCTCGTTGGGTCGAAGCGAGCAGATGAAGTTGCAGAGTTTCTCCGGCAGCATCGGCACGGTGCGGTCCACGAGATAGACCGAAGTGGCGCGTTCGTAAGCCTCGGCGTCGATGACGGAGCCGGGGGTGACGTAGTGGCTGACGTCGGCGATGTGGACGCCCACCTCCCAGTTGCCGTTGGGGAGGCGTTGGAGCGAGAGTGCGTCGTCGAAGTCCTTGGCGTCGGCGGGGTCGATGGTGAAGGTGGTGACGTCGCGCATGTCGCGTCGGCGGCGGATTTCCTCGGGTGTGATGCCCGGGTCGATGGCTTCGGCGGCTTTGGTGACGTTTTCGGGGTATTTATAGGGGAGTCCAAACTCGGCGAGGATGGCGTGGATTTCGGCGTTGTTCTCGCCGGCTTTTCCGAGTACGTCGAGCACCTCGCCCATGGGGCTGTTGGCGTCGGCGGGCCATTCGGTGATTTTGACGACGACCTTGTCGCCGGTGTTGGCGTTTTTGGTTTTGTCGAGGGGGATGAAGATGTCGGTGGCGAGGAACTTGCTGTCGGTGGCGAGGATGGCGAAGTATTTCTTCACCTGGATGGTGCCGACGAACTGCTGCTCCTTGCGTTCGAGGATGTCGAGGACTTCCGCCTCGGGCTCCATGCCGCTACGTGCGGCGCTGATGTGAACGCGTACGCGGTCGCCGTTGAGGGCGTGCATGCTGTTGCGCTCCGCCACCATGATGGGCGCTCCGTCGTCGTCGCCGGTGTCCACCCAGTTTTTGCCGTTGCTGCGTCGGATGAAGATGCCTTCGGCGACGGCGCTCTTCCGTCCGGCAGCCTTGTATTTGCCGGCACCGACGGCGGTGAGGAAGCCGTCTTGGGTGAGTTGTTCGAGGATTTCGACGATGAGCGCGCGTCGTTTGGGGGTGCCGGCACCGACGGCGGCGGACACTTGTTTATAGTTCACGGGCTCGGAGGAGTGCTCGTTGAAGTAGTTGACGACTTGGTCGTGGAACGAGCGTCGCTCAGCCTTGAGGTTTTGTAAAGCGGTTTTCTTTGCCATAAATTTTTCCTATTTTTATTAAACGCTACAAAGATACAAATTAGTTAGGAGTTAGGAGTTAGGAGTTAGGAGTTTTTTTCTTCGCCTGGTGTTTTGAGCCCCACGCAGACCTACGCAGACTAACGCAGACTCCTCCGCAGACGATGTTTTGGGTTCAACTTCTTCGAAGTAGCATTGTGGGTGCGTTCTTTGTTTACCCCACGTTCTCCTCGCTCGCAAGCTCGCTGCGGGGAACGCGGGGTTTTGTGAGGCTTCTTCGAAGCAGTTAAACTCCTTCGGAGTATCACCCCCTCTTCGAGGTCTGCGCCCCACCATGGGCATAGACGCGGGAGATAAAAACACCGGGCGAAGAAAAAAACTCCTAACTCCTCATTCCTAACTCCTAACTTATTTTGTAATTTTGCGGCTGATAAGAACCTACATGACAATGAAAACTGCTATTCGCTGCGCTGTGGCGCTATCCCTGATCGCCACGTCTGCCCACGCCGCCGCTCCATCGGAGAGCGCGATCCGCCAAAGCGTGGAGGCTATGATGCCCTACGACTCGTACAACGAGCCGGAACGTATCTTCACTCCCGACCTGCTCCAGCTGGTGCGCGATGCCCAGGACCTGTGGGTGTTCGACATAGGCTACGAGGGGTTTACGTGGGACATGAAGGCGCAGGACCAGTGCAGCGAGGAGCCGTATGTGCATATCGAGAAAATCACTATCTTGGGCGACGAGGATGCCGACGTGGCGATGCGCTACGTTGACGGCACCTGCGCCAACGACCCCTACACGCTGCACCTGCACCAGGTGGACGGGAAATGGCTCATCGACGACGTGGAGTGGACCGATGACGGCACCCCGACGAGCGAACGCCGTGAGGCGGAGGACTACATCGAGGAGATGATAGAGCAACTGATGGAGATGCCGGCGAAGGACGTGATGGCGCGCATCCGCGAACTCGTGCCGACGACCGAGGAACTGAACGACCCGGACAGCGAGTTGCACGACAACCCGGCGGAGATTGAGCATCGCGCCGTGATCATGGAAGCCATCAAGGAGTGCTTCGAGCAGAACCCCGCCTACACCGCCGCGATGGGGAAGGAGATCGAGCGCCTCGCCGCGAAAACCCGCTCCCTCGTCAAATAGGCGTTTCCGTTTCCGTGGGATTGGGTAAGATTATTTTTTACGCCGTGGATTGCCAGGTTGGATTGGGTATGATTTTTTGTTCAACTTCTTCGAAGTAGCATTGAGAGTGCGTTCTCGTTACCCCACGGCATCCTCGCTGGCGCTCGGATGACGTGGGGTTTCCTTTGTTTGACCTCTTCGAGGTCAGCGCCGGCCTGGTGTTTTTACCTCGCGCGGAACTCGCAGAACTCGCAGAATTTTTAATTTTAGCTCACGGGGATTGAGCGGATTAAAAAAAATTTTTAAGGATCTTTTTTGATCCTTTAAATCTGCGTGAGGTTTAGTGAAACAAAAATTTGGGGGTGGAAATTTTGTCGGATGAAAAAGTTTGCCTACCTTTGCATACTTTTAAGTACCAAATTGTTAATTAGCAACATTTTACTCATTTTTATTAACCCATAAATACTGAAAAGCAACATGATGAAGAAACTGTTTACTCTTCTGTTGACCTGTTTGGTTGCCGGCACGATGTGGGCAACCGACATCACCTTTGACTATTCGACCGACACGGGTAATGGTACGAGTACCGCTGCCGAGTACACCATCACGAAGGATGGCGTAACGGTGGTTGTTTCGAATGGTATGATCAATAACCACTATCGCATCTACAAAGGCGCAACGATGACCATCACCGCCAGCAAACCGATTACGGGCGTTGTGTTCAACTGCACCGAAGAGGGCACGACCAAGTACGGTCCCGGCTGCTTCACCGCAAGCACGGGCAACTACAGCTACAGCGGCAAGGTGGGCACATGGAGCGGCAGCGCCAACGAGGTAGTGTTCACCGCGAGCACGAACCAAGTGCGTTGCACGTCGTTTGTAGTGACCATCGACGATGGTGGCGAAGTTACTGTATCGCAACCTACGTTCTCGCCGAAAGCCGGCACGTACTACGCAGCGTTTGACGTAACGCTGAGCACGACGACGAGCGGCGCGAGCATCTATTACACGACCGATGGCAGCGAGCCGACGACGAGCTCGACGCTGTACAGCGCTCCGTTCACCATCAGCGCTACGACGACGGTGAAAGCGATTGCCGCCCTCGACGGCAAGACCAGCGCCGTTGCTACCGCTGAATACGTGATGGGCACCGCCGACAAGGTGAGCATCGCCGAGTATATCGCTCTCGCCGACAGCACCACGGCAGTGATTAAGAACGAATCGTACGTGATTGGCCAGAGCGGCAAGTACCTGTACCTGAGCGATGGCACCGGCTACCTGCTGGCTTACGGCGACGTTGGCCAGAGCTACAGCCAGGGCGACGTGATTCCCGCCGGCTATTATGGCATGAAGGTGACCTATAACGGCGAGCCCGAGATGTCGTCTCCCGCAGGCTTCCAAGCGAAGACCGGCACGAAGACCATCACCGCCGAGGAGATTAACGCCAGCGGCGTGGCTCACGCGAACTTTGGCCACTATGTAGTGCTGAAGAGCGCGACGATCTACCCGAACAGCGGCACGATCACCGACGCCAGCGGCAATACTTGCAACTTCTACAACAAGACCTTCAGCGCGACGCTTCCGTCGGACAGCACGAAGAAGTACGACATCTACGGCATCGTAGGTTCCTACGGCAGGACCAACACCGTTTGGCAACTGCTGACGATGAAGGTCGTTGAGGAAGGCACTGATCCTTCGTCATCTGACGACGGCTACAGCATCGGCGAATACATCAACCTGGACGACAACACCACGGCAACGATTAAGAACGACGCTACCGTGCTGGGTCAGAGCGGTCGCTACCTGTACATCACCGACGGCACCGGCTACCTGCTGGTTTACGGCGATGTAGGCCAGACCTACAACCAGGGCGACATCATCCCCGCGGGCTTTGGTGGCGTTAAGACGACCTACGACGGCGAGCCCGAAATGAAGACGCCGACCGGCTTCGAAGCTTCGAAAGGCACGACCACCGTTACGGCTGAAGAGCTGACTCCGACCGGCGTGGCTCACGCAAACTGGGGCCACTATGTAGTGCTGAAGAGCGTGACGATCAACACGACCGATGGCACGCTGACCGACGCTAGCGGCAACACCTGCGCATACTACAACAACCGCTTCAACGCGAACGTGCCGAGCGACCTGACGAAGAAATACGACGCTTACGGCATCGTAGGTTCTTACGGCAAGACCAACACCGTATGGCAGCTGCTGACGATGCAGTTCACCGAAGAAGGTGGCGGCGACGTAGCGATTGCCGAGGTTAGCACGATTTCTGAGCTGTACGCTAAGGACAAAGGCGTTAACGCACGTTTCACGACCGACATGAAGGCGATTTACCAGAACGGCAAGAACATGTACGTGAAGGTAGGCGACGAGTATGGCTTGGTTTACGGCACGCTGACGAACACGTTTGTCAATGGCGACGTGATTAAGGGCGCGGTTGCGAACTGGACGGAGTACAACAGCATCAAGGAGCTCATCCCCGTTGACAGCACGTTCGTAGTTGACAACCATGGCGCAGAGGTAGAGCCCGAGACGATGCCCGTTGAGGAAGTTGGTCAGGATATGGTACACACCTACCTGGGCTTCTATGACGTGCAATTCGTTGAGGACAGCACGAACTACTATCGCATCATCGACGAGACCGGCGAACTGATCACCTTCAACAAGTTCAGCAAGGACGTAACGATTCCGACGCTCGACGCCTCGAAGACCTACGACGTTGAGGGCTTCGTAACGGTTTACAAGACCATCATCGAGTTCTACCCGATTTCGGTTGTAGAGCATGGCGCCAGCACCTTTGCCACGGGCGACGTGAATGCCGATGGCGAGGTGAACATCGCTGACGTGAACTCGTTGATTTCGATTATCCTGGGCAACAGTACGGCTGAGGATTATGCGGGCGTTGCCGACGTGAATGGCGACGCGGAGATCAACATCGCGGATGTGAATGCGGTGATTGCGATTATCCTCGGAAACGAAGAATGATAGTCAGTTAGGAGTTTTTGCTCCTCGCATATATAAAATAAGGTGGGCGCCTGGTTTGGCGCCTGCCTTTTTTTGTGGTCTCGCGCGGAACTTTTTTAATTTCGTGAGATTAGGGCGGATTGGGGTTGATTTTTTTCACCCTTGTTACGGATTAGGTCAAGATTTTTTGTGCGACCTCTTCGAGGTCAGCGTCCACCATGGACATAGGCGCGGGGAGACCCTCGGAGAGGGTCGCCGGCGCCCATGTTTTTTTCAGGGCTGGTGGGTTGGGGACGTCGGAGACGTCCAACATAGGAAACCCCACGTCATCCGAGCTTGCGAGGTGACGTGGGGTTAGCACGCCCCCTGCACCCCGACGTCGGAGACGTCGCACAAAGATGATGGTGGGGTTGTGCGACCTCTTCGAGGTCGGTTTTCGTATGCGGTCTCCTACCCCACGGCATCCTCGCTGGCGCTCGGATGACGTGGGGTTTCCTTTGTTTGACCTCTTCGAGGTCAGCGTCGCCTAATAAAGGTGAACCTCTTCGAGGTACCAACCCTATATCCGTTCCAACCCCAGGTGCGTCGCTTCGCTCCTAACCTGGGGCTCGTAAACGCTTCGCTAAGGTGAACGCCTCCGGCGTTCTTCCCTATTGAGGGGATTGAGGGGGGTTTATAGGATTGGTTCAACTTCTTCGAAGTAGCATTGAGAGTGCGTTCTCGTTACCCCACGTTCTCCTCGCTCGCTGGCGCTCGCTGCGGGGAACGCGGGGTTTTGTGAGGCTTCTTCGAAGCAGTTAAACTCCTTCGGAGTATCACCCCTCTTCGACGTCATTTTTTGACCTCTTCGAGGTCTTTTTTAAAAAAAATTTGCGGGAAAATGAAAAAAAGTGGGGGAAGGTGTTGTGGGGGTGGGAAAGAATACGTAATTTTGTCCGATTTTTGGGTAAATGTCGGCAAACGCTTACAGTCAGCAAGTTACAGCCTTATTTTCCTTAAAAATTCACTCGTATCATTAACCAAAAAAAATAAACTTAAAACTGGAGAGAATATGAAGAAATGGATGATGTCGTTTGCCATGCTGGTGTGCGCCGTCGCGATGAATGCGCAAGGCTGGCCGGCAAACTATGGCGGCGTGATGCTGCAAGGCTTCTTCTGGGACAGTTTCCGTGTAGCCGATGGCAAGACGAACGAGACGATGGCGACGATGTACGGCGCGGGCTGGGGCGAGAACGACCAGTGGTATGTGCCGGTGACGACGTGGGCGGAGCTGCTGAACCAGAAAGACAACATTGCGCCCTACATCGATTTGATATGGCTGCCACAGAGCGGCGCGACGGTAGCGCCGGACAAGACGACGTTCACCAAGGAGGAGTCGGCGACGCGCGCGGGCCACAACGGCAGCACCGTGACGACGTACTATGACGACGAGATCAACAACCCCGACTGTATGGGGTTCGTGCCGATATTCTGGCTGGACCACGGCATGGGCAAGACCTACACGGTGAACGGGACGACGTGGTCGCCGAAGAGCTACTTTGGCACGCAGGACGAGCTGATCGCGCTGATTAGCGCGTACAAAGCCGCGGGCACGGGCGCCGTAGAAGACGTGGTGATCAACCACAAGGGCGGCTTGAGCACGTGGAGCGGCGTGCAGTATGCGACGGACTTTGTCGATGAGAGCGTGACGGGTCCGACGACAGGCAAGACCTATAGCGTCGATTGGACGCTGGCAGACATCTGCAGCGACGATGAATGTGGCACCGGCACCGGCAACGCCGATTGCGGCGGTCATGGCGAATGGGCTCGCGACATAGACCAAGACGCCGCGCACGTGCAGGGCAACGTGGTGACCTACCTGAGCTATCTGAAGAACGAGCTGGGCTACGTCGGCTTCCGCTACGACTACGCCAAAGGCTTCGAGACGAAGCACTTCGCGCAATATAACACGGCTGTTCGCCCCACCTTCTCGGTAGGCGAGAACTGGGACAGCAGCGACAACATCATGACGTGGATCAAGCAGACGCAAGGCGAGGGCAACTTCCAGAGCGCGGCGTTCGACTTCCCGCTGCAGGAGGTGATTCGCACGTCGTTCAACGACGAGAGCTGCCAGAGTTTCCGCAACCTGGAGTCGGCGGGGTTCATCTGGAACAACCAGTTCAAGCGTTACGCGGTCACGTTTATCGACAACCACGACACGTTTAAGGACCTGCCGACGGACGCGAGCAACAGTGGCTACCAGCATCGCCTGAACCACCAGATAGTGGAGGCGAACTGCTTTATTTTGTCGATGCCCGGCACGCCGTGCTTGTTCTATCCTCACTTTATGCACAGCGACTGGCACGACATCATCGTGAAGTTTATCAAGGCGCGTCGCACGGCAGGCGTGAACAATATGAGTACGATCAACGCGTCGGTGCAGACCGGCAACTACGGCATCGCGTGGCGCGTCACGGGCGACAACGGCGAGCTGTACCTGCAGCTGGGCAGCGAGAGCGTGGCGACGGGCGTGCCTGACGGGTTCACGCAGGTGTGGTGCAACGACGCGAGCACGTGCCGCCTGAGCATCACCTCGAGCCTGGCGGACGCCATCGACAGCAACGAGAAGCAGAACCTGCTGTACGGCTATCCGGTGGTGAGCCTGGCGAGCGGCAACTACACGGCGGACGTGACCACGACGGTGAAGCCTTCGTGCGAGGGCACGACGCTGGTTTACACGCTGAATGGTCAGACGCCGACGAAGGCATCGAAGCAAATCACCGACACGGCGGGTATCTCGCTGACGATAAACGAGACGACGACGCTGAAGGTGGGCGTGCTGACGAGCGACGGCGAGGTGCAGAACGTGGTGACGCGCACGTACGCCATCGACAAGAACACTTCGAGCAACACCATCAAGGTTTATGTGAAATATGACGACGGCGACGAGACGCCGTATCTGTACGCATGGAACGACAACGGCACGCTGACCGACGCCTTCCCCGGCTGGGCGTACAGCACGGACAACAAGGTGGTGGTTGGCGGCGTGACGTGGCTGCACGCGACGCTTTCGGCATCGGAGGCGAACCTGATTTTCTCGCGCGGCTCCGACGATACGAAGACGGCGGACATCACGGGCGTGACGACCGACGTATTCTACACGTTCAGCGACAACGTTGCCTACGACCTGACGACGACCTACACGGCGGCGCTGTATGACCCGCAGGTGAGCATCGACCTGGCGAGCGGCTCTTATAGCAGCACGATTTCGCCGAAGCTGACCGCGTCGAACAGCGGCGCGACCATCGTCTATACGACCGACGGCAGCGCTCCGACGGCAGATTCGCCGCAGTTCACCTACGAAGGCACGGTGACGTTCTCGAGCACAGGCAACCACATCCTGCGCGCGGGCATCCTGTACAACGGCGAGGTGATTAACCAGGTGGCGCGCACATATTATGTGGGCTATCAGGTGCCGACGAGCGGGATTACGATTTATGTGAAGAAGTACGAAGATTTTGGCGCTCCGACGATGTACTACGACAGCGCGGCGACGCGTATCGGCGTTCCGAAGGATACAAAGCGTCCGTCTCACAGTATGGTGCCGACCACGACAGCGACAATCAATGGCACAGAGTGGTACACCATGCACTTCGACGACCGTGAATATATGCGGTTGTGTTTCACCTACAGTGACGTATATTCATTTACATTCTATATTTATCATCCGGGAATCTATTTCTATGATTATCACACCCCCTATAGTTCCACTGATGTCACAAAACGTTGCACCGACGTCACCGATAGCTTGGTGACGTACACAAGCAATGGGACGACCGTGAGCGTGGGGACATATGTTTCGCGCCTTATGTATCCGATAGGCGATATATTGCCCGACAGCGTTACCGCCAAAGCAGGAAAATCCAGTACATATTGGTACTTAAGAAGTGGCGTCCCCACTAAAACGGTGAAGACGACGAATGGCGTTGAGATGTACTACATTGATTATGAAACCACGAACTACGGGAGAAGCAAAGATTATATCCAATTTTGGTCAAAAAACAGCAGCAATAAGACGACATCTAGTAATATTGAATCTTATGTTGGAGACCACTATTACACCCTCGCAATAGCAAAACAAGGTTATGTAACACCTACGGAATGCGACCTGGGTACGTATATCCTTGATTGCACATGGTCGCTAAAGGCTGTGGAGCAGAAAGAGGAGCCCGCGGACGAGGATGAGGGGGTTACCATCTATGTGCAAAGTTCTTGGAATCCCTATCTCTACGCTTGGAATGGCGACACAAAATATAATGGAGAATGGGGCACTGCCAATATGTTGTCAGAGACCGAAGAGGTTGGTGGCGTGACGTGGTATAAGTGGACAACGACCGCCACGAATTTCACGATGATTCTGCACAATAACGATGGCAGTCAAACAGGAAATATTTCCATCACAAAGGCGGGTAAGTACTTCTATCAGTACAATCTGTCGGATGGCAATCCCGGGGCGACCACATATAATGATGTGACCTCGCAGTACTTAGAGACCGGTACGGTGAATGTGTATGTGAGCGCGGAGACGGCGCCGTATCTGTATGCTTGGAACGGCAGCACGACATATAACGGCGCATGGCCCGGTACGCAAATGAGCGACAAGAGCCACGAGCATAACAACATCAACTGGTACGGCTTCTCGCAGAGCACGTCGTCGCTGAACATCATCTTTAACAATGGCAAGAGCGACACAGAAAAGAAACAGACCGCTGATATTACGGGTCTGACGCCCGGCGACTACTACTTCACCTACAACGGTGAGACGGGATACACGTTGGTTGACGGCGTGTTGCCGTCGTGCGCGACGTATCAGAGCGACGCGAAATACTACTTCTTCTTCGAGAACGACCAGCCCTACGGCTCGCCCTACGCATGGGTTTACAACGGCACGACGTCGTACAGCGGCAGCAGCTGGCCCGGCGAGGCGCTGGTAGTGCCTGTGGGCGTGGCAGCCAACGGCAACATCATCTATAAGTGGACCTACAGCGGCGACAACGCGACGGCACCCGCTTACGTGATGTTTAACGACAACGGCGGCAACGTGGTAGGCACGTCGCAGACGCCGGCATACACGTTTGTCAACGGCGGCTACTACAACTGCAACGGCTTGGCAGGCAAGGTGAACGACAACCTGCTGACGCTGTCGGAACTGCTGCGCAGCGGCGAGGTGGGCAAGAGCTACGTGATAGCGAACGACCTGACGGGTATCTACCTAAACGCCGATGGCAACTACCTGTGGGTGAAGGACGGCGATGGCGAGAGCATCACGCCGAGCTATCAGACCACGCAAAGCACCTACTCGGGCGTGAGCCGGTATCAAGACGGCGACTACGACCAGAGCAACTGGGCGCAGCTGATTATCAAGGATGTGGACCAGGACGACAGCGAGAAGTACACCAACAAGACGCTGCTGGGTCAGACGGTTTTGGGTACGCTGGTGGATAAGGTGAACCCGACGATTGAGTTGCAAGCCAATCCGGTGGTGGGCGACGACGCCGAGGCGTATGTAGCGAACACGTATATCCCCGCGAACTTCGTGGAGCAAAACGAGTTTTACTTCGTGGAGCCCAAGACGCAAGAATACGCCAAACTGGACTGGGCGGTAGTGACCAACGTCAGCGACGATGGCAAGACGGCGACGCTCGTGGTGCCCGCGACCGAGGAGGCTATTAACGGCTATGGCATCAGCGGGGCGGTGAAGGTTTACCTGGTGGACGGCTACTGGTCGGGCGACGGCGTGCTGAGCGCGAGCACGATTATCAACAATGGCTTGGTGATTGTGAAGACGCTGAGCGAGGAGAACGCTGCGCCGATGCGTCGCATCTCCGGCAGCGACAGCGAGCCGACGGGCGCGAAGGGCGTTTACCTGCTTGGCGGCGAGATTTCGCCGCTGGGTGAATTCACGGAAATCAGCGACCTGACGCAGACGGGCGCGACGGTGGTGAGCATCCGCTACTACGACCTGAACGGCAGGGTATCGGCGACGCCTCACCAGGGCGTGAACATCGTGGAGATCCGTTACGACGACGGCAGCCGCGACGTGAAGAAAGTGCTCAAATAAGATAGTGATAGGAACGGGGCACGCGCTGCTCCGTTCTTTTTTTAAATTGGCTTTGACAATATGGCACAGTATGGATTGACACGCAAGATGCGGCTGCGGGGGCGTACCGCCATCGACACGCTCTTTGGGGGCGACAGCGACGGGTCGGCGTTGGCTTACCCGCTGCGGGCGGTGTGGCGCTTCCGGAGCGAATATGGCGAGGGGGAGCGCACGCGCATGATGGTGTCGATACCGAAGAAACGCGCGCGTCGGGCGGTGGACCGTGTGTTGCTGCGTCGGCGTGTGCGCGAGGCGTATCGGCTGTGTCGGGCGGAGGCGCTGGAGGCAGGGCTTCCCGAAGGGACGGGCGTTGACGTGGCGTTTGTCTATGTCGGCGAGGGTGCGCCTGCGCCTTACGCGGTGCTTGCCGAGCGCGTGGCAAAGCTGTTGTCGAAAATCGTAAATACCCCACAGAAATGATAGGAAAACGCATCGCGCGGCTTGTTGGAGAGGCGCTGATATTGCCGATCCGTTTTTACCAGCGGTTTATCTCGCCGCTGACGCCTCCGACGTGCCGTTTCACGCCGTCGTGCAGCCATTACGCTGTGGAGGCGATACGCAAACACGGTCCGCTGAAGGGTTTCTGGCTGGCGGTGAAACGCATCGCGCGCTGCAACCCGTGGGGCGGGAGCGGCTACGACCCTGTGCCATGAAGATTTTGGATTGCCATACGCATAACCTGCAAGCCACGGGAGCGGTGATTTCGGTGGACCCGCGCGCTTTCGCGCCGCTACAGGGGCGGTACTACTCGGTGGGCTTCCACCCGTGGACGCCGGAGAGCGAGTTGAGCGCGGCGGACTATGCGCTGCTGGAGACGGTGGCGCGGCACGAGCAGGTAGTGGCTATCGGCGAGACGGGGATGGACCGGCTGCGTGGCGACGACCTGGCGACGCAGCAGGAGCGTTTCCGGCGGCATATCGCGCTAGCCGATGCGCTGGGCAAGCCTATCATCATCCACTGCGTGCGGACGATGGAGGAGGTGCTGCGGCTGTGGCAGGCGATGGCGCCGCATCGTGCGCTGCCGATTGTCCATGGGTTTCGTGGGAATGCGCGGCGTGCGCGGCGATGGGTTGACGCGGGGTTTTATCTGTCGTTTGGGGCGAAGTTTGACGAGGGGGGACTGCTGGCGACGCCTGTGGAGCGGCGGCTGGCGGAGAGCGACGAGGGGGATTTCGCGGCGACGCTCCGCGCCCTGGATGAAACGCCTTTCTCTCCCTTTGATAAAATCCTCACGCAGACCTACATTTAGTTAGGAGTTAGGAGTTAGGAGTTAGGAGTTAGGAGTTGACCTCGCGCAGAACTCGCAGAAAAAGAAAAAAGAACATCGAAGATGTTCCGCGGTCATCGAAGATGCCCGCTTGTTTAGCCCCAGGCCGAACGAGCTTGCGAGTGAGTCCTGGGGTAACGAGAGCTCCCATCCCATTATTTTGGTCCTCGAAGAGGCCCAGGTTTTTCATTTTTCTGGGCTTCTTCGAAGACCCACACCCTTATCGTCTCACACCCCAGGTTTCGGTCGCTGGCGCTCCCTCAACCTGGGGCTAAACAAGCAAACCTCTTCGAGGTATGCGGGACGTCTCCGACGTCCTTTTATTTCCCTCTTCGAGGGTCTCTCTCCGCTTGATGTTTTGACCTCACGGGGATTGTGCGGATTTTTAAGGATCTTTTTAAATCCTTTTAAATCTGCGTGAGAAAATAGCCAAATTTGGAAGTGAAAACCTGCCAAATTTGGAAGTAAAAACCCGCCAAATTTGGAAGTGACGTTTTTTTGTATTATCTTTGCCGCGAATTAACACATTCAATCACTATGAATTACAAGAAACGAATTGCCGACGAATTGCTGCAACGAAAACTGCGAGGGAAAGGAGCGGTTTTGGTGCAAGGCGCAAAATGGTGCGGTAAAACCACCACGGCGGAGCAAATGGCAGCCAGCGTGATATATATGGACGACCCTGCGCGGAAATCGACGTATATGGAAATGGCTGAAGTGAATATCGGCAGACTGCTAGCCGGCGAGACGCCCCACTTGATTGATGAGTGGCAGCTTGCTCCGCAAATTTGGGATGCCGTTCGCTTTGAGGTGGACCACCGGCGTGCCTTGGGGCAGTTCATCCTCACCGGTAGCGCGGTGCCCGTCGATAAAAGCAAGATAAACCATAGTGGCACGGGCAGGTTCGCGTGGCTGACGATGCGTCCGATGAGTTTGTGGGAGAGCGGCGACTCGACGGGCGAAGTGAGCCTGGGCGCGCTTTTTGCAGACGACACGAAGGTGGAAGGCTTTACGAAACACGACCTGGCAGAAGTGGCGTTTTTGGCGTGCCGCGGCGGTTGGCCGATGGCGACCTCGATGGAACGTGATGTGGCTTTAGACCAAGCCAAGGACTACATCGATGGTGTGGCAGAAAGCGATATTTCGCGCGTCGGGTCGGTGCAGCGCAATGCCGAGTTGACGCGTAAGTTGATTCGCTCGTATGCCCGCCACATGGGCACGCAAGCGTCCATCGGGACGATAACGGCAGACATCACGGCGGGTGATGCCTACGAAGTGAGTGAGAAAACCATCAATCAATACATCGATGCGTTGCGGCAGATATTTGTGGTGGAGGACACCGTTGCCTGGAGTCCCAACCTGCGGAGCAAAACCGCCATCCGCACCGCCCCCACGCGCTATTTTGTGGACCCGTCGATAGCGACCGCCGCCATGGGCACGGGTCCCGACGAGTTGTGCGACGACCTTGGCACGATGGGGCTGTTGTTTGAGACGTTGTGCGTGCGCGACTTGCGTGTTTATGCCGACGCGTTGGATGGTCGCGTGTTCCACTATCGTGACAAAAACGGGCTGGAATGCGATGCCGTGGTGCATCTCCGCAATGGCTCGTATGGGCTGATAGAGATAAAATTAGGTGGCGAGAAACTTATTGGCGAAGGGGCTGAGAACTTAGCTCGCTTGGCAAGCAGAATCGACACAGACAAGATGAAGACACCGTCGTTTAAAATGGTGCTGACGGCGGTGGGCAATTATGCTTATCGCCGCAAAGACGGCGTGCTCGTGGTGCCCATAGGGTGCTTGAAACAATAAGATAATAGATGAGGGAGATACGGGATATAGGTGATGTGAAGGGGCGCTTTGGGGCGCACCTGCGGCTGGAGCGTGGGCTGAGCGCGCATACGGCGGAGAGCTATGGCGCCGACGTGGACCACCTGCTGCGGTTCCTCAATAGCGAGGGCGTGGCGGTGGAGCGTGCCGATGGCGACGTGCTGGAGCGGTTTGTGTGCGCACTGGCTGACGCGGGCATCGGTGCGCGTTCGCAGGCTCGCATCATCAGCGGTGTGAAGAGCTTTTACCACTTTCTGAAAATCGAGGGCTATGTGGACGACGACCCGACGTCGCTGCTGGTGACACCGAAGCTGGGCAAACACCTGCCGGAGGTGCTGACGGTGGAGGAGATCGACCGGATGATAGCGGAAATCGACATGAGTAAGGCGGAGGGGCAACGCAACCGCGCGATCATCGAGACGCTGTACGGGTGCGGGCTGCGTGTGAGCGAGTTGGTGGGTTTGCGGCTGTCGCAGCTGTACCTCGACGAGCAGTATGTGGTGGTGCAGGGCAAGGGAGACAAACAACGGCTGGTGCCGATCTCGCCTGTCGCGGTGGAACAGATCAACCTGTACATGGAGCAGACGCGCAGCGGACAGGTAGCCAAACGGGGATGCGATGACATCGTGTTTCTGAATCGGCGGGGCGGGCAGCTGTCGCGGCAGATGGTGTTTCTGATCATCCGCGACCTCTGCGAACGCGCGGGGATACGCAAGACGGTCAGTCCGCACACGCTGCGGCATTCGTTTGCGACGCACCTGCTGGAGGGGGGCGCGAACCTGCGTGCGATCCAGCAGATGCTGGGTCACGAGAGTATCACGACGACGGAGATCTATGTGCATATCGATCGGGCGCGGCTGCGCGAGGAGATCCTGCTGCATCACCCGCGAAACGCCCACTGATGTTTGCACGCCTGGTGTTTTACCTCACGCAGACCTACGCAGACTCACGCAGACGATATTTTTTTACCTCGCGCAGAACTCGCAGAACTCGCAGAATTTTCGCGGACGATGTTTTTATTTCGTGTATGCAACGGAAAATTGCACGCATTTTTGCAGGAATAGTGTTAACGATTTATAAACACGGGCCAAAAAACGCCTGTTTTGTGAAATAAGGTTAAAGAATTGCATTTTTATGTCCAAAAATTATGCTGTAAAACATAAACGCTATACTTTTGCATCGGTTTTTCATGGTAATAGTTTTTAAGGTTATGAAAAATTTACGGCTGTCGTGAGACACCTGTACTTTTTGAAATTGTTTTAGGTTTATGTTTATGTTAATGGTATTTAAAGGTTAATTAGTTAAGCAATCCCCGACGTTGAGTCGAGGATTTTTTTTTGGAAAAACCTCACGCAGATTGGGCGGATGCTGTTTTGCCTTGTGAGGTTAGGTTGGTCCTCGAAGAGGCCCAGGTTTTTCCTTTTTCTGGGCGTCTTCGAAGACCCATCCCCTTATCTCCGATACCCCAGGTTTCGGTCGCTGGCGCTCCCTCAACCTGGGGCTAAACAAGCATACCTCTTCGAGGTGTGCGGGACGTCTTCGACGTCCTTTTTTCTCGCGCTCTACTCGCTAACCCAAATGGAAAAAACTCACGCAGATTGGGCAGATGGGAAAGAATCTTTAGTTCAACTTCTTCGAAGCAGTTTATCCTCTCCGAGGGTCGCGGAACATTTCCGATGTTCTTTTTCTGCGAGTTCTGCGCGAGACCAAACGCCAGGCGTGAATACAAAAAAATCCTACCCAAACCCACGAAACTTCCAAAAAAAATGTAACTTTGCATTTTGAACCAAACCAACTTACTGCGATGAAAGCAAAAAAACTTATCATCCTCGCCCTCGCGCTAATCGCCACTGCCACCGCACAAGCGCAGGTCGTACGTGACGCCGACTTCAATACGCTCGGACGCATCAACCGCAATGGCATCGCACGCGCCAACGACGGACGCTCGGTCGCGGTCTTCGACGATAAAGGCTTTCTCCACGACAAGCTCGGCAACGTCGTCGTCCGTATCAAAGACATGGACATCCTCGACCCCGAGGGCAACCCCATCGGCTACATCAACCGCGACGGCACCGTGCGCGACAGCGCCAGCAACCTGCTCGGACACATTGACATCAGCGACGGCAAGGTCACCGACGCCTCCGACAACGTCCTTGGCTATGCGCGTGGCATCCGCGTGGACTGGATCGCCTGTTACTATTTCTTTAAACTCTTTGAATTTTAATCACTTATGAAGCTGAGAAGTTTCCTGCTTACACTCCTCATCGCCGCCTGCTGCATCCCCGCGACTGCGCAGATGGTGGTCATCCGCGACCAAGACAAATGGGACGCCGACAGCATCCGCCGCGACTTCGACTCTCGACCTTTCTTCGGACTCTACAAAGACAACTACTTCACCATCGGCACCACCGTGGCAGGAAAACCCACCAGCGACAACAGTGACGTGAAGTTCCAGGTCAGCATCCGGCAACGCCTCACCAAGAGTACGCTGCCCTTCAACACCTACCTCTACTTGTTCTACTCGCAAAAAGCCATGTGGAACGTCTTCCAGGAATCCCTCCCCTTCTACGACCTCAACTTCAACCCGGGCCTCGGCTTGAGCAAACTCATCATCGTCAAGGGACGACTTGTCGGGCAACTCACCCTGTTGCTCGAACACGAAAGCAACGGACGCGACAAAGCCGCCGACCGCAGCTGGAACAAACTCTCCATCAGTGGCGCCGCCTACATCGACCCCCTGATCATGGTGCACGCAAAATACTGGCTTGCACTCATCGACAGCCAGCAAAACAAAGACATCCTCAAGTACAGCGGCATCTACCAAACCGGCTTCCAAATGAAATCGCCCAACGGACGATGGGTCTTCGACGTCACCCTGGTCAAACGACAAGGATGGAACTTCAACTTCAACACCATCGTCAACGTCGGATACCGCCTCTTCAAACGCGACAACCAGTTCCTCATGCTCCAGTGGTACAACGGCTACGGCGAGTGCATGCTCGACTACAACAAGTTCCACAACCGCCTGCGCATCGGCTTGCTCATCCGACCCACCTTCTTCAGCGACTTCTAAACTAACTTTTTTAAACGATAAACCACTATGAAAAAATCCCTTATGATTATCGCCGCCACCCTTATGCTTAGCGGATGCGGCACCTCTTCGCTCGGTACCCTTGGCACCCTCGGCACCCTCGGAACGATTGGCGACGCCGTCGGAACCGTCAACACCGTCAACACCGTGGGCAACGTGCTCGGAGGCGTCATCGGCGCCCTCGGCAGCCAGAACACCACCAACGGCCTCCTCAACATGGTCATCGGCTACATCAACATCTCCGAAAGCGAACTCTACGGCCAATGGTACTACACCTCGCCCGGATGCGCTTTCACCTCCGATAAGCTCCTCGCCAAAGCCGGTGGCTCAGTCGCTGCCGAAAACTGCAAGGCGAAACTCGTTGATATTTACAACAGCATCGGCATCGCCTCCAACAACACCCAGTTCGTCTTCACGCAAGACCATCAATTCTCCGGGTATGTCCACAACATCCCCCTCTCCGGCACCTACTCCTACGATGGTAAAGGCACCCTCCACCTCAAGACCCTCCTGTTGAGCACCAAAGCCTACGTCACCCGCACCACCAACGGACTCGCCCTCACCTTCGAGAGCAAAAACCTCCTCAAGGTGCTCCAGGCTGCCGCGACGCTCTCCGGCAACAGCATGGCGCAAACCGTCGGCGACCTCAGCAAGAACTACGACGGCGTACGCCTCGGCTTCGAAATGTCGAAATAAGGAAATATCCCCTACATAAAAAATCTCACGCAGATTACGCGGATAAAAAGGATTTAAAAAGATCCTTCTAAATCCGCCCAATCTGCGTGAGTTTTTTCTGCGTGAGGATGCCTAGAGTAAAGAAAATCACCAAGCTATGTAAAAAACAATTTACGTAGTTTAGTGATTTATGAGTTGCTTAAAGGAATATCGAATTATATTCTTCCCAATGTCCAACGAAATAAAATATTAAATGCCCACGATTTTATATTGTAATTGTCTTTGTCGAGGCCGAGCGAGGTTTGTTGTTGGTAATCGGGTGTGAATTTCCCTATGTTAGTAAAATCGTTGTCATAGCCAAAGCCTAGTGCAAATCGTTTAAAGCGAACACCGAGCATAAAACCTACGCCAATTGCTACTCCATTAGTTTTTAAGTTTCTTGTATCGTTATCGACTAGTTTAAAGAGAATGTTTGGTCCGAAATCAGCAAATAAAGAGCATTTTCTAAATTTATATTCTCCTCCTACATGTAATGGTAATTCAAGAACAGATATGCGAACATTGCGATCGATATCCAACAAAGTTTCGAAGTCATCGTCTGTTTTGCCTGCACGACTTGTAAAAATCAAACCTGTAATTCCATATAAGCCTATTTTATCATCATAGAAAGTCTTAAACTCATTGCGAGCAGTCACACCTATGTCATAATTGAACTTTGCTTTATCAAAGGGTACGCTTAATTTTGTTTCGCCAAAACCTGCTATGATTTCATACTTAAAACCTCTAAGGAAATTTTTCACTCCTTGCAGCTTTTGGGCATTTGTGCTGATACTAGCAATAATTAGAATTGCGATTAAGGATATTTTTTTCATCTTGATTGTTAAATAGTTTGTGATTAAAATTTGCCGTCCTATAAATCTTGAGTGAGACAATAAAAAACGTGGACTATTAGCTCTACCTGTATTTCAAAATCTGCTAAACACTTGTATTTGTATTTAACCGGCCCACGCTTTTGCGTGAGTATTAACTTTGACTCTTAGTTGCTTTTTTTAATTGGCGATTTTCAAGAACAAGAATGCGAGCTAACGCTTTTTACCTTAATGTCTTTTGTCTGCAATGTTACATAGGCAATAGATTAAATTTTGATGCACTCACGGAGTTGGCGTCCCGCGTAGGAGGTCGTAGCCGTCTTGTATCCGCTTGGCTAAGTTGTAACGCACCTTTGCCATAAAGCAGTTGTTCTCACCGGCTTTCAACACATCGCCATGTTCCGAGTAGTTGTTGTCGGCACAAAAATAGATTGTTTCCCACATAGTACAATCATCCGTTTCATCCGTTTTGTCCGGCTCATCCACGGCATCCGTTTCATCCATATTTTCGGCACTTATTCGCGGATTGCCGAGTCGCAGCCGATGAGGTGCGCAGCAAAACCCCACATTCCCCGCAGCGAAGCGAGGAGAATGTGGGGTAGGAGAGACGTTATAGCAATGCTACTTCGAAGAAGTTGAACCAATCCTTCTAAATCCGCTTAATCTGCGTGAGGTTTTTAGTGGGAGGAGGAGTTGCGGCGGAGGGTGCGGATGTTGCGGAGGCGGGCGATGGCGCTGTGGGCGGTGGCGCGTCGGAAATCGCCGTTGCTCATGGTGTCGATTTGTTGGTAGGAGAGGTTTTTCACGAATTCGGTCATGGTAAAGTCCGCCACTGCCGTTGGTGTGGCGTGGGCGTTGTACGGGCAGCAGCGTTGGCACTCGTCGCAGCCCACCACGCGGTTGCCTGCCGCGCGATGCGCCCACTGCGGCAGCGCGTCGTCGTGGTTCTCAATCAGCAGGCACGAGAGGCATTTGTTGGCATCGACGGCACCGCCGCCAACGGTCAGCGCGCCCGTGGGGCAGGCGTCGGCGCAGCGGTGGCACGACGAGGGGCAGGTCTGCGTGCACGGCTCGTCGGGCGCGATTGAGGCGGTCGTCAGCACCTCGCCCAAGAAGAAAAACGAGCCCTTGCCGGGGATGATCAGGCAGTTGTTGCGTCCGATGAAGCCGATGCCGGCGCGTTGTGCCCAGTAGCGTTCTCGCAGGGGCGCGGAATCCACGCAGGGACGCGCCTCGCCACCACCCATCTGTTGGATAAACTCGGCGAGGGCGGTCAACTTCTCGCGCAGCACCTCGTGGTAGTCGCGTCCGTAGGCATAGTACGCCACTTGCGGCGCGTCTTGTGCTTGAAATTCAGCGGGAAAATAGTTCAGCGCGACACAGACGATGGTTCGCGCGCCCGGCAGCAGCAGCGCAGGGTCGTTGCGCATCGCGGTGTGGTTCTCTGCCCACCGCATACATCCGTGCTTGCCCTCGCGCAGCCATTGCGCGTACTGCGCCTCGGCGGCGCGGCTCACGGGGCTGGCGGCGGCAAACCCGCACGCCTCAAACCCCAATCGGGCAGCCTCTTGTCGGATAGCGTTTTTCATGCTCCCTCCCCAAAAATGTCAATCCCCCAAAACGTCGAAGTCGTACCCCTGCGCGGCGAGCCACTCGATGGCGCGCGGGAGGGCGTACTGCATGTTGCGTTGCGCCTTGAGGCTGTCGTGAAACACGATGATGGAGCCGTTGCGCGCGTACCGCTTCACGTTGTCGAGCACCTGCTCGGGCGTGAGTTTTTTCGAATAGTCGCGCGTGACCAGGTCGTACATGATGATGGTGAAGCGCGAGCGCAGCACCTTGCTCTGCCCCCAACGCATCATGCCGTGGGGCGGGCGGAATAGGGTAGAGTGGATCAGCTCGTTGGCGCGAAACACGTTGTGCAGGTAGGTTTTCGTGGTCACCTTCATCCCCTGCAGGTGGCTCATCGTGTGGTTGCCCACCTTGTGTCCGCGCACCAAAATCTCGTCGAAAAGTTCGGGATGCCGCTCCACGTTCTCGCCCACGCAGAAAAACGTGGCGCGCACGCCGTAGTGCTCCAGCGTGTCGAGTACCCACGGCGTCACCTCCGGCACGGGGCCGTCGTCGAAGGTCAGGTACACCGTGTGCCGGCGCTTGTGGATGCGCCAGACGGTCTCCGGAAAGAGCATGCGATAGAATATCGGCGGTCGTTCGACTAACATGGGGCGGTATATTTAGGGCGAAGCCGCGTCCCGTTACGCGTTGGTGACGAGACACGGCTACCGTCGCTTGTTCTTTAGAAAATTTATTGTTGCGCGATTTGCGGTTGTTGCTGCATCTTGGCGGCTGCCGCTGCGGCTTGCGCGCGGGCTTGCGCCTGCTGCTGTTGCTGACGCTTCACTGCCTCGGCATAGCTTTTCGCGGTCTCTTTAACGTCGGGCACGCCGCGCTCCTCCAGTTCTTTGGCAATCTTGTCGCCTTCAGCCACGTCCTCGGGGAAGTAGGTGTAGAAGTCGCTCATCAACAGGTACATATAGCGGTCGCGGATGTACTCGTCAACGCTCGTTATCGTCTGGCTGGGCTTCAGCGTCTGCAGGTAGGGGAAGTATTGCGCGTAGCGGTTGATCTCGTTGACGAGGATTTCCTTGGCGTTGGCTTTCGCCTTGCTTGCCATCGTCGAGTCGCTGCACTCATCGGCAATCATCATCAGCAGCGTCGAGGTCTGGTCGCCCTGCTGAATCGAGAACGGACAGGTGGCAACGGGCAACTTCGCCATCATCGTGTCAACCACAGCGTTAGCTTTGGTGTAGCGGTCGTTGATAAACGCCTCCGCGCTCATGCCGCCGGTGGGCTGCATCGCGCCGGCTTTCACCGCGCGTGCCTCGCCAATGAGGCTCTGTGCCAGCGACAGCATCGCCGTGCGCACCGTCGTTACCATGCGCGAAACCGTCTCGTCGAGGTACAGCGAGCCGGGCTCGGCAACGTCCAGTCCGCCCCAGCGGAATTTGGTCATCACGTTGTTATACATCGTGTCGGTCAGGCACGCAATCTCGCCGCGGCGGTTGCTCGGGTCGTACATCGGCGTAATCTCGTACGTCAGACCCGTGCAGCGCATATAGGGCGCTAAGCCCAGGTAATACTCGTCGGGCACGGTCATCGCGAAGCAGCACGGGCGTTTCCAGCCGTCGGTGACGCTGTTGGCGATGATGTCGAAGCTCATCACTTGGCTCGACGTCATACCGCCGCCCATCTTGCTGAGGTCGCATTCGATGTAGGGCGCCGCCTTGTCGCGCTGGTTCTCGGGCACGATGCCGGCAGCCACCGCCTCGTCAACGTTGACGGGGATGAACGTGTTCGGATATTTGATGGTGTAGATGCCGTTACCCAGTTCGGGATGGTAAGCGCTCTGCGAGTACAGGTCTTTCAGCGACTGCTCGGCGGTCACGCGGTCGTTCGACTGCAGCGGCTCGTAGAAGTAGCTGATTTGCCGGTGGTCGTAAGCGAAGGTGGTGTCGGTGGCGTACATCGACAGCGGAGCCGAATCGTATGCCGCGCGGCGCATCTGGCTGATATACCAGTCGGTGGCCAGGTAGCTCAGGTTCACCGCACGCACGTCGGTGCGATAGCCTTCCACCTCCTGCAGGTACCACAATGGGAACGTGTCGTTGTCGCCGTTGCAGAAGATGACGCCGTTGGCGGGTACGCCGCACAGGTAGTTCATGCCGAAGTCGCGCGCGCAGTAGCGACCCGAACGATCGTGGTCGTCCCACGTCTGGCTGACCATCTGCAATGGTACCAGCACGCCGATAATGGCAGCGATGGCGGCAAATGCCAAGGCGGGAGCCTTGCTGCTGCCCTCGTTGTCGTTGTCGTTGGTGGCAACCGCCGTTTGCTTCTCCTCGTCCTCGTCTTGCGCCTTCTTCTTGCCCAGCAGCGACATGCCGATGCGCCACAGCGCCGCCACGCCCATGCCAATCCAGATGGCATACGCGTAGAACGAACCCGCATACGCGTAGTCACGCTCGCGAGGCTGGTTCGGCGTCTGGTTCAGGTAAAGCACGATCGCGATACCCGTCATGAAGAAGAAGAAAAATACCACCCAGAATTGCTCGATGCCTTTCTTCCCGCGGAACGCCTGCCAGAACAAGCCCAGCAGACCCATCAGCAGCGGCAGCAGGTAGAACACGTTGTGACCCTTGTTGCCCTTGCCTAGGTCGTCGGGCAGCAGGCTCTGGTCGCCCAGGCGCGGGTTGTCGATAAACGAGAAACCGCTAATCCAGTTGCCGTGCGTCACTTCGCCGTTGCCCTGGATGTCGTTCTGGCGACCGGCAAAGTTCCACATAAAGTAGCGGAAATACATATAGTTCAGCTGATAGCCGAAGAAGAAACGCAGGTTCTCAGCCATCGTCGGCTTGGTCTTATATTCGCTGCCGATGCGGTTGCCCTCGGTGTCGATGGCGGTCGTCGCATCCACTTGTTGCGCCCATTCGCCGCCTATCCACGCCTTGTATTGCTCGGCGCGTTTGCCCTCGTGGATGCGCGGGAACAGCATGTTTAGCTCGGGGTTGAAGCGATAGTCCTCCTTCGCGCCCAGCGAGATGTAGTGGTCGGGTTGCGACGGGTCGGTCTTCACCTGCTCGGCATATTGCGTGCGCCCCTGCTTCATCGCGGGCTTCTGCGAGCGACCATCTACTTCGTACAGCACGTCGCTAAACAGCGTGCGACCGTAGAACAGCGGCGTCTCGCCATATTGCTCACGGCTGAGGTACTTCGCCAGCGCAAACGTGTTGTTCGGCGAGTTCTCGTCGAGCGGCGTGTTCTGGCTACTGCGAATCAAAATCAAGCCGTAGCAGCAGAAACCGATGAAAATCACCAACGTGCTCAGCAGTACATTCGTGAACACGCGCACAGGCACCTTGTTGCCCAACTTGAACAGGTAGAAGCACAGCGCCAAAAACAGCACCACCGGAATCAGCAGGCTGTCGCCGATAAACAACATACCGCTCAGCAAAATCGACAACGCGAACGAAATCTTGATGCGCGTCGTGCTCGTGTTTTTATACAGCTCGTAGATGCCCCACGCCAGCACCGCAATCAGCAGGATGGCATAGAACAGCACGCCGGAGTTGAACGGCATGCCCATGCCGTTAACAAACAGTAAATCAAAGTATTGACCCAATTCCACAAAGCCGGGCTCCAGTCCGTAAAGAATCAGCACGATAATCGCGAACGAAATCAGCAACGTGATGATCGATCCCTTCAGCGTGCTGTGCTCCGCCTTGCGATAGTAGAACACCAGCGCAATCGCCGGAATACACAGCAAGTTCAGCAGGTGCACGCCCAGCGAAACGCCCAGCACATACGCGATGGCGATAAGCCAACGGTCGGAATGAGGCTCGTCGGCATGGTCCTCCCACTTCAATATCAGCCAGAACACCAACGCCGTGCAGAACGACGAGAAAGCATATACCTCAGCCTCCACGGCGCTGAACCAGAACGTGTCGCTCCACGTGTAAGCCAACGCGCCGCAAATGCCGCTGCCCATAATCACCAGATACTGAGCCAACGTCAGCTTGTCCTCTTCGCCGCGGTTGATGAGCAATTTCTTCACCAAATGCGTGATGCTCCAGAACAGCAGCAAAATCGTCAACGCGCTGAAAATCGCGCTCATCGCGTTCACGCATTTCGCCACCGACATCACATCGCCGCCGGCAAACGTCGCCGCAAAACGCGCCGCCAAGATAAAAATCGGGTTGCCGGGCGGGTGGCCGATTTCGCTCTTAAAGCCTTGTGCGATAAACTCCGGGCAGTCCCAGAAACTTGCGGTGGGCTCGATCGTCGACAGATAGGTGAATGCCGCTATCGCAAACACGATCCATCCCGTGAGCCGATTAATCAGGTTGTACTTTTTCATCTATGTTTATACTTTTTTATTGATTCAAATAATGACGCAAATTCATTTCAAACGGCAAAGATACGCATAAACTTTCAAAAAACAACCACCGCACCCCCAAAATCCTTAAAATTCCCCTGACCAACATGAGAAAACATCGTTTGCGGAAAGTTTGCGTGAGTCTGCGTGAGTCTGCGTGAGGAAAAACACCAGGCGTAAGATTTTTCCGCGAGTTCTGCGAGTTCTCCGCGAAAAAGACTATCTTTGCACTATAAACCAACCTCAAGAGAAATGAAAACAAAAACCTTTATCCTCCTCGTCCTCGCGCTACTCGCCGCCACCGCACACGCCGACATCACGCGCGAAACCTACGTCTATGCCATTAAAGGCGCCGACACCCTCCTGCTCGACACCTACGTGGACACCTCCCTCGCGCCCACCGACAAACGCCCCGTCTTTATGTACGTCCACGGCGGGGGATTCGCTGCCGGCAGCCGCGTCAACGCCGCACAAGAGGTCTTGCTGCGACACATGGCGGAGCAAGGATTTCTCGCCGTAGCGCCCGACTATCGCCTCGCCGCCTACGAGAGCGCCGACGGCCGCGGCTCCAACGGCAAATACGCCGTGCAGAGTCTCTACGACATCGTCCAGATCGCTTGCGATGACGTGGTGGACGCCGTCAACTTCACCCTCGCCTTGACCGACCTCCAGCCCGACGACTCCTGTTTCATCATCAGCGGAGGCAGCGCGGGCGCCATCACCGCGTTGACCCTCGAACACGACCTGTGTAACGAAGAGCCCTACACCCTGCGCCTGCCCGATGGATTCAACTTCGCCGGCATCGTCTCGCACGCCGGCGCCATCGACAACCACGCCGACTCCGTCATGACGTGGAAACACGCGCCTTGTCCCACGCTCTTCTTCCACGGCTCCGACGACACCACCGTGCCATTCAACCGTGCCAACGTCTATGGCGACATCTTCGTCGGCACCAACGCGCTGCTCGACGAGTGGGAACAACAAGGCGTCAGCCACTGGGCGTTCATCATCCCGGGCGCAGACCATATCCTCGCCCTCAGCCCCCTCACCGACAACCACGAAGAAACCGATAAATTCATCCGTGAGGTCGTGCTCGAACGCAACAACGTAAACGTTTACACCGAGTGGATGCCCGAAGTCACACCCTCCATGAAGTCACAAGACGACCTCCTCCGCTTCGCGCCCCTCTACATCCTCGGCTACGGCAAATACCTCTCCGACCTCCCCAAAATCCAATAAATAATAACCTCACGCAGATCACGCAGATTTTTAAGGATCCTTTTATCGCGGGGAAGTTGGGGAAATTTGTTGACGGGACGAAAAACTTTTCGTATCTTTTGTAAGCCATAAGCGACACAAAAAAAAGACATACGATTTTTTAACGAGCAGGAATAAAAACGAACGCTGATGGATGCGAGCAAGTATATGATCGTGGATTTGCAACGGCGTGTTGGAAGCAATCGTTTCATCACGAGTCAAATTGAGTCCATCCGTCAAGAGGGCGATTTCTATTGGATCACATTTAAAAATAGAAGTAAACCTTTTAGTTACCGAAGGGCGCGCATTTTCTACCAGTCTAATCCTGAAAAAATCGATTTAGACGGGCGCGGATTGTACATAAGGAAACGGCATATCATGAACGCTGACGAAGTGTTGAGGTTTACGGATGGCAATCAGACATACTGGCACATCACTTATCAAAATGGCTACTATGAAGACTACAACGAAAATGATGTGTATCTATCTAGGACAAAAATTCATGCTGAAAACTCGGGGCTGTGGAAGTTCTTGAATCACATCGCTTTGGAAACCGGTTTGCAACTTGCGGTGGACGGCAAAGAATCGACGAATCTCCTACAAAAGCAGTACGATTTGGTGGATGTTGATCGCGATAACACCCCGCTAGCGCTATACTTAACCGGGACGACTTGTGGCGTGTCGAGACGTTTGCCATCGCATGTGTTTTATCCTTTTGGGTGCAATGGAAGTCAGAAAAAGGCGGTAGAGCAGGCGCTCACTCATCAGGTGAGCATTATTCAAGGGCCGCCGGGAACGGGTAAAACACAAACCATCTTGAATATTATTTCAAACCTGCTGTTGGCGGGAAAAACTATTTTGGTGGTTTCAAATAATAATTCTGCGGTTGATAATGTGGCAGAAAAACTGTCAGCGGATAATGTTGGCTTAGGATTTATTGTAGCCAAATTGGGCAACGTTGAGAACAGGACGCATTTTATTGAGAATCAGCCGGAATGTCCCGATATGTCCGGCTGGCAACTGGAGAACGAAGCCGAAATAAAAAAATTGGTCAATCAGGAGTTAAAAGTTGCGTGCGAAGGGTTTGACAAACAAATTAGTTTGGCGCGATTGAGGGCAGAATATTCTTCGTTAATCACGGAACAGAAGCACAATGATTTGCAAGAAAACGTGGAGACGACAAGAATATCATGGCTCCACGCAAAATCTTCTCGGACGTTGATGAAACGCCTTCTGCGGTTGCAGAAAGCCTCTGATGCCGGGAGGCGGTTGTCGTGGCTCACGCGGCTAAAATGGTGCTTCACGTGGGGACCAAAGACTTGGGGGCTGTTGAAAGATCCGCAAGCCATCAGGCTATTAGAAACGGCATACTATCGTTCGCGGAAGGCGGAAATAGAATCAGAAATAGCCAAATGCGAAGAATTCCTTGCCTCGCGCAATATGAAATCATGCGTTGATGCGCTTCGCCGCCATTCGTTGGATTACTTAAAATCAAAAATTGCGGTCCGCTACGAAGGCAAAGAGCGGGTGAAGTTTAGGCGGGATACCATCAAGTGGCAATCAGAGAAGTTTTTAAGTGAATATCCCGTGGTGTTAAGCACAACGTATTCTGCAAAAAGCTGTATATCCAAAGATATGGTCTTCGACTATGTTATCATGGACGAAGCCTCGCAAGTGGATATTGCGACAGGGGCGTTGGCGCTCTCTTGCGCGGAGAATGTCGTTATCGTTGGGGATGACAAACAGCTGCCAAATGTAATCGATGGAAAGACGTTGCGCGTGATGGAGGATTTGGAACGCGCTTACGATATTCCGGAAATGTGCTGCCTAAGCAAAAATAGTTTTTTGAGCTCTTGTAACCAGGTTTTTAAAGACGCTCCCTCCACGTTGCTCCGAGAGCACTATCGTTGCCATCCGAAAATTATTGAGTTCTGTAACAAGATGTTTTACGATGGCGAATTAGTCACTATGACAAAAGACGATGGCAAGGGCGATGTGCTGCAAGTATGCCTCACCCCTATCGGCAATCATGCTCGTGGCCATATCAATCAGCGCGAAATTGACGTGATAAAAGAAGAGGTGATGCCAACATTAAATCAGGAGAAATCGGTTGGTATTATTTCGCCATATCGTGACCAGACCTTTGAAATAAATAAGCAGCTGAACCAAGACATTGCGAGCACGGTGCATAAATACCAAGGGCGAGAATGCAGCGCTATCGTTATGAGCATGGTGGACAATCAGCCAACATCGTTTTCGGATGATGCCAACCTGCTGAATGTTGCTATCTCGCGCGCAAAAAACAAACTCTGCATAGTCGCTACCGGCAACGATTTGCCATCAAGCTCTATTCTTTCTCAGTTGATTGGCTATGTCAGATATAACAATTTTGAAGTAAAAGAAAGTAAACTTCATTCGGTTTTTGACATTCTCTATGGGCAATATACACAAGAACGGCTAGAATTTGAACGTACGCAAACTATCGTTTCTGATGAACTCTCTGAGAATGTCATATTTCTATCGCTCACAAAAGCCATCGAACAAGGCGAATTTAAAAATATCAAAATCATCAGCCACTATCCACTCGCCAGGCTTATTACCGACAAAAGCCTGCTTTCAGATGAAGAAAGAGATTTTGCAGACAATCCGCTGTCACACATCGACTTTCTTTTATTCAACACGATTACGAAAGCCCCTTTGCTGTGCATTGAGGTGGATGGCTGGAAATACCATAATACGGAGGTTCAACGCCTTCGCGACACGATGAAAGATACCATTTTGTTGAAATATGGCTTGCCCATAAAGAGACTCCCCACCAACTCCCTCGTAACCATTGAGACATTGATAACAGCCATTAAGCAGGTGATTTGATGTTTCGGAATTAGAGGGATGTTTTACCTCACGGGGATTTGCTTCGCACAAGTTCGTTCGCGACTCGGCAATGTGAAAACTCGCAAGCTCGCTTTCTCATTGCTCTCGCTGCTCCGAACGGCGGGGGAGTTGGAAGGATTTTTTTGTGCGACGTCTTCGACGTCGGGGTATGGGGGAGACGCAAGAACCCCACGGCATCCTCGCTGGCGCTCGGATGACGTGGGGTTTTCTATGTTTGACCTCTTCGAGGTCTTTTTTACATTACTTGAGGATTTTGGTGGCTTTGCGGGTGCCGTCGTTGTAGGTGGTGACGACGATGTAGATTTCGCCCGCTTGCGGTTCGGCAACTTGTACGCCCGAGAGGTTGTAGTAGGTCTGCGACAGCACGTTAGCTGACGAGAGCGTCTCTTTGACGTCGGTGCTGTTGACGTACAGGATCCAGGGAGCGGAGAAGTCGCCACAGGTAGCGGTCAGGGTCACCTCGGAGTGCATCTCGTCGATGGGGAATCCGATGAGCGCAACCGGTTTGGTGGTGATATTATCGCTGCTGGTGGACCACTCAACGCCATCGAGCTCGCCGAGGGTGAATTGGCCCTTGACGTCGGCGTAGGTGTCGCCGTCAGCCAGTACCACAGCCACGGCAAATGCCTTGGCGGCGTCGTTGTTCTCGAAGCCCGGGATAATCGGGTAGGTGTACTCGTCGTTGTAGGTCCAGGTGCCCGACAGGTCGGTCGAAGCCGCGAGTTCCTTCACGGTGGTGGCAGTGCCGCCGACGGCATCCGAAGCGAGCGAGCCGTTGAAGTCGGTCACGTAGTACGTGTTCTCGATCTTGTTGCCGGCGTCGGCGCTCCAGTTGTCGTAGTTACCGATGAGGTTGCCCACGTTGGTCTCGGCGGTGGTGGAGATGTAGCCGCCGTTCCAGCAGTCGTAGAGACCACAAATCTGAGTTTTGTCGGTCGAGGAGAGCACTGTTCCAATCAGACCACCCACATTCGAGTCTGCAGTGACGGTTCCGCGGTTGTAGCAGTTCACGTATTTACACAGCGTCTGACCGCCCAGACCGCCGGCGTTGCTCGCTGCGGTGATGTTGCCGACGTTGAAGCAGTTGGTAATCACTGCGCTGTAGTAGCCATAGCCGCAGATGCCGCCCGCGCCGTTCTTGGTCACGACGATGTCGCCGCCGTTCCAGCAGTTGTCGATGTAGGCTTCTACGCCCATGATATGACCGATACCGCTACCGCAGACGTCGGTGGTGATGGTGCCGGTGTTGTAGCAGTTGCTGATTGTCGAGTAAGCCGGCACAGCGCCAACGCCCATTGCCGAGCTGCCCACCATCGTCACATTGCCGGTGTTGTAGCAGTTGGTCACGTAAGAGCGTTGCTCCTCGGAGGTCGCTTTGACATACGAGCCCCAAACGCCACCGCAGTAGTAGGTAGAGCCCGCGGCGGTGATGTTGCCGGTGTTGTAGCAGTTCGACAGCTTGCTGCTCGGGGTGAGGCGGTAGAAGAGGCCCGCGGCGCCGTAAGAGCCTTTGACGAGGCAGTTGATGTCGGCTTCGTTGTGGCAGCTGTCCGCCACAATCGCTACCGGCGTGCCGGTGGTCGGGGTGGAAGCGAGCATACCTGCCGCCTCGGAAGCGCAGGTGAGCGCGCCGGTGTTCACGCACGACTTAAACGTCATCGTGCCGGTGCCCGCAGCGTATGCTTGGAAGCCGCTGACGTCTTTCGCCTTTTGGGCGGTGATGGCGCCGTTGTTGGTGCAATACATATAGGTGGCTGCGTAACCATTGGCAAGGAAGCCGGCGGTGTTCTTCACCGAGCCGGTGTTGGTCACAGCGCCATTGTTGGTGCAGTAGAGGAAGGTGATGCCTGCCTCGCCGCCGCCGACAAAGCCCGCGCCGTTGCCCTTGGTGGTGTTGATGGCGGCGTTGTTGACGCAGTGGTCAAACACAGCGTCGCCTGTGCCGTAGCCCGCGAAGCCGCCAACGGTGGCTGCCGTCGCTTTGATTTCGATGTTGTTCACGCAGTTCTTCACCGTGCCGCCGCACTTGCCGACGAAGCCGCCGGTGTAAGATTTCGCGGTGGTAATGGTGCCGCCCAGCGTCAGGTCTTGGATGGTGCCGCCCGCGCCCAACAGGCAAATCGCGCCTTGGTAGGTGCCGGTGGTGGTGTAGGTGATGCCGCTCACCGTCGTGTTGTTGCCCAGCAGGGTGCCATCGAACGAAGTGCCGTCGTAGCCGAAGGGCAGGAATACGCTATCGGTGAAGTTGATGTCGTTCATGATCTTCACGTACTGGCCGCTGAAGTTGTTCTGCGTTGCCGCCATGTAGTTGGCAAACTTCTTCCACGTGGGCACGTCAACAATCTGGAACGGGTCTTCCAGCGTGCCTTCGCCCGCCAACGGCATCTCCATAACCGCCGTCAGCGCATATTTGGTCGAGAACGTGCCGTTGGTCACCAGCAGCGTATCCGAAAGCAGCTCGCTATCTACTTCGGGCACTTTCACCGTCGTGCCGCTGATGCTGAAGTTCGTGCCGTCAACGAGCGACCAGGTGCCGCCCGAGGTCAGGGTGATGTCGTCGGTCAGCGTCTTCACGGTCTCCTCGAACTGCACATAAATCACGGTCTTCGCCGCGGTCTGCACATACTCGTCGTCGGCAAAGAGTTTCAGCACGGGGTATTGACCCTTGGCGAAGCTCCAAACGTTCGCGTCCAGACCGTCGAGCGCGGTGCCCGAAACGAGGTCCTCGGTCAACTTGCCCGTCGCGCCGCCCATGCCGGAGTTCGCCGCAGCGCCGATGCCGGTGATTTGCATGTCGTAATAAACGTTTTCGATCGTCGCGTAGGTCGGCTTGCCGTTGCCGCCGATGTTGCCCGAAGTGGCAGTCGCTGCCGAGAATACGGTGCCGAAGTTCACCGACGTGTAGGTGTCGTTGCCGCCGGCGTGGTCGTCATCGGCTTGGTACGACACTTTGTAGTAGCCAAACAAACCGCCGACGTTGCCGCCTTCAGCCGAGATGTGGCCGCCGTTCGCCAGGTTGGAGAACACGCCGCCCAATGCGCGACCAACGATGCCGCCGACCGCATTCAAGCGCGACGTGGTGGTGTTTTCGGTCGAAAGCACTTTCGCCTGCACCGTTGCCACGTTCATACAGTTCTTGATGGTGCCGTAGGTCATACCCGCGATGCCGCCGTAGGTCTGGTAGCCGCCGGTGATGGGGCCGGCGTTCAAGCAGCTGTCAACCAAGCTCTGGTTCGAGCAGAAGCCCGCGATGCCGCCGCCAATCTGACCGTAAGCCGTCACCGTCGCATAGTTGCGGCAGTTAACGATCTTGCCGTAGTTGAAGCCGGCAAACGCGCCGCCGTAAGTATAGGAATCAATCTTGCTGCCGGCGTCGATGGTGAGGTTCTTCACCACGCCGGTCGTGCCGAGGATGCCAACGAAGCCTGCGCCCACCTTGTTCTTGTCGCTGTCGAGCGTGCCTACCCAAGTGTCGGAGGTCGGGTCGCCGTCCCATGCCATCGCTTTCACGCTCAGGTTCTTCAGCGTGTGGCCCGCGCCGTCGTAGATGCCGCCAAAGTTCACGGTGTGCGCCAGGTTGTAAGCGCTGGAGATGCCGAGGAACGACTCGTCGTTCTCCATGTCAATGTCGTTCAATTGTTTGAAATAGACATTCACGAAGTTCTGCTTGTTGGTGGTGGTCAGCTCGCCGAGCAGCATCACGTCAGCCTTGGTCTTGATTTGGAAGGGGTCCTCCGCCGTGCCACTGCCGTCGAAGGCAGCCGGCGTAACGGTCAACGGAATCACGTAAGCATAGTTGTCGTCAAGCAGCGCGCTGTTGTGGAAGACCACATAGTCCGTGCCTGCCGCCGTCGGCTCGTAGCTCGTCGAAGAGATGGTGCCGTAGCTGCTCGTGGTGGTATATTCCTTGCCGGTGAGTAGCGAAACGGTGGTCGAACCCATCGTCTTGATGCCTGCCGTCTTGGTGGTGTAAGTGCTGTTGTCGGGGAAGGTGGCATCGAGCGAGAGCACCGAAGCGCCAACCTTCGCCGCGTCGTTGTCGGCGAGGGCTTTCAGGCGAGGATAATAACCCTCGGTGAAGGTCCACTTGTCGCTGCTGAAGCCGTCCAGACCGCTCGCGGTGGTCATCTTGGCGGTCAGCAAGCCGTAGCCGCAGGTGGAGTAAGCTTCCGCCAGCTGCATGTCGTAGTAGCAGTTTTCAAACACCGGCTCGGCGTTCGTCAGAATCTGCCCCACGATGCCGCGCGTCGAAGTGGTGACGTCGTAGTTGGTGCTTGTGCCCAGCAACGCGCCGGCAAAGTACGAATTCTTTATCGTCATTTGGATGGTTTTGCCGCCGGACGTCGTGCTGCTCACTTTACCCACCAGACCGCCAACGTAGGGCGAGAGGATATTGCTCATGTAACCCACGGCGTAGCAGTTGGAGATGTCGCCAATGAGGAAGCCGCAGATACCTGCGGAAATACCGTTGACGTAGTAGGAGGATACGCGCGCTACGGCGAAGCAGCCGTCGATCAAGCCACGATAGTCGCGACCCACGATGCCGCCGCAGTAGATGTTCTGCGCGCTCGAGCCGTCAACCACGCCGTAGAAGTAGGAATTCACGCACGAGGTGTTTTCGCCGTACATCGTGCCGACGATACCGCCGCCGGTCGCGCCTTCGCTCGAGCCGCCGGTCTTCACGGTGGCAATGGCGTGGCAGTTCTCCAGCGGTCCGTAAGTCTGACCCGCGATACCGCCGGTGGTGCCGCCCGTGCCAACGACAGCGCCCTCAAACGAGCAGTCGCTCACGCTCATGCCAACGCCGCAGATGCCGCCCGTGCCGCTGCCGGTGTTGTTCACATCGCCATCGGTCACCTTGCAGTTGCTGATGGTGCCATAGCTCCAGCCTACCAGCGTGCCGACGCCCGTGCCGCCGCTCTGTACTTGAGGACTCGCCAGCACGAAGTTCTTCAGCACCGAAGTGGTGTCGGCAAAACCAAACAGACCGGCGTAACCCGTCGTCGAGGTGCTCACGTTCAAGCCGGTCAGCGTGTGGTTGCCGCCGTCGATGATGCCGGCAAAGCGGTGCGAGAAGTCTTTGCCAATCGGCGTGAAGCGATAGCCGGTCATGTTGATGTCGTTCTCAACAACAAAGTATTGACCCTCAAACATTTTGCCGTATGGTTTCTTCGCCGTGCCGTAGCTCAAATCAGAGTTGTTGTTCACCACGTCGCTCAGGTAAACCAGGTCGTCGAGCGTGCGGATGCGGAACGGGTCGCTCTCCGTGCCGCTGCCGTCCAGCGACATCACGGTCTTGGTGGGAATAGCAAAGGTAATGCCGGTAATCGTGCCGGTGGCATACTTCGCCACATAGACCTTCGAGGTGGTGCTGTACAGCGTCCAGTTGTCCCAGGTGATGGCGTCGGCGGTCACCGAGCCGGTGATGTTCGCGTCGGTCAACTTCGTGGTGGTCCAGTTGGCGGCGTAGGTGTAGAAGTTGCCATAGCTGGCGTAAGCCCAACCCATTTGCGAGTTGATCGTCGCCGCGCTGTCCGTGCCAATCTCAATGTCAACCGTCAAACCATGGTTCGCGAAGTTCTTCACCGTCACCAGGTTCTTGCCGGTCTGCACAACAACCACGGGCCAGTCGTAGGTCAGCGTGGTGTCGGCTATCGTCACGTTCATGTTGCCGTTGGGCACCTCAAACAAGGTGTTGCAGCCTACATAGAAGAAGTAGTCCGCATAGTCGCCCTCCATGACGAAAATACCCCAAGCGTCGTCGATGGTGATCGTGCCGTCGTCGGTAATCGTACCGGTCAACGACTTCGTGCGGTCAGGTTTGCCCTCGCCCGTGGCAGCCGCGATGTCGCAGTTGCCGTAGGTGCTCACCGTCGCTACCACCTGGTTGGGGATGGTGATGGTCTTATTGGTAATATCCACGGCGGCTTTCACCTTCACGCCCGCGGAATAAAAACCGTCGATGACAATCGTGTCGCCCGTGCCCTTGGTGATGGTCACGCCACCGCCGCCGTCGCCCACGTTCTCCGAATAGTCCTCGTATGTCATCACATAAGTGCCCGTCAAGTCCGATACCGACGTGACGGCTTTGCGAGGCGCCATTCGTCGGACACTCGTCGCGCTTTGCGTCGTGCTCTTACGAACAAATGACTGCGGTTTCTGTGGGTTAGCGAATGGGGAAAACTCAGCAGAGGCGTCGAGCTGAGCCAGCTGCGCATCGCTCAACTCACCAATGGCGTCTGCCGCCCACGCGATGCCGCCTATGCATAGCAGGCAGCCCAGCGCTACGAGTAGCATTCTGTGAAATTTTTTCATACTTTTTTCGATTTTGAGGGACTATAAAAGAAAGTGAAAATAACGACAAACGTCAACGCACGACGCGGCCCTCGTTCGCACCGCGGCAACACTTCCCGTATAATAAATTCATCGCAAATGTAGTCAATTTCTGAAAAAAACCAATTTTTTTTCGTTTTTTTCTCACGCATAAAAAACCTCACGCAGATGGGGCGGATTTGGGAGGATTTTTAAAGATCCTTTTAGATCCGCTCGATCTGCATGAGATAATTAATTAGCGCGAGGCGAAACCTGCGGAGACGTACCACAAGGCGCGCAGGGCTCAGCGCACGAAATCCCAATAGTTTTCGGGATTAACCACCGCGAAAGTAGCGTTTGGATAGTTGTTCTGAAACGCTTGAGGCATCTTTGCGCGCGCCTTAACGTTCCATTTAAACTCGTAGGCGTGCATCACCCCGTCGCACTCCTCCACGAGGTCCACCTCGCTTTGCGATGTTGAGCGCCAGAAATAAATGTTAGCGTAACTGCGGCAATAGGCGTTGCGCTTCACCCTTTCGCTCACCATCAGGTTCTCCCATAGTGCGCCCACATCGCTACGCAACGCAGGCGGCGCGAAGGCATTGATGACGGCATTGCGCACACCATTGTCATAGAAATAAACTTTCTTGCCGCGCCTTATCTCGTTGCGCGGATTGCGCGAGAGCGTGTTGATGCGGAAGACAATGAAGCATTTCTCCAGCAGGTTGATATAGTTTTCCACCGTCGCCTTATCCACGCCAACCATTTTTCCCAACTCGTTGTACGACACCTCACTGCCAACTTGGAAGGCCAACGCCTGCACCAGATTCTTCAACACTTCTGGTTTCTTCACGCCACGATACGCCAGCGCATCGCGATAGAGGAAGTTGCTCACCAAATAGGACAAGTTCTCCTTGGCGCGTGCGTAGTCGTTCACCACATCGGGATAGAGCCCATAGACCATGCGTTGGGCAAGTAACTGTTGCTCCTCCAACTGATTGGTGTGCGCGGCGAGTTCCGCCAGTGAAAAGGGATAGAGCGTGTATTTCCACACGCGCCCCACGGCGGTATCGTAGATGCCATCCGCCAGTTCAAGCGCCGAAGAGCCTGTCACCATCACCCGCGTTGGTAACTTTAAATCGCCTATGCGCTTCACGGTCAAGCCGATGTCCTTCACCTTCTGCGCCTCGTCAATCTGCACCATGTCGTAGG
>Ga0065711_1029002_pt1 | contig 38076 bp, 19 predicted proteins | sample Hoacrofraction12_FD_59098 | JGI IMG/M metagenome (GOLD analysis project Ga0065711, IMG submission 59098) | Hoatzin crop microbial communities from Cojedes, Venezuela - Epithelial fraction 12 v2 (version 2) | ecosystem: Host-associated > Birds > Digestive system > Esophagus > Crop | place...
CTGTGATTCTGTGAAGATAAGAAGAACAGCTGAGGGAGAATAGCACATTTCTGAATGAAGGTTGCCTAGTCGCTCATGCTTCCATTTTCTTGTATTACATAATCAAGGAATAATCAAGCTCTCCAAAAGTATATTAAAACAGACTAAATGCATTGTGTGTCTTCTGTTTTGTTTTATTGTATTAAGCATTGTATAACAAACTTACGGAATGTCATTCTGGAGGAAGGGAGGGAGGGAAGGAAGGTTTTTGTTTTAATCATTTGAACCAGTTTCATTGTACAGAAATCTCTCTTAAAATGATCAAATTTTTAGTTTTCAGGACTAATCATTTAGTCAGCACAGGTTAAGAAGTTTATATTGTTTACTCCATAGAGATACCTTTTACAGAAGTGTCTATGAAGTACTCGAGTCTGGCTACCAGATGAGGAAGACTACTGATCCCATCTGCAGCTGCTGTTCAGATATCACAAGTAGTAATGTCCACAAGGATTCCTCCACACCTTCCCCTTAGTTGCAAGACCTATTCCTGAAAGTGTTCTCTAGGAAAGGACAATTAAAAAGAATTTTCTTCATGAAAAAAATAAGGGAGAAAGTGTGGAAATGAATTCAACTTCTCATGTTTAGCATAAATTAATTGCGAGTTAAAATATTGAACAGTTACACTAAAAACAGCCCAGCATTATTATTCTTATTTTGATGTTTTTTTGTTTGTGAATATTTGTGACTCTCTCAGTCATCACATGTATGACATCAGGAGCCTGTTTCATACTGCCAGTTCTTTAAACAACCAGAAAACCTACTGGTGTCTGCTTCCAAAGGCATGCATTTGAGAGACAGGTAAGGTGCAAGCTAGTAAGAAGTTGGGAGAACAGAGAATTTACTCTGATGTAAAATTTAATTGCCTGTTTTTTCCCTATACGCATATCAACCTAAGAGGTGAAGCACCTCTGAACAGGTTTGCTCAGGTATGTAACTCTATTAATAGCATTGTTCTTACACAAAGGTTGATCTAGACTGGGGCTTTAAAAACGGAAACTTGACAAAACACAGAAGATTGCTGAAATAAATGTTCAATTAATTTAACTTGTATTTCTAACACACACAATACCAGGCATAATTTTTTTTAACCTCCTTTGCTTTCCCTGTCTATTCATTGTACATTTAAATTCATTATGGAAAAAAATTAGGAAAAAACATTCCTGATAGTTATTTTTATGATCAAACACCTTTTCCAATTAGTCTTGGCACCTCACTATAATCACGATGGATGTTATTAATTCAGCAGTCTACATCCTATTAAAGTTTTCATCATGGCCATGTGTTCAGGAACTTAATGGCTTTTGCATATTAATGCTGCAGCCTGTGGTCTTCTGTCCGTTAGTACTGTGTAATATCATGGGTATGCACTCATGCATGCAAACATATAAACATATGATTGCATACAAATATTGATCAGGTGAATGTAATGCTATGAAACAGTATTTTGAATTTACTTAAGCAATTAGGTAAGATTATTGCACGTACAAAATGTTCTCCACATAACAAAAGATGCAATGCCATTAGAAGTCAGTAGGATAGCAGTACAACAACATAGAATCACAGAAGCATAGAATGGTTTGCATTGGAAAGGTCATTTAGTTCCACCCCCCCCGCCATGGGCAGGGATACCTTCCATTAGATCAGGTTGCTCAAAGCCTCATCCAGCCTGGCCTTGAACAGATCCAGGGATGGGGCATCCACAGCTTCTCTGGGCAACCTGTGCCAGTGTTTCACCACCCTCACAGTAAAGAATTCCTTTCTGATAGCTAATTTCAACCTGCCCTCTATCAGTTTAAAGCCATTACCCCTTGTCCTATCACTGCACAACCTTGTAAAACGTCCCTCTCTGACTTTCTTATAAGCCCCTTCAGGTACTGGAAGGCTGCAGTAAGGTTTCCCCGGAGCCTTCTGTTCTCCAGGCTGAACAACCCCAAGTCTCTCAGCATGTCTTTGTAGGAGAGATGCTCCAGCCCTCTGATCATCTTCGTGGCCCTCTTTTGGACACGCTCCAACAGGTCCCTGTCTTTCCTGTGCTGAGGGCTTCAGAGCTGGACGCAGGACTCCAGGCAGGGTCTCACCAGAGCAGAGCAGAGGGGCAGAATCCCCTCCCTCGACCTGCTGGCCACACTGCTTTGGATGCAGCCCACGATATGGTTGGCTTTCTGGTCTGTGAGCGCACATTGCCACATACAAGAGAAGACAAGAGTAATGGTGGTAGCTAGGCATGGTGCACAGGTGTTGGTGATCTTTGAGGTCATGGTAAAAGTACACCTTACATACACATCATTTCCATGAGGGCATTTTAAATAAAAGAGTGATTTAAAAATCACTGAAAATGTGCTTTGTGAGACATTTTGGAGGCTGACAATGATTACTGGGGCAAAAATTTGGTAACTACTGGATTATAACAACCAGTCTGACAGTCTACCTTGCTTTCTGTTTACAGCAAAAAAAATGAGAAAATGTTTGAGCTATCCAGCCTTCAGAGGAGTTTGAATTTTGGCATAAATTGCATTTTTTCACTTCTTATTATAGAAGACTTAATCTAAGATTATTCTGTGTGCTCTGAATTTCTAGGGCTGCAGGGTTAAGGAAGGATCCTTTCTATCGTTTAGTCTTACCCCCATCCTCCATATAATACTGATGGTAGTCCTTATTTCACTGTCCTCCAGTAAACCAATAATTTCTCTTCAATCTTTCTGGAAGACAATCTAGACATATTTTGAAAATTTAAATGATGATCAGTTAATCAATCACACGATATAGCCCCCAGAATTTAAAAGTATACATCTTATAATTTTCTCCATTTTTTTCCTCTCTACTATCTTGCATTTTTTTAATTTAGTCTTCTGCCACCATATGTTAAATAGCTGGAACATCTCCTGCAAATTGTTTCTCCATCAAAGCTCAGGAATGTTCCTGGCACTTTGGCACTCCTCAAGAGCACTCCTTTTTGCACATCTTGCTAAAGATGCAGTAGCACATACCAAAATCTTGACCTGGGCTTGACATTTCTAAATTCTTCAGACTGTCCAGGCTGTGTGACCCTGAAACCAGTGCAGAGGCAGATCTAGCTGTATCACTCTGTTTTCTGACGTTCTCTTTAAAAAAAGTTGCTAGTGCAACTGCTGCAAGTCATCTTGTCTTGGGCAGGTCTTTGACTTAGAGGGAAGAGTCCTCTTGCTTCAAACGTGAGCTCTTCCCCTGTCTTCCAAAAGGAACATTACATAAGATCTATTTAGATCTTATGCCCTCATCAGAAGCCACATTTAGAGCTGAGCAATGAAACAGTCCTTGTATCACTAATTAAAATTCGGTGGTGAGGTTGCTTAATTACTCCCTCCACTGAAAATTCTTACTTTACTTTTCACATTTGTTCTGGTAATAATATGTTGAAGAGCTCATCAGCTTCTGAAGGAAGGCAACAATTTTTCTCTTGTACATAATCATTAAACTGACAAATAGGCACAGCACTATACAGTTGTCAATAATAGCACCGCAGCCCCATCGCTATCAAAACTCTTTGCAGCAGGGGATTAAAGTGCATAAAGGTGGGAAAAAATGGTAGGAAACAACTATGTTTAAGATCCTTCCCTCTTGCTCTCCTAGCAGCCACCTCAAATCAATTCACACTAAAATTCCTCCTTCCTGCACAAAAGCAAGATAATTGAGTGCATTTGATTCTATAAAAAATTAATGGCCTTATTTGCTTTTTCTTTGTGGGTTAGGCTAAAATGCTTTTCTTTCTTTTTTCTTTTTTTTTTTTTTTTTCATTCATGATGATCTTAAAGCTGATAGATGAGTATGACTGCCTATTACTGACTACTTTGAAATCCGGTCGCCAGCTCTGCCAGTGAAATAAGTGAGGTGGAGGGGAGGATTCCCAAATTACCTTGTTGAATCTTCACTTGGATGAAATAACTGGTGTGCAGCTCCTCAGCAGTCTTCTCCGACTTCAGAGAATCGGGGCACACAGGAGAGACCGCCCAATTTCACAGGAACAGGCTTGCCAGCCATAGACTGCCTCTGCGATCTGTATAAATAGGCCCGTATAATCCGGTGAAGTTTTCAGGAGTACCTAGCCTTGCTGTATCAAGGAGAAGCAGAACTGCAGAAACTGGAAATAAAAAATACCTGCAGCCCTGTTGATTGCTGGTGAGCGCAACGTCTCATGGCACGTCTAGGGAGCAGGGGTAGGATAATGTGCATTTTGAAGGCCTGGTTTGGTAGTTTTGAAGCAAAGAAGCGGAAACAAATAATAGGGTAAAAATTGCATGTCATGGCAAAGTTATAAAACAAAATAAAAGGGGAAAATACTCTCTTTCTTCACTAACTGTGCTGGAGATCTGAAAGGCTTGCTGAGCTGCCTTTACAAAAACAAGTGTATCTTGGAGTTGAAGATCAATTATCATGATTAATGCTGAGGGAAATCCAGGTTCTGTTTCTCATTTTGGTCATGGCAGGTTTAGCTCCAGCTTTCCGTTTTCATTCTGAAAAGCCTTAATTAACGCTAAGGGTGGTTTTTTGGTGCTCTCTGTAACATCCTTTCGGGTCTGCTTCCTCAAAATTGAGTTAGAGTTTTAACTCTGACTTTGTAAGGCCAGGGTAGCAACAACACAAAACATGACTGTCGTTCAGAAAAAAAAAATTCTCCTATTACTAACCAAGCAGCTTCACTATATTCTGGACTGTTGTGATCAGCTCATACTCATGTACCTCAAATGAGGAGAGGGCAGTCCCCAGCATAGCTATTTTACACTACTGTATTCAGTTTTGCATACGAGATTGCAATCTGGGAAGCTGTTTGAAGTGCCATCTGCTAGAAGCAGCTATATCCTATCCCATTATTCAGCAGATGAGGGTGGTATGGCTGGGTGCTCTCTGGGGAGAGATTTTGTGCCTGATGAATAGTGTGCTGTTATTGTCAGCTTACCTAAAAAAGAAGACGTCAGGAGATCTCGTTACTACTGCAGTGGCCTGAAAAGGGACTAAAAAGAAACCATGCATCAAAATTTATGTATGAGGGATCTGTCATGGGGACAATCTCCCTGCACTTCATTCACTTTGTTTTGGAGGGGGGCTGACTGACAACTCCCACAACTTGCTGCCACCAGGATAACTTGCTAGGAAATGGAAGACTCAAAAGATCCCCTGGGTTCTCATGTCCATTCCTCCAGGGCACCAGGCAATGATGTACCCTGTGTGGGACTGAAGGGATGTGTGGTGTGATGCAGCCTCCAGCTCTTCCTTACATCTTCTAGTTCGGCGCTTTGGATCCTGAGATCTCTAAGCACTACAAATAGGCACGGCAGCACTGCCAAGCTGGGTGGTTTACTAGCACTAAAAATTGCTTTGAATAAAGAAGGAAACGATAGCAAATTTAGCTGCTCAAGAAAACAGCAGCACAATAAATAATGTATAGAAATGGGATGTTTCTTTAAGAGATGAAGGAAGGAATGCTGAAGCTTTTATTGAGCAGTTAATGCCCTCTCTACTTATTACCTTTGGAGTTTTCAAGCTTTTAGGCACTCAGATATGTTCAAATGGAAGAATTTAATCTCTGCTACCCTGGAAGAGAGGGACCAGAGATTTGATTTGACCTGAAGTTCCAGGATGTTAGTTTCACTTTGCAAAGTTTGACATGTTATGTTTTGTTATTTTCTTGATGTCTTTTTACTATGGGTCCACGAATATTGAGGTAAAATTTAAGACATGTACCTGGAGTGTGATGAATACTTTACACAGGCATTTTTGCCTCAGAAAGGCAAGTAATTCCTATGGTATAAAAATTGCTCCATTTTCAAGTTTGCTGGTGATACAGCAGGTGAAGCAAAATTCATCACTTCTAGGTGTCACAGCCAGGGCTTGTATTTTGAACTGGAGGCATTTGCTTACTGTGATGAGCTTGGACTGTTACTCAACTTTATTTTCCAATCCTTTGAGGCATGTAGAGGAATGATTAAGAGGTAGAAAGCCCACATGGTTTGTATATTTTTGGCAGCAAAATCTTTTGATGGCAAGCATCTTTTGATGCGGTCTTACAGATGAATGTGCAGTTTTTGTCCAAAATCTCTTCTGTTTCCAAATTCTCACATTGTGCCATGAAAATTGGAGGCAAACTGTTCAAAGACTATGCTAAACCTGTTGATTTGGATCAAGCCTCTAAAAAGCTTAGAGCAAGTGATACGGTCTTTATTTAGTATGCATAACTACAACAAACACACTTGTAATGGATTGTGGGAGGATTAGATTTCAGGTAATGGAAGATATGCTTTGATTTGGTACCTCCAATTACTCTTCATTACATTAAAACCTGTCAGTTCCCTATTGGATGAACTTTCGGAGTGGGGGTGGTGGTAGCTTCATCATTTTGAATTATTTAAAAAAACCCTCATTCTTCAAGCAAAAGTCACTGGGTCTAATGAGGTAACAAAGAAACATATTATGGGTGCAGAAGATCAGACTTAACTTATCACTCTCATCTCTCTTTGTCTGTTACTCTGAGTTATGAAGTTAACATTAACTTGAGGAAAACAGTGTACTGGAAGGCGTAACTTTAAATGAGTGCTTGGATGACTTGTGCCCACAGAACACACAATTCAGATTAATGTTTTCATCTCGGGAGGTGATTTATCTGAAAATCAATATTGTGCTGGATATGTCATGTAGCAATTATACAGTGCTTTATGTTTTTAAATCAGGAGATGACTGTTAGCTATTCTTAACCTTTGTGACATTTTTTGGGGGTAAATCAAGCAAAAGCTATTTTCCCCAAATTATACACTGGCATAGCAAGTTAAACAAGTATAGGAATCATTCAATGAATGTCACAGTGTAGTTGGCTATGTCTGAAATGCTTCTATTCAAAAAATATATAGCAGCTTCCCTCCCCAGACCTGACTGGGGTTAAAGAGCTTTCAGAGGTTCCAAACTCTAATTTGTTGTGCTGGGTAACCAAGGATCTTGAAAATTATTATACTCCATGGGATTTGCTACGGTGTAATCTTCTTGCTAAGAGAAGTTTTCTGTTTTTATGTCTCTCACTAAGTACTACTTAGAATGTAATAAGGTTTTGTATTTTCTTGCTCATTATCTTAAAAAAAAAAAAGTAAGGATAACAACCCCCTACCACACACACACAAAAAAACTTGTAATAAGCCTGTACTGAAAGCTAGCCTATTTACAGTGACAAAGTACAGTTTATTTATAAGGATGTGATTATTTTTCATATTTTCCACCTACAGGTGTCAATGATTGCATGCAAAGCTGCTTCTGTTGGAAAAGAACTCTTTCCCTCTCAAAGTATATTGAGATATTTATTTTGAAAGGATTGTGCTGTAATCAGTGACCTCTCAAAATGGAATACATGGAAGTGACATTGTACCTTCATTCTGATATCTGTCTAACGAAAAAAAATATTGATGGCTGTGTCTCCAGAATTACACCATTTGTAAATGCCCCATTTGGGAAATCATTTGTTGAAAGGATACGGAAAATTCAAGGTGTAAATGGACAAGAAAGTCACAGCTCATATGTGAAAAATAATGTGGCCTGTTGTCTATTTTTACTTTTATTTTGTAACAGTGGAATATTCTTACCCTTTTTTATGTCATTTTTGGTCCAAGAAATATGTCACTACAAAATATTTAGCTATTGGGTTAGCTCTGTGAAAAGCCCTGTGATTGAAGGAGAGGAGGAATTATCAGCTCAGTTGGTGAAATTGTAACTGTCCTAACTGGTAGTCACTGAAGCTGGGGATGTGATGCATCCTCTCCTCTGACAGCTGCTTTCCTTCAGCATTGAACATATCATCAGCACTCATAAAGAGAAGATGAGAGAAATTTCCTCAGCAGAGTATAGCTTGCATCACAAGTCCAAGAAAGAAAGGTAGAGCTCGGCGAAGTCCATGTGCTGATTAGGAAAATATTCTGCTTGATCAGTAAGGGGTTGCTGAAAAATTAATGCCTACAGAAGATCTGATGGCTTCAGTGTAATAAACAGCTGTAGCAGTAATATGTAAAGACCTCTTCTAAGTTAGTTAAGCATGAAGCTTCCTACAGTTGCAAGCAAAATCTGTAGGACCTGAGTTATATACTTGTCCACGTTTTAGAGCACAGCAGAAATATTCTTAAAAACAACAGCTTGAGGTGTTTTTTTTTCTTGAGAACGTGTGAGACAAAATACTGTGTATCTGTTTTTAATGGGAAATAATGAGCTTTTCAACTCATGAAAGTTGAACAGTGACTTCTGTACTTCTCCAGCAGAGCTGAGGACCACAAACAAGCTCTATCTGAATGCAAATCTCAAAACCACCAAGTATGCCAAACAAGAGGCAGCACTAATAAAGGCAGGTTTCCATGAGTTTGGTTATGGTGTCCAGCTTCTCTGGTCCCTAATAAGCCTTGAGCTCTAATTAAATATTTTTCGGCACATGGATTATTTGCAGCATCCCTTCTCTCTTGTGGAACTGCTGCCATCAAATAACGTTTGAATTCGTAGTGTAGTTTTCCGGGTTTGGGGGTTGGGGTTTTTGTTGTTGTTGTTGTTTCGTTTGTTTTTTGTTTGTTTGCTTTTATTTTCTTGTGAGATAATTACAGAGTTATTTTTCCACTAGCTGGTTACTGTTTATTTTTGTGTGGGAACTTAATGTCATTCAGCCTAACCTCCTGTTTCAAATCTGAATGATAGTTGCCAAAGAGCTAAAAAAATTAGTAGAGAAGCACAGGTATATTCACAGACAGTATTGGTAACATTTCCTGAAGAAGAAGGGTTGAATAGTTTGTTCCGTTCCTGGTGGTTTAGCTATTAGAGCAGCATGTCAGAGCAGAGACTGAGGGATGGGATTGGGGTCAAATAACAAACCTGTGAAATTAATTTTCTTCTTTTATTTCCTTGCAACAAAACAAAATAGTGGGGTTAGGATGTGGGATGTGGATGTTCGAAGCTGTTCACAATAGTAGCTTTGGAGTTCAAAATGGGGAAAATATGATGAAAAAAATATTGAAAATGTTCCTATCTCTTCTCTCAATCCTTCCATATAACACTCTTTTCCCTTAAAAAAAAAATAAAATCTGTGCAGTATTCTTTGTGTGTGTGTGTGTGTTTTTAAACCTGCTTTCTGTTGTGGTTGTAGTTTATTGACTGAAAGTTTATACAGATTCCCAGGCACCCAATGTTTTACTGGGTCACCAACTGGGTCTGCAGTTTTATAGGCTGTCTTGTTGCCAGGCAGTTCTCAGTAGATATAACACTGTCAGGTGTGAGGTCCTAAGGATGAAATAGAGAAAAGAAGTAAATAGCAGAGGTGTAAACAAAGGGAGAAGGCATAGGGGAATGGGGCAGGTGGTTAAGTGGAAGAAGAAGTTGGTCTTTGTGGAGTGCATTTGTACAGTGAGGTTTCCCTGAACTATGACAAGGTACCAGTGCAGGGCTACAGGTTGTCCTTGATGGCACTGCTACTGAAATCGATTAGATTCTCATCTTTTGCTTCTGTGCCAGAGGTACAACTGGTGTTCCTTCTGTCACTCTCCTGTAACACTGAAAACTCTTCTTGCAGTTTCTTGCTTCTGCCTGTTTACCTCATGGAGAACTTCCCTCTGTATATTATCAGCCTGTGGTGTTATTTCTTGAGCAAAATCTCTTGTATTTTCTTTTGGTCTTCTTTCATAATTTTTTGTGTTATTTCTATCTTGAGTGGTGTTTGCAGCTTCTCCTAAATGTAAATCATCTGTGAATTTAAATAACATGAAGTTTGTTCTTTCTTCTGGAATGTTAATTATTCCATTAAACAATTCAGTTAGACCCTTTCCATTTTCTGCATTACTTCATATTAAAGCACAGTGGTAATTAGTCAATCAAGCCTTTAATTTTTTTGTTTTTAGACCAGATCTGAAAATTCACATCAGCACAAAGCACTAGACATTAGCTTGGCTCAGACTCTGCATAGTTAGAGAGGGAAGCGTGCGCACGTGGAAGAGGCTGTTGAATATGTGTGAAGGGACAACTTAACCTGGATTGCTTAATGAAAATATCTTGCCTGATACAGCTAGAGATCTGACCCTATTTCACCACAGTTAAAAGCAGATGGCAGCACTTTTTATTCTCTTTAGTGAGGATTTTACTAGGCTTACTCACCAATTAGACTCCTACAAATCAGGGAGGATGACTTTATTGTATTTCTTTTTCTATTTTCCTTTAAAACTCCTTTTGATTTCACCAATATAAAGAACAGGAAGACACATCAAATTAGAGGTTTGGATTTGGAGGATCAAATAAAGCTTATCAGGCTACAGGACAAGAGAGAAATTATTTGAAAAGTTAAGATGTTCATGTTATCTTGTCTCCTGTTCTTCCCTAAAAGAATGGCAAAGGGTTTGTTAAAGTCACTGGAAGAATTTGAAGGTCTGCTCTAGCAAACAAGTAGGAATTCAAGTTTTTAAGAGTTTTAGCCTCAGAGCAGTCTTGTGTCAGTGAGAAACTGAGGCACAAAGAGTAGCAGTGATTTGGCTGCAGTTATAGCAGGTGGAAGACAGCTAGAATTTCTCTGCTTCCCATTTTTTCATGAACTAAACCCATACAAGTTTGTGGAGGTCAAATACATCCCATTTTCTTCACAAAGAAGGAAATACACTGAGCTTTTTCTGAACCAGCTGGCTTTGTTTGTAGATGTGTGACAACATTGTTTCTCCTAGCTTGAGCTAAGATCAAGTTTTTTCCAAGCTTTCATACTTAATTCTTGAATAAAGGCTAGGAGTTATACTGTTCATCTCTTTAGAAGCATCTGGTATTATCAATTTTTAAAGAAAATTTAAGTTGTCTATTCACTTCCATCTATAAAGAGAATATATTTGCACTTGGACAGTCCTTTATGTTTGTATTTTAATGTAAATATTGCAAAACTTTAATATGCAGAATGAAAAATGCTGTAGTTTTTACACAATATATTTTGATCTTCTGGCTACAACTTCAAAGCATTCACTCATTGAATTATTTGTGAATAAAGACATGTATGGTAACAGCTCGTAATCTGTTTGCATACCTCCCTCATGGTCTGTTGTAGTGCTGCACGGGATGTGTTGTGTATGAAATATTGTTTTGTCACACTGGCAGACAGGTCTGAAATGGACTGGAGCTGTCTGAGAAGGGCATTTCATTCTGTGACCTGTGCAAGAATAGACTCTTTAGCTTTGTCCAAAATTATTTTAAAAAATCCTCGGGGAATGTTGACAATGACTTTTAAAAATGATGTTATCTATGAAGCTTGGCTTTCTAGTTATATTTTATGAAATAAAAGAGAACAATTTGGGAAAATTACCCAGATGCCTTGGTGCCTACTTCCAGATGAAATGTGGATGGTTTTGTTTTTATTGAAAATCCCATAAGATCTTGCCAAAGTTCTCTTTAATCAACAAGAGACAACAAATGACACTACTGGTCATGGAAAATGACAACGGAATGACTCAGTTTTCAAGTCCCAGGCAAGCCTTGTCTCTGCTTTCTAGCTTAGAGTTTTATCCAGTGGCTTCTGGTGAGCACTCAGTTGATTGCACACCAAGACTCTCATGGCAATAAACAAACCGTTATGGACACACTGGAAGTGTTTTCCCTTGGGTGCCATATTCCTTTTCCTTTCCTTTCTTTTTTTTTTCTTTTTTTTTTTTTCTTTTCTTTTCTTACACCAGCTGAGATCACTTCGATAATCCAAAGTTGAATCTGTTTATTGTGAAAAGACATCCAGGTAGAATACTTTACCTGCAATATGATCAATTATGTTAAAAGATCTGTTGCTCACTAGGGGGTCTCAGAGTCCCAAGGTACAATGAAATTTGTTGATTGAACTTCAGCAGTGTTTCCCCTCAACGTACCTTTGTTTTTTTCCTTTTATTTTTTTGCTCGCTTAATTACTTCCTGTGTATTTCTGCTCTGTGGGAGAGTTAGAGAGTGATTCTGAAACAGGAGGATGTCATATTTATTCTGTAGGCATTAAGAGTTCTAATTACTCCCTGACGATTCTCATTCATAAAACATTTTATTTATGATGCTTTTTCTTAAATGATTAAACATTTATTAGTTAAATGTTTGCTAAATGTAGGGGCATCACATCCTTGATGCTGGTTCCCAGTAGGAAAATGAGAATAAGAAAATAGTAAGTAGCAGTTACAGGAAGGTCTTTCCCAATAGTCATTAGCTATTTATCAGAAAGATACAAGGTGCCTTGTTTAAAAAAAAAAATATATATATCACTTTTTTAAGATGTGGCTCCATCTGATTGTTTTTGGTTTTGTTGTTGTTGTTTATCATTGTTCCTGTTTCACAGCTGTTCTGTCTGCTCTTCATCAAGTAAATAAAATCTTTTGAGGTTTGACTTTGTAAAAATATCTCTCAGGGAGCTCATTAGAGTAGCTGCTTTGTTTCCAAATTGGCAATAGCATTTTTTTAAAGTTCTCACCTTCAGCCTGCTGGAGATCAAATGAAGTGTGCATGAAGAAAACCAAACCGAAGGACACAGAGGGGAAATTTAACCAAGGAAAAGCACGGAGCGGCTGCCCGAGAGACGTGGGTCTCATAAACATTGCCTCTGCATTTTCATTTTGTTATGGAAGCCTTTCTTGCCTTCTGCTTTTTCTCCCTTCTTCCCTCATTTCATATTGACTCTTGGGACTCCTTCTTCTAATTTGTTCTTCTCTTAATTGACACTATTTCCCTTATCTCTTCCCTTAACAGCTCTGCTTTCTCACCAGCTTCCTCTTTTCCTTTTCACACACAGGCTGCATGTTGAGATTACCAGTCTTGTCCTGTTTCACAGCATTATCAGCTAATTATTTCTATTTGCAAACCGCCATCAATGGGAGGGGTGACACTCGCATCTGATGGAAAATTCCTGAAAGATAGTGGCACCTGCACATCAGCTCCCATCATCTGTTCAAAGCATGGTTGCCACACACTTTGAATGACACTCTGTGTGCGTGTGCCCGCAGGAGAAACACACTGGGAAGAGCTGGTGGAAAAGCATGCTAGAGGTTGGCATTGTTAGGGGGGAAATGGGTGCTGACTACAAAGGCAAGCCCTTATTCCAACTCTCAAGTTCTCTGCTGAATTTCTCCCTCCACCCTTGGCAGGTTGGTTATATTCTAAATTTTCGGTAACTTACTCGTTGCTCTCTGTGGAGCACATGCATGTCCTAAAACGGTGTTGCTTTAATATTGATGGAAATTAGGAAGAAGTGAATCCCACTATCGACATTATATATTTTTTCACAAAACCGATAGCTTTTAAGACAAAAATTAATACAGAGGCAGCAAGGTAAATTACTCTTGATAGTACATAAACTACGTGAGCTAAAATAACATGATCATCATGGATGTTTTACTGTTCCAATACAACACGCCAAAACAAGAGGGACGAAATGTTTAAGGTGTGTCTATGTAATGAGGATGGAGTGAAGCATTGGGCCCCACATGGGCTTGGGACTTGAGGTCATGTAGGTGCTGTGCTGAGGCCAAGCAAGAAACCCTTTGAAAAGTGCTGTCCTTTTTGGCTTAGCGTAGACAGGCACTCAGACGAGCTGCAGCAGCAATGACGTATGTCAGTGGAGGAATAAAAAGAAGTACTGTGGGCAGGCGGCACACCTTCACCATGGCACTGAGGGCTGAAGGGATAACTACAGGCCGAGGGAGATGGGGGAGACTCGGAAAGCCGTGGCTGGCTGGGGAATTAGCTTTAGACCTTGCAGCAGCAACGGGGTAAACCATGTTATTCTGAGATGTGATGTCTCAGTCCTCCAGTCGTTGACCAGGTCTTGAGAGCTGAACATCACCAAGAAATGCATTTTTCAGTGCTGAGTGATGGGTAAGTCTGGAAAGCCTTAACGTGCAACGCTTTGTACTTCGGGAGCAGGCTGTGAATGGGGCTGCAGATAAAAAGACAAGATGGAATTGATTTCTTCACAGCATTTGTATTTACTGGGCCTACTATACTGCAGAATGTGTAAATTCAGAACAGCTCCACCAGATGTAGGGCTGGATGGCATTTACTCTACTGCGGGCGAGATCAGAGTGAGGCTGGAAGATGTATGCGCTTTAGTGCCTGTAACATTATGTATTATGCACACAGCCCGACAATTCCTGAGCTCGGTTCCTGCTGTTAAGTGCCTTCCTCACAACCTACAAAGGCAGATTCTTTAATTAACCTTTAAATGATAATTATTTCACTGGCAGTGCACCAAGCCAGAATCAAAGTAACTCAGTTCACACTGTGTTAGACTTGTCTCCTGAAGATACATTAGATTACCTGGAGTACCTTAGTGAAGCTGAAGGCTGCTTCACCTACTTGATTTGCTGCATCCTAGCAGATCTGTGGGCAGATAAGATAGGGATGGGGCGATATACAGGGCAGGGCAGACGATTTGCTTTTCTGAGAAATTTGCTGAGTGGAAAAGACAGACAATGCAGCCAGGAGTCATTGGGGAAGGAACATGAAAATGTACCAGGAAGCACAAAGGAAAACTGTGGCCTGTTGCTGTGACTTTGGAAATGACCTAAAGTGACCTCACTGTGACAAGCATCGCTGTGCAGGTAGGGAAAGATTTATTGTGATACGTGAAAGACATATATCGAGCTAGTATTAAATTAGTGATATCACTTGCTGGCACTTCTATGAGCTGAGCATGGAGTAGTCTGGATGCGTAGGTGGCTAGTTCACATGCAGCTGCAGAGAGCGATATGGCAAGTCCTCCCAAAATGAGGGAGGTAAACTCATTTCCCAGGCATATAAAGTGTTTAATTTCTAGAAGATTCCCTCACTCCTCACTGAATTTTATGCAGTGAGTCCATGCTATATCCTGAAAGTTCAGTACCATTACCTGAACCAAACACATGAAGAAGTTCTAAGGAAGCCAGGACAGTATTGTGTCCATAAAAGCTAATGTAGAAGTGGTTCCCCCAGCCTGGGATAGAGGTGCCACTGAGGTGAAAGTATGTGTCTAGATGCGTTGATTATTCACTGCAGATCCATCATTTTAGGTAAGGCAATGACGTCAGGGCGAGCAGCTTCGCTTTTCCCCACATACTTACTCGTTTCCTCCAAGTCTACATGAAGCAACTACCATGCGATAAAGGAAGGAAAATGGTGGATAAACCACCTTTGCTTTCAGGACATTTTCCAGATATGATTGGAAATGTCCTTGAGAATGATGGTGTTGCCTATTGTTACTTAAGTCCAAACTGTCCCAGAAAGCTAGATGCTGCCACCTTCTCTGCCTTTTTGATTCTCTCAGCAGCACGTCTCTGTGGAGGTATGCTTTACCTTTCACTACAACCACACTGTGGTTTTGCACACAATTCACTCCTATTTATTCCCACATGCTCATCAGCAAGACTCTCTTCTGAATGACTGGAATATACTGCTGTCTCCAGGCTAGTAAAGTAAGAATAAATGGATGCGACCGCATTCCTTATCTCCAGACTGCAGAAACTTTTGTCAATCCCAGAGATAGACTGGGCAGAAGCTGAATGCATAACAAGATCATTTAGGGTCATGGTACAATGATTAGATTCCCCAGCCTGTGTTACTGTAGATTAGTATTCTGGCTCCCTGGAGGAAAAACAAATTTTAATTTCTACGCTAAAGCCAGATGCCAGGCAGGCCATCACAAACAGTGTGTGAACCTGAGAAAAACATGCATCCATTTATGGTACTGAGATCTTTTCCCAGCAAACCCTAATCTCAATCCTGAAGGAAAAGCTCAGTTCAGCTTGCAATGCTGTGCTGCAAATGGGACGTCTCTGCAGGGATCGCAGCTGTGGTTTGGTAAGCCTTAGGAAGTGGTGCTTTTCTTGGAAGAGGGAGGGAGGTCAGAAATGCACAAAAGCTCTGACTCAGTGACATAAAGTTTTCAAAAGCTTGGTGGTAAAGCCTGGGACAAGACTGGCAAGGGATTGCCTTTGTGTAACAGAATCAGCTATGTTATCCCCCAAATATAGGTGGGAGGGACCATGATGTGTTGCCTAGAAATTGATGAGCGCAGGATGAGATAGTCTGGGAAGACGACCTTTATTCAGCACTGGCAAAGGGAAATTTTTCAGTTTTTGGATGTTTGGCTGTAGTCTAATAGCTTTCTGATTACACAGCAAAATGCATTCTGCAGGTCAAAGCTAACGTTCATTTCTAGTCTGTATATTTGCTCCCAGGACAGGGGTTTATCAGCATTCTTCTACCACTTAGCTTTTGCAGCATGGTAGCTGCTTTGAATATGGTTTGGCTTATAGAGAAAGCAGGCTTAATCCTGATTTACAGGCAGCCCCTTAGAGTGCTTGAGAGCAAGTGGTTTTGTCCAAAGTCTTGGCGTAATGTAACAAGAGAAGTTCAGATTTCTCTAGACGCCGGCATGCCTTCCATGGAGAAATACAGTTGTGGGAAGCTGAATTTCTAGTACAAGCATCAAGCAGGGAAGTATAATTAAGCCCCATATCATCAGAAGACCAAAATCATTCTTCTAATGGCACAAACCCAAACACGTCCCTGTTCCTTCCTTTTTATGTGGCAAAAGAAAAAGAAACATTTCATCTTGCCAAAAAACAAAAACAACAACAAAAAGGGTGTTAGCAAATGTGATCTTATTCCAGCAATGCCCAGCCTAGGAGAACAATTTGTGATTCTGCCAGTAGATACTGCAATTGGGTACTATTTTGTAGCAGCAGAATTGTTGTAACTGCTGTGGAGGCACAGCATGATGCTAAAAACCTGGCAACTTTTATGAAAGCTGTTTATATTACTGTAGGCTTTCTATAAACAGTGGCAATAAAAAGCTAAACTGTTTTAGGAATAAGATGCAGATATTAGAGATGAGTTTTTGTGCAACAGTAATGCCTTTTGGCAAGTGTGCTGGCATTTAAAGATAAAATAAAAAAAAAAATAGAAGTATCTCCTAGGTAGAGACTATCTCACTTCAGCCTCAACAGCGAGCAGAACCCCTTCCCCAAGATAGAGCATGGGCTGTAGAAATTACAATGGAATTGGTTTTCTTAATAATCTTGCATGAGAATGGGGGCAGAGCACTTCTCCTAGGTAGCAAAAGCATATTTTTTCTGGCTGAATATTCAGAGGGAAAGGAGCAAGTTTCTTGGCTGCCCTCTGATGCGTGGCTCCACTAGGCAGAGCGCAGCTTTCCAGATATTTATGTGGATCCATTTAAACTCATGTGTTAGCAGCTGAAGACTGGTATGTTCATTTAGGGTTTTTTTCTGGAGCTGTCACACACTAGGGTTTTCCTTTGGGTTCCAGTGGATTTTCCAATGGAGGCCTTGGAAAACAGACCATGCATTTATGGGCCTCACTCTAACAGGCCATATCTGATGTTAAGGATAGATATTTAAAAGCTTTGAACTACATTAGCTTTGTTAGTTTTTGTTCTAGGCATAATTTTTATTGGTTTCTAGAGTCAGAGAGGTTTTCTTTAAGAGCCAGGTTCAAAACAGTCTCCAGAAAATCCCTGAGCTGAAAATGGCTGGAGGCTAAGAAATGTGCTTGCTCTAGTTTTATAGTCTTCACTAGGCATCTCCTTTTGGTCACCACTGGAGACTGGTTGCTAGGCTTTGGTCTGAACTGTTGAAGCTGTTCCCTTCTTCTTGTTTCCTTGTGTACTGGTGATGCTTTCCAGCCAAACAGCTGCTGGGCAAAAAGAAGGGCAACATAATGGGAATTATCTTGCTATTTTTAAGCTCTGAAATCCTTTCATACAAGAACAGCTGTATACTGGAAAATCAATCATGTAGACAGTGCTACACCTAGCAAGAATGATCCCTCTATCCCAGAAGTCCTATATTTTAAAGGAGTTATGTATAAGTCTGCTCTACGCTTTCCTATGTAATTTAAAATATTTATACAATCTCATACATGCCCAACAGCAGAGAATTTAGAAAATTTGAGATATTGCAAATTTATGGGAGACTTATAGTCATTTACACTGAATCATGGGCTAATGGAGAAGTGTGGGAACTGCATGTGAAGTGTATGGCAATTTTCCCAACAGAAAGTTGCTTCAAATACTTTGGGTACAAAGTACTGCTCCCCAGCATGGCAATATGGCCAGGGTTTGCAGAAGTGTGTCTAAGATTAGGTTGTAGTTCATTGTCTGCAGCGCTAAAATTATGCCTACCTCAGCTGTGCTCAGTGCCTAGTATTTATCCTACCTGGAACAAGATAACAACAGGCTATGATATCTGTGCCTACTCTCTTGATCTGAAGTGATTATTTCTCCCACTCTGTATGAGGCTGTGAATATAAACATGATTAAATATAGTTTTCCCCATATTTCCTTATTGTTCCACAGAAACTGGAATTCTATCTGCCACATTTAGTATTAGCTATCTTGCAGAGCTGGGTACAATGTATAACACTTTTTTTAAATTAGACATTTTTTCCCTGCTATTTGTGGAATGTTGGTGAACGGATCGCTTTTTTCTCAAAGTTATTCGGTATGAGAATAATTAGGGACATTGAAGCATGAAGTTTGAGGCGAAAATGGAGGAGGAAGGATGATTCTCTGGCTGTATATAGATTCTTTAGGGATGGTGTTTACTGAGCACTGAGATTCAACATTCAAGCTGTTTGCATTGGATTCTCTAACTTCAAAGCTTTGTTTCTCCTGTTTGAATGGTAAGAAATCAGGAATCAGCATTGCAGAGCTTTTTAAAAAAATAATTGCTCTCCACATTAAATCTGAAATATTCACTTATAATTGAATATTTGAGTAAAAGTTTAAATCCATACATGAATTTATGAGAATTGGGTGATGCAGCTTCTAGAGGTTCATGACTGTATCTGAAGGAAACTTGTTTAAAAGTTCACTGAAAAATGTGCAGAATGTATTTTTTTTCAGGCTAGTCTGCAGTTTATTCATTAAATAAATGCTTCTGTGATTTTCAGTTCCGGAGGAATCAAATCCAAAAGCTAATCAGGAGTGGTCTTCTATTTGTAGTATCAGTAATTAGATTTGCCAAATCTATTTGAGGAGAGGTGTGGAGCTGGGAGAGACAATCTGTACTGCCTCCATAACCCTCACCTCCTTTCCCCAATGAGGACTTCAGCTCAGAGCTTCACCATATGCCCGCGGGCTTCTTTTGAAAACCGCTTTCAAAGCTGACTGGGGGAGGCTGGGGTAGACCATGAGACTGAGCCCTCAGCACACAGGGGTCTGCTGCCCTTTGGATTGCCTTAGGGTACCTAAGCGCCTGTGTGCAGCGAGGCAGGAGGAAACAGGACCTGCAGGGTGTGAGAACCTCTCTAAAGGAGCAGCTGGTCCAAAACTTCTGCTCAAAGTAGGGACAGCTAGGGCAGGTTGTCCACAGCCATGTCCAGTTGTTTTTTATTCATCTCCAGGGATGAAGACTCCACAACCTCTCCTTGCAACCTGTCCCAGTCCTTGCCCATCCTCACGGTAAATTTTTTTTTTTTTTTTTTCTCCTATTCTTAAGTATTTGGATGCCAGGGCAGCCTGGAATGTTAAGTGCTGTTATGGCCAAATTGAGCACTGGGGACAGCAGCCGTGGTTCAGTGACACATCCAGGTCCTCCTTTGCATGTGACGGGTCATGAGATTGGGAAGTGCAGGCAGCTTTGTGCAGGGCTAGGAGCAACCTGCCAATGACAAGAGAGGTCTCAGATCAGTGTCCCTGTAGTTGCTAAAGTCAGAGCATGTTGCTTGAAATTCCTGGTGGTCAGACTGATGTGATTGGTAAGGTGACATGACCTTCATTTCCCTGATGCTCAGATTTCCTTGTGTCCCACCAGGACACATTATAGTTCCCAGTATATGATGTTACGTTTAGAAATAGATGCCACCTGTCCCATGGGGCACACTTTTGCAGAGGGCAGGGAATTGCACGTAACTCTTACCTGCCTCTATTAGGAGGGCAGGAGCTGGGAAATCTCATCCAACCTCTATCAAAGGGAAAGAACATCAGCATCTTATACACCATTTCTAAAATTTGCTAGGGATATAAACATGCATGAGCTATTCACACTGCAGGTAGGAGTCAGTTAGGCTATAGGTAGACACCCTAGGCAAGAACACATTGATGGGGCCTTTTGAAAGGAAATACAAAAAAAACAAATAGCTTTCACGTTCAGCGCAGCAGCCTAAGGATGTGGCTGCATGATTCAGTTAATCTGAGGTAAACAGGGGTGTGAATGTAGAGCAAGTAATCCTGCGGTCACTGCCTGAGTGCTCGCTGTTCCCGGCAGTAAATGCTCATTCCGTTTCTCACTGTGTGCAGAGCAGGCTCGCAGCCAGCTAATGTGCTATACGTCCACAGCCAGGCTTGCCTCTGGTCCTCACAGCCTGCATGATACAGAAGTAAATCAGTATGTCCATTTGACAAGCTTGTTTCAGGCTAGGAAACTTCTCAACAGAAGATCGCCATTTTGCTGAGGAAATGGGAAAGGTCCCAGGCTTTGTAACAGCATCAGAAGTGACCTGCTGGGTTGGACCAAGGGTCCGGTCCATCCTGCCAGGGATTGTCACCAGAGGGGTCAGGGAGACTGTGAGAGCCTGAGGGCTGTCTGCAGGCGGCTCTCTCCTTGCTTCCCCGGCATGTGCAATCACTGGATTAGCCATGTGAGAGGCCACATCCTTGCCTATTTCCTTTGGCATCTATTTGGATCTGTTGACCATGATTTATTTCATCTGTTTGAAGCTGCTGCTTTTTTCTGCCTCCAGGGTCCTATGCCAGCAAATGTAGTGGCGTCTTTTTTATTTTATTTTTTATTTGTATGCAACAGTGTAGCATTGGCCTCCCCTGAAGATCAACACTCTAGCCAGGACTCGCCTGATGTAATAGCCCTCAGTACCTTTTCCAGGGAAGGAAGCTGGCCACCAGCTCCCTTCCAGCCATTCTCTGGCTTTCATCTTTCCACAACAATAACAGCAACAAAACCACAGGTTACCCAATGGCAGGTTAAGGAGGGTTGCAACGTCTCCTTCCGCTCAAAGATGGAGCTGCATGCCTGCTGAACAGAAGTACTTAAAAGCAGCTGTGCTCGGAGAGTTGTCTTTTACCTTATGACCATTGGATACTCAGGAATTTACTGGCTGTCACAGCTAGAACAAAGCTATGAGAAAAAAGAAAATCTATACACATTCATTATTTGAGTCAAAATCTTGCCATCTCTATACTAATTGCTATGTATAATTGTATGTACCTATGATATGGCTCTGCGTGACTTAAGCTCAGCATAGGACAAAATATGATTCCATGATTCTGTACCCTTTAGGAAAGGAATCGTGCATCTTTCTCTTTATTCTAAGAACAAAATGTGCCTTAAGTATTAAAGACTAAAATGATGCAGCAGCCTGCTACAATCAGCAGGAACTTCACCTTCTATCAACATTACACCAATCAAGTTTCATTAGCATGAAGAAATACAGAAAGAGAATTTTAAAGCCATGCATGTAGTGGTGGAAACAGGATTTTAAGCTAGTGTTCCATCAAAGAGACTGCGGAAACAGTGCCATGCGATTCCTCTGACCCTTTGAATGAAGTGACAGCTCAAATAGCTCGTAATAATCTGTAGGCTTAATATTCGAAGCAAAGAAATCAATGTAGAATTTTGAATAATGAATATGTTTGAAGAACTCTACCCTCCCCAGAGATGACCAAAAATAAAAGATTATCAGACACACTATTGGGAATTCATTGAATTCCGTTCTGTAGGAAGTGATGTGGGCAGATATCTTCCTATTGCAGATCCACATAGCATCTTGCATAGAAATAATTGAACCTGTTAATTCAATTGCTATCATAAGAACTTTGCCATTTTGTACCAGCTGGACTTGGTGAAATTTTGCTGCTTGCTAGTGCAAGCACTTTGTCAGTCCTTTTGATTTTAATTTTTGCCACAGCCACAAGCATTTTGGATTCTTCAGAACAGGAATAAAAGGAATCCAACTTGCAGTTAAAACTAGATGATTATTTTTTATTCCTTTGAGAAGAGCTGAGGAAAATGAGAATTTCTGTTTTGTTGACATTTCCCTGATATTTTTCTTCATTTTTCTTTACAGAAAGCTTAGGAAAAGTGTTCACTGAAAGTGGGTCTCTTTATTAAAAAAAAAGCTGTATGGAAACGAAAAATTCAAAAGACTATTTGTCCTCAAACAACCTGATTCTCAGATGTAATCCACCCCCTGGAGAATGTTTCATTTTGATATATTTGGCTGCGAGGGAGAGTAGGACCTGGAATTCCCTTGTTGGCTCTTTCCACCTGGGATGTCACTAATATGGTTCCCATGAGACTTGCTGGCCAGTTCTGCAGATACATGAAGTGTAAACTTGTTCTGAAAGAAGCAGATCTAGATAATATATCATGCTGTTCTGGTCTACCTCTTACTCTTTCTTTGCTTGGAGAAAGTTCCCTTTGAAAAGGCTGAGAATAGTGGGTGTTTGGTGTCGGCTGGCACTGAATGTAGTGTGATTGGTGACTTGAGGTTGTTAGGATGCTTCTCTGCAGTCTCTTGGGCTTGGAGCCAGCTTGGAAACATGGCTGGCAATCACAGAATATCTCTGTCCCATTTTCGCTTCCCGTGTGGCTGAGACCCTTTCTTCCTGCCCTAGAGAAATCTTGCTGCCTGTATATAAAACACGTAATTGATTTATTTGACTTCATTTATTTACATTCTGAAAAATCCATTTTAATCAGGCTATTTACTAAATTTGTTTTCTCCAGAAACAGCACAGCATTAACTTGTGACAAATGACATTTCATCTTCTGACATCTCTCACTTAAATTAGTTTCAAGTGATTCTGAGTAAATTTGTGATTATGTTAAGTATGGGTTTTAAAAGAATATTTTGCCATTCAGTATTACGCACAACGATGAGATTGAATTCCTTCCCATCTTACCTTTCTTTGGCAGTGTGCAATGAGCTCGGTGACTTCAAGGGCTAAACCATTTAGGTTTTGTAAAGAAGAGCTATAAGAGTTGAATCTCAGAGAATTAAGAAGAAAAGATGACAGAAGCATGTCACAATAAATCCAGGTTCTTAAGGGCCTGTTAAGGTGAGTGGGTGGGAAGATCCTTAGTAATCTTTATATATCTGACAGGTATCAAAGCGTAGTGTGTATCAGTGTATCACTCCAGTGTATTCTAATCCTGCTTTGAAGCCTTAATATTCTGTAGGGTTTTATGCATTGAGTTGTTTCATCTGTGTGCTAGTAAACAATGTTTAAAAAGCATAAAAATTCAGCAGTTTGATGTGAACATTTAAAAAAAGCACAATTGGTTAAGACTGAGTAGGGACTTTCCAAATAAAAATATTCACTTTCAAAAGACTGAAGAGAATAGGACATCAGCCTGTCTCCATTTCTCACCAGCTAGGCGGAAAGACAGACTTGACCCAAGAGAAGGCCACCTCTGGTTTAAATGTTGCTTAGGACACTTGAGTGACCTCTGCCTGAGCCAGGGCTGATCCTTATCTTGAGTTCCACAGTGGAGACTTTTTGCCCTGCTCTAGGCAGTGGATGTTGGTCTCTTCCCACCATATCCAGAAATCCTGGTGAAGAGCCAGACTCTGCAGCTTCTTTCCATGAACACCATAAATAGGACCCCTGCAAAAACACTTGCGACCAGAAGTTGAAGGCAGCATGTGATTGATGTGTTATTTGCTCTGAATGACTCTCAGACAGAAAGACTGCCTGGGTGCATCGTGATCGCAATGGGTAGGCAGCTTCCCCTAGTCCTCTAGGATGACCTTGGTGGGCAATCTGAACACGTTATTTTATATCGGCAACTTGCATGCCCTCCTACCACCCACAGAAAAAAAGCTCTCAAACTGTCTACTATGTGAACTTTAGCTTTACTTGGTGCAGTCACATGGAAATGACAGGTCTTTCCCATTCCACTGGTAATGCAGCTATTCTACTGACTAAAACTTCAGCTAAACTAATATTATTCAAGAGGTTGACATTATATTATACTAGGTTTCAGCTGTGTGCTGCTACATATATTGAGGCTTCTTAAAAAAAAACTGTATTAGGGATCAGCTGTAGTGTCTACCCCAAAATGGTGTAAAAGTTCTGGGGATCCCAAGAGATTATGAGAAACCAGAGAAGTGTGAGGGTTCTTTTAATAGCAACAAAAGCCTAGTTTGATTTTTATGGATTTTGTTTTATCATTTCAAAGTATTCAGTTTACACTTAAGTCAGAGTTTCTGTCTTTTTTCCAAAATCACTAGGAATAAAACCTATTTAAAAAGAGTGAAAAAGCAAGAAAAGGAAAATGAAGGCAGAAGTTGTAACTATTTCACTGTTGTTGGGCTTCAAATATCAAGTAATTTGGTGTATGAGTTATGAAAGCCAGAAATGCTATGCTGGTCTCTTTTTTTGGAAAGAAGGAATCACATTTAGTGATAGATATCTCACATTTTATTTAAAAAAACCCCAAAACATTAGCACTCACTCAAGAAAGAAAAAATGAATATCAATTAAACATTATTATTCCAGGTGCATGTGATTATTACTTTGTTTTTATAGGAGAAAATTGGTTTTTTGCATGTACTGTTTTTATTAAATTATTGTGTTTAACCTGAAAGAACCTTAAAAATTAGTCCTTTTGTCAAATAGCTACTTATAAGTACCAGGAAAAAAATAGAATAGGGCAGAATATATATGCTTTTATTGTATTATGACTTCTAATTTCAGTTACTAGAAACCCTTTCTAGAGTCTTCAGCTTTTTTTCTGACGATCACATCTCTTTCTTTCAACACTATAGCAAAAAAGCACATAATTTTTAATTTCAAAACTCTTTCTATACATTTCATTTTGGTTTGATTTGCTTCTTTCTTTGTTTCTAAGTCACTGCCTTTGACAAGCAGTCAATCTGCAATACAAGCTTTATGATTTATAGCTCATACAACTGGATCAAAAAAGCTTCTGAGGTTCAGGTTGTTATATCTGTCTTCTCCAGGAATACAGGATATAAATAAACATAGAAAATTTAGGCTGAACTTGGTAATAAAAAGTCACATATCTTGACTTCTGTATTTAGCTACTAAAAGGCAGGAAAGAACATTTAATATGTATGGAAATTTTAACTCTAAACTGAAAACTTTATTTATCAATCACTTGATAGGCTTCTTAAGACTGTTACAAATGTGAACAAACAGAAATAATACTCAGCTGAAATGCTATTCTGAAACTCATTTCAGGGTTGAGACATCACTGATAGAAGTGAAAATACTCTGGGTAGAACGAGGACTTTAAATGTTTCAAGAAGCCATTACGTCCATTAGCTTTGAGGCTTGATCCACTCTCCTCTCTGCTTTCCACATGAAAAAGTTTTATATGAAACAGTGGTTCTGCTGCCTTCTTGGGATTCATTTGTTAGAGCAGGTCTGGATTCTACCCTATTCCCCATGCTGGGTAGCTGTGGAACTGCTATATGGTGCCCTGATGGTAAATAGGATGGTACTGGTGAGTGTTTACAGCAGAAATGGTATATGTTTGCATGCATTTATTTTAAGCAAAATAGATAAGCTGATAAGAAAGGTCAATATAAAAGGGTAATATCTGAGACACATCTACTGTTATCTGTTTTGGAAATATGTATTATGGTCATAAGTACCATAATTCTGACACATCTTCCAAACACAGCCCTTGAGAGCTATAAAGATACAGCTGTTCCTCTCGCATAAGCAAAGTTCAAATTCATTTCCATAGAGGGAGTTGTGGAAGAGTGGAGAAACAAAAAGCACTAAAAATGCTGGTATTTTTTCTAGCAGTGAGAACTGACAAAAAATCTGAAATTTGAGTAACATTTTAAAAAAATATGTTTTTTTAATAGAGGAATCACAATAAAAATTCCACTCTGAAAGAAAAAATTTGGATTTGTTTCCAGCTTGCTCCCTGCCAGCATGTCAGTTACATCTTTTGACCTCTTCAGTTGTAGACCTCTCTATCCTAGGAAGTGTTGGCTGAGTCCAGCAGACTGCGCTTTGGTGATGCAATGAAGCTCACATGTTAGGAAGAAAGTTAGCATAGGAAGGCAGTTCAATGAATGGCAGGAAGCTAGCCAACCAGTCAGTCAGCATTTTGTAATTCTTATCTAAACTTCTGACAAACCTGATACGTCTTGGCTGCCATTCCCATTCAGTGGAAACTGTTCTGTGTTGATGAAAATTTTCAATTGCTTACAATGACTTTTAGATGACTTATGTTTTAATAGGAACCCTCGAGGAGGAGAGTGTTGGAAGGGGAAAAGTAAAGAGGAAGAGGTTGTAATTTTGCATTAGCTGAATTTTCCATGCCATTTGCCTCCCAAATAACTGCTACTTTTTGCTGTAAAATTTCTTGTCACAAAGTGTTTGGAGGGTGTCTATGTGGTGGGGAATATGGGTCTTCATGAAGCAGGCAGAACTGAGCTTGTTGGTTGGATTCTGCTTTCTTCAAATTTCCAAACTGCAGATGAACAGAGTTGTTTCCATTAAAGGTCTTCTAATCGTCTGAGTAGAGATCCCAAAAATGTAACAGGTAAAGAAACAAAGGAGTCAGTGAGAGAAACACGAAAGAATAAAAATAATGATCAAAAAGCTATGATTAAACGTTTTTCTGACTAAATGTCTCTGTGGACAGAGTAGATTTTTCACAGAACATCCATGTTTGTGCAACACAGTTAGACGTCTCTATTTTTAATAAAAATCCTTTTAAAGAACTGACAGAAGTGGTTAAAAATATTTTTACCCAGGAGAAAAAAAATTAATCCCAAATCAAACAATGTCGTAGAGGTCTGTGTGTGCAGAGGAAATTTCAGTCTTTCTTAAAGTATAGCAAAAAAAAAATCATATCCATATAAATTGAGGATTTTAAAACAAAATATTATTTTCCATTAGTAAAAGTGTTTTCAACTTTGTGACATTTTAAATTGAAGAGCTATCAAGAAGAAACATCTTTAGCTAATCCATTGCATTTATATCTCCCTAAAACAGGTTGAATTCGGAGTATTGATTTACTCTAAAAAATAATCAAACAAAAACCAAACAGCCCTTACAGTCACTCTAAACCTTTTACTTTTTAAACTTTCTAACTTCAAGGCTTTATTGCATAGCAGATTTAAATGTGACATTTGGACTCTCAGAAGAACCTGAGCTCTACAAGACTGTGGTACTCTTTAAAGTCTAACAGCTGAGTCACTCTAGTCCAGACCTGCATTAAAGAAGGCAGAGCTGGGTAATTTGATGTTCTCTGACTTCAGATTTGTGGACTGCTATATCAATCAGTATAATCATTACAGTGATATGCACAAAACCCTGCTGTTGCTTATTCTACGACACTCTCTCTGCCACATTAACATATTAACAAATGTGGTGCTCCAACAAAGTGGTGCAATTTGTATTACTTAGTGTGGTACAAGTACATAGAAACAAATACACTAAACTTTTTTTCTGTGTGAAAGAGATTACATTAAAATAGCAGTATGCCAACCCATGCAATCTGTAAACCCACTAAGTCATCAGCATGTTCTGTCAGTCCTGCCTCTTCCTACGAGCCATGCAATATTTTGTACCCCCTACAAAACCCTCTACAGCCTGCATCTCTTTATCTAGTGAGATCTCTGTGACTGACCACTTGCCCTCTTGTCCAGTCTGTTCTCACATTTGACTGCAGTCAACATTTAACACAGGAACTAGAGACACATCCACAGCAGCAAATCTATCCCATTGTTGTTTCTATTTAAAGCTCTCCCTTATCCATTCCCACCTCTCATGCACTTGTTGTTGGACTTCTCCCAGTGCATCAAATGCTTTTTCTTTGGTATGACAATATTCTCAGTTTTCCATAGTTATTAAGCCAGTATAGTTGGAATTGCAAGTATATATGCTTCTAGGTATACAGTTGTTGTTTAATTCTTTTTCGTTCAGCTGTTTGTGACTGTGCAAAATGAAAAGAGTGATCTGTTTCTGCTTTAGAGAGGAAAAATGCTGTAAGAGAACGAGGCTTGTTTGTCACTATTATCCTGGCCTCACTCCCATTATTTTGACTGCATTATGCTTTGGAGAAATTGTTTCTGTTTGTATATCTGGGTAGCTATCCATACATCAGCAAAACCAGCATTTAGGCAGAGGAAATATCAAACAAGAAGGTGTTTGGATTTTTTTTAATTTTTTTTTATTTTTGGTTTTGGTATTTTTATTGAGCATCTCACTATCTTTCCAACAAAAAGATTACAGATTTCTGAGTTTGCATGTTTGTGAGCAAAGGTGATCTTTTTTCCACACAGCTATAATTCAGCTGAAAAGAATATTTCTGTGTAGTAAGAACAACAATGTGCATGCAATTTGGGAGGCAGCAGAATAAAAAATATGGCAAAGAGGAAGTACATCCCAACGATCCCATGCCAAACACTGTGTTACTGTCTACCTCAGTTTCCCTAGCTACCCAAATGTAGTGTATGGTTTTTCTCTCTTTGCAAATACTGCTAATGCCAAGGCTTAAAAACTTAGAAATCCATGGTTTTGAAAGCACTGTGACCGAGTGGTGTGTTTTCTTGAACTTGAACCTTTCAAAAACTGAATAATTGGTCCTTCTTGGTTACAAATTGCAGAAATAAAAGGTATGCTACTTTTTGTTACTTCTAAACCATGTGTTTCATCTCAGAAAACATCTCTTCTATTCACACTTGACCATTACATTATCTACCCTTTACCTGCAGATTTTTCTTTTTGTTCCTGTGGTAATTGCAATATCCAGTGTACATGTGTATCTTTGATCACTGTTCAGCTGATATCTCAGTGGGTAGCAGGGAGGGAAGAGGCTTCCTTGTGCAGAACATTGGTCTTTTGTTGATTTGCTGGTTATTATATTGGCATGGTTTACAAAAGCACAAAAAGTTTTTAAAGATGGCCAAAATCAATTATTCCTTTTACAGACAGTGTCATGTAAATGACTAGCTGTCACTTCAAGAAAAAAACAAAAAACAAAACCAAAAAAAACCCACAAAAAAAGAAAAGACTGTCTTTTACCCTGTCATCTGTGTCTGGAAGCCTGTGTATCCAACGACAGAATATATAAGCAACAGGATGCTCATTCCAGCTACTGTTTGAGGTTGCATTTGCTTCCATCAAGACAGGTCAAACACAGATTACCAGCTGTCTCACACTCCCTTCACAAACAAAGAATTGGATCCCCCAGTAATTACTTTTGCTGTGACTTCTATGAGCCCCCTGTCAGGCCCAAAATTTGGATTAGAGTTGCATTTATAAGAGCTAAAGGGCTTACCTGATATGTCGGACTTATGTTGGATGTGTTCATGGGGATTAACAGCGAAATGAAAATCCAGATCCCACAGATGCAAGTAGAAAACCCACCGCTAATGTCATTAGAAGTTGGATTGGACTGTTAAAAAATTTTATAAGTGAAAATAGTACAATTCTACTCATACCTACAAGGAAAGATGCCTCTACAATTTTTCTCCCTGAAAAATGGTGATTGAAATTTTGGAGCTTTCTTTTTCCCTCTTTTCACACCCTGTATGTGATCTGTAGTTATCATGCACAGCCAAATATGAACCAGTTCTGTATATGTGTGCTTTATATCATTATGCTATTTAGAAAGATACATTATGGTGTATTTATATTTAGAATCATATAAGCATAAAATAGTTTGGGTTGGGAGGGACCTTTGAAGGCATCTAGTCCAACCCCCCTGCAATGAGCAGGGACATCTTCAACCAGATGAAGTTGCACAGAGCCCTGTCTAACCTGAGCTTGAATGTTTCCAAGGATGGGGCATCTACCACCTCCCTGGGCAACCTGTTCCTGTGTTTCACCAGCCTCATCATAACAAATTTCTTTCTTATACCTAGTCTGAATCTAACCTCTTTTGGTTTAAAACCATTACCTTTTGTCCTGTCGCAACAGGCCCTACTAGGAAGTTTGTCCACATCTTTCTTATAAGCCCCCTTTAAGTTCTGGAAGTCCACAATAAGATCTCCCCAGAGGCTTCTCTTCTCCAGGCTGAAGAATCCCAGCTCTCTCAGCCTTCCCTCATAGGAGAGGTGTTCCAGACCTCTGGTCATTTTTGTGGCCCTCCTCTGGACCTGCTCCAGCAGGTCCATGCCTTTCCTGTACTGAGATAGGTCAAAGAGTTTTCTTACAGTTTTGCGGTGAATGTAATACATAAAAGGATCATGTAGATGTGATAAATAGTGCAGTTTGAAGTGACTGCAATGGGAAGAGGGATTTGTATAAATGGCGAATATATTTCAAAAAGTCTTCATCTTTTGAAAGCACAAAGATGACTAATTCCTTCACTTACAATGAAAGAACTCTAGAAATAGAAAAGTTTCATTAGTACTTCTTCCTTAACCACTCACAAGAACCATCAGCTGCCTACTGGCTGAGTGGGTGGAGGAAGTATTCTGAAAGCCCCTCAAAATCGATTAAAAGATTTTAATAAATTCAGTGGATGTTAAACCATCTGGAATGAGCACTGAAGGGGGAATAGCAAATTCCCTGCAAAACTAAAACTTGCTTAGGAAAGTCTTAAAACAGGCATTACTCTCCAGAAGTGCTCAGATCACTTTCACATTCAAATTTGCCTTGTTCCCACCTTGAAACTATCAAAAGTAAAGCATTTGACATCTCTGTACAACTGTAATAGGGATAATACTCTTTTTCCTTATCCAAGTTGTCCATCTATAATTAGGTGTGCAGTGAGAAGAGTCCAGAAGAGGACAAGGATGTCCGAAGCCATGAAATGAGGAAAAATGAAAGAAGCTTGAGATTTTCAATTCAAAGAAAATGCATAGGAAGTTGCTGTGGTGTTCCTCAAATATGAAAAAGGTCACTGAAAAGGCAAAGAGAATACATTGATTTCTGAGGACAGTTTGGGAAGCCATTGACTTGTACTGAATTAAGGTACATACAGGTTAGACATTCAGAAAAGATTTCTACTTGTGGGTGTCAGTAAGTAGTGAGGGGCTGCCAAGGGACACATAGGATCCAAAAAGGTTAGACAAATGTCTGTCAGGAGAGAGTTGGATAGAGCCAGTCCTTCTCTGATGTTAACTCTCTTATCCTCAAAATGAAACTAGTTATATCTGTTGACTTGCGAAATAGTGTTCTTTTGAGACCTACCACCTACCAAGACCCTCAAATTTTAAACAGCTTTCATGTATTATTCTCATATTCATCTACTATGCTCAGTTCTGTGACTGCCTGTGTATTGCAGGTGATCTGAGTCCTCATTAACTTAAAGTAATCTTTACCTGTTTTCTTTTTTTTTTTAATCCACGCACAAATTGCAAATCTCCTTTTCATTAAGTATTCACCCTGCAAATTTGGAAAAGTAGTAGTTTTGTAAAAGCAGTTTCATGATCCTTGTCTTGCTGAGCTTACTTTTTTGTCAGTTCTGGATTTGGTTGTGTTGCTGTTCAGTGCAGACAGTTGACCTTATTTTTATAACTTTATTCCCCAAACAGTTTTTCTTTTATAACTCTAAAGCAATTCCCATTTAATTTCATACACATTATTGTCTTTGGCTACTAACCACCAGATGAAGTAAAATTAATCCTCTTTAAGGAGTAAAAAAAAAAAAAAAGAAACAAAATGTGCTCTTCAAGCTATTATCAGCCAACATGCATATTTTTCCCTAACTCTTGAATTATGCAAGCTCAAAAAATATTATGTTATTTAATGTTTCCTAACACGAATGAGGTGTGTTTAATGCCTAAAATTATCACAGCAACAAGACAGCTAAATTAATTTTTTTCTTCAATATCTTACATATTGCCAGGTATTTTAAATCTATCAAGCATATGATTTATTCTGAATTCATGTTTTTAGCGCTTTATGCAGAAAATAGACAGATCCTCCAAAGCACAAATTCAAAAGCAGTGATAAGTTAGGTAAAGTTAGGATCTCTATTGACCTGAAATTATACAAGACAGTTAAGCATGTTTTTAAATGCATTTAACTTTTGGCAAAAATTCAAATTAAGCATAAATGTAGGTAATGAGTCTTCAATCATATTATTTAGTGCTTCTCTAAGTAGGTTAATTAAGCGCTGGTAACGAACAATACCATTCTGATAGTAAATATTGAATATCAAATCAAGCATTCCAATGGTTTGGACACCTTTTTTTTTCCTGTTGTTGCCCTTCTGCACGTGTACGTTTGATTTGCACCAAATTAAAACCTGAGGATAGAGGAAAAATTCACATCTTATACATCCTCTTTTGGTTGGGATTTTTTTTTTTTTTTGCATAGAAGGTAATTCACAGAAATTCACAGGATCTCAGCCGAGATCACCACGTGACGCTGCCTTGAAAATGAGGGCCATGGTCTCAGAGTAGAGTCCCTAGCACTGGATCACTGCTGAGTGAAGTCTCAGAAACTGTGATTGGAAACAGGATTATATTTACAGATGTGCTAGTAGGTCTTAATTCAGTACAGGGGTCAGAGAATTTACTAAGCATAATGTGAATGGGATCAAGTATTTGTCATAAAAGAAAAAAGAAAAAGGAATACCAAAAGGACAAAGATGAAGAAGCAGCCATTTTTCCATTTCAATTTATTAATGTTACAACTCTTCAGAGGGAAGTATACATACCACCAAGCACTGGTTCAGAGATGTAATACTGACTGTTAGGAAATAAACTCTCCACGTGGCTATGATCTGATATCTAACCCATCTGTTTGTAGTTTCAGAGTTTGACAGGGTCTAGCTGACTAAAAAGGTTTTGGTGCATGCTTCATTTTTGTTGAGGAAGGACAGGACTTTGAGGGTGGGAGGAGTTCCAGTAATACTGGAAAGTTTCGAAAATAACCTACAAAAACATTTCTACGTGCAGCAGACCTGATATGAGCAGAAGAATCAGGACAGTGCAGCTGTTTTGGGGTTTTAGACTTGGGAAGGCTTAGGATATGATTTGGATAAGGTCAAAAAAAGCTGACAAAGTGAAAAGATTTCTGAAAGTAGACTGCTGTTTTGTATCAGAAAACAGTTCTTGATAGAAGGAAGTTGAAAACTGTTTTATACCAAAGACAGGATGCCCATTTCAGACACAGGGTAGTTTAATTTTTGGAATAATGAATCCAGAGATACTATGAATTCTCCATCTCTGGAAACCAAAGACTGGACACCTTTTGAAAACTAGGTCAAATCAGAATCACAGTCTTGATATAGAAACCAAGACAATAGTTCTGTCAGATCCTCTGAAGCACAAATTCAAAGCCTAGAAAGTAAACTAGTCCTAGTTATTTAGCCTGTGCTATGAAGGGTGCTGGAGAAAAAAACCCCATGAAATGTATTTATGATTAATTTGTTTTATTTAAGTAAAGCCACATGGTCATTGTTTAGAGGTCTCTAAAAAAAGAATGTTCTTATTCCTTATATGACATTTCAGAGGCTGAAACCTGATTTAAACCTACTAAGAATCCAGCCCAGTAGTGACATGCTTTCACATTGAATTTGCTAAACCTGGCAGCTCAACAGCTGAAAACCACCATAGACAAATGAGACAAAATATGGGCAGGCGGGTCATTTCCCTTGAGAAGCAGTGCACTGAAACTTCATACTTCCTTCAGTCTACATATTTTTTCATAATAAGGTATCACTTGTTCTCTTTTGACGGATACTGCCAAAATTGCTGTTTGTGCTAAGTATAATAAATTCTATACAACTCATAGTGCTCTGGGACCTGCCACTAAGTCACTAAAAATATCCTTAGGGGAGAGCATTTTGTATGTGAGAGAAGTTGGGATCTATCACAGGTCAGGCAGCCAAATGAAAATAAAATGTGTGACTTAAGCAAAGTAAAAACACGAGTATTTCGAAATACCATAGTTACCTCCTTTATTGACTCCAGGCTTGGGAAGCAGAAATACTGACCTTGCAGCATGATCCTTTCAACTCTACTGGAAGCCAAATTCCAGTGTAAAATATATCCTGATTTTACAAGTGAATTTTTAAATCCGTTTTCTTAGGAAGAACACTGCTGTGACTGACCTTGAAATCTTTGCCTCTGTATAAACTTACTCGGAAACATCCTGTTGCTTCTTTTTTTTCCAGTCCCTGGAGCTGAGATATATCTTTGTTAGTTTTCAGCGTAGTTACTTGTTCTGCAGGTTGAACTTACTCTGTAATTATATCTACCAGTACCAGTAACTACCACCATTTACAACCCAAAGAAGAGTACTAAGGTGAGACGGTACAAATTTAGTGTTAAATCTTGTGTTAAATCACAGTGTGTCACTTCCAAAAATATCCCACAACCAATTGGGTGCTGTGTCCTAAGTGAAAGGGAACTGAAAATCACAATGGTTTCTGGGTAAAAAAGAAATGATGACAAGATCATCTTTCCTTCAGACTCTTTCCAGGCTCCTGTGATTCTTGCAAAGATGTGACACATTGGTATGGTGTCTAGCAAGTGCTGATAACGCCTTGCTTATGGTATAAAGATGCCACTGGGAAATCTCAGAGATAAGCAGCAGTTAAGCTCAGGCTGCTTATTTAAGGGTCACCTGTGTTAGGTGTATTATCCACTGACATTTGGGCATAAGCCTTGCCTGTGAGGAATCAGTAGTACATAAAAGGTAGGATTCCCAGGTTTCTCTATATTACCAAGCAGTGCAGTGCAAAAAAAGATGAAAGCTCCAGGGTTTGATTTGATATAGTGCATTACAGCTCTCGAATCACGTGTGTGCCAGGAAAGAGGCTTGTGCAGGTCACCGATTCCAGCTGCTCACGCCATGTCCCTGCCTGGCCGGTGATGGTGCACCCACCTCACAAGTGGGGCTCTCTCGATGGCAAACTTGCACATGGCTTCAGCCAACGGCGTAGCTGCTTGAGCACACACGGTGCCCTTGAGGCGGTACCCTGTGCTTTCTAGTATAAATGTGAGGAAAATTTACACCTGGGAAGGACCACTTGAGCACACGGAAATGCTAGCACAGATACTCCACTGTACTCTAGCTGCTAGCTGTGCTCCTTCACTGTCTGCTACCAGCACTGGATTTTGGTAACATAAAGCATTCAGCAAGTAAAACGCTAACGTGAGAAGAAGGGCTCTCTATGAACTTTTCTAGAGCTTCTTGAGCACTGATAACGCTGGAAGGCTCAGGGCATTCAGCATCTGAGTGCTATGTAAAGCATTAAAGAGATACTGAGAACAACAATTACTATCCACAGTCACACACCAGAACATGTACTGACAGCATACATTCCCTGTGGCAAGGACCTTCTGTACCTTCAAGTTTTCTACCACACCAGATGCACACACAATTCTTGATAATATTTAAATAACAACACAAGCAGTAGTTCTGCTTTGATTTTATATGAGGCACGCTTGTTTCACTAGATATTTTCAGGGATGAGGAATGTATAAGAATGCTTGCTGTTCTGTGTGATAGCAGCAGGGTTTTGTTTGGTTATATGTGCACGGATAGCCTGAGGAGTTCACAAATGTGTTTGATTTGCATTGAGTAAAGAGCCTTAGAAACTGCTGTGATGAGCATTGAGAAGCACACGTTAATACAGCAAGCAATCAGTTGGTATGTAGTTCTGTTTCACTGATACGAAGACGTCTTGTCTACACACTTCACTCTGTCATGCCAGGACAAGGCATGGACAATCAGTTCTCCCAGTGGGAAATTAAAGATAACTCTAGCCCATCCTCCAGAGTATTTATTGACAAGTATTTATTGACTGTCCTCTTTGGCCTTTCTGAGCCTGACAAAAGGTTAAGTAGGGACCTCTATCATGTCCTTGGAAAAGCTCATTGAACATGGTGGATCAGCAATTATATTGAACTTGGATAAAAAGTAGTAATATATCACCGGGGTTTAATCTCTTTTGCAGAAAGGAGGGCATATTGATTAGAATCAAAAAGCTTAAAATTAGGTACACCTTAAATGACAGTATTGGCACCTAGATATGCGTCAATAATGCTATTTTAATGTGTCTTATATTATCCTGCCCAAATTATTTCATTGGCTTTCCTGTCATCCTCCTAAAAACATATTGATCTCTTATTTTCAGTTATTGTTGTTTTAGACCAGGATGTTCTTTGTTGCATTTGCAGTGTTGTAGTTTTCTGATGCTGTTGGAATCTCACTGAGATTGTTATTTGTTAAATTACAATCCTTGGGTGTAAATGTGTAGTGAATCTAATGGACTTCTTGCTTTCAGTCTCTGTGTCTCTAGGTTTCTGGTGCAGTTGTCAAAGTAGTCTTTCTTGCAAGTTCCTGCATTATTCTTAAATTGCAAAAAAATGCTGAAAAAAGTGAAGGGCACTTCTTTCCAATGTTGGAGCAATGAGAGAGGAAAAAAATTAATGTAATACAATTTTATACATTATTCTTTCCTTTTTTGGTGATTAATTTGGTTTCAAAGTTGAAGTCTTCATATTTTCTGTGTTATCACTATTTGCTCTGATTAACATCTAGAAAATTGTGAGAAAACATTGTTGTGCATAAATTTTGAACAGCCACAAATGTAAACTAAGTGTAAATGTAGAGGGGCTATTTCTGTAGATTATCATCTGCAACAGAAGACAAAGCAACTATAAACTATTGAAAAGGACATCACCCAGTTTTGTACTCTGTGTGTTCCCTTCAGAGTAAAAGGGCATACAAAAGTTACCAAAATTTCCGTCTCTGGAAAATGTCTCCAAGGCTTCACACAGGAGCTGGAGAAGTGTAGAAACTTTCTGCCTTTATTGTATTAGCAATACTTTCCTGCCCCCACAGGTCATTCATAATAGAAACAGAGGCTGGCTGAACATAGTTTATCTATTTATGGGCATATTTATAGACTTGACATATTTAATGGATCCAGCTGGCATAGAATACACCATCCATTTTGTAACAAAAGCCAGCCCATTTATTTTTCTCACGTAGCTTCTGTGAAGAACAGAACGGTTTTCTCATTCGGCTTGTTTCATTTGAAAGTCCCTTTGTAAATAAGTCTTCAAAGTAATCATGTCTAGATTATTTAACGTACCGTGCAAATACAATAGCCTGCTGGATTCCACAAAAAAAAATCTTTTTCACATAGGTTACAGTTCCTATTTTGTATACAAATATGTGAAGGGACTACACATTTCTGACATTGCAGGAAAAGCTTGAAGAATGACTGCTCTGGATCTGAAGAAGAAAAAAACCTCAGGATTCACATTTTTAGGACAAAAGGATGAGAAGGGTGGTTCACAATTCACTACTTAGTAGTCAAATAATGGGGATCTTGTGGTTATTCTTTTTGTCACTGGGAAATCTGAAGGTGATTGTAGCTATAAACTGCTGTTTATTAGACTGATAGCACAACTGGCTTGCTAATTCTGCATCAGTTCAGACAGTAATCTGCACTGTGACAGAACGGCACGGAGCTGATATGAGATGTATGGTGTTACATCTTTCAGCAAACTAGAACTCTCTGGATGTGAATTAAGTTCCAGTGTCACTTACAATCTGTTCCAGAGCTTCTTTCTTTGAAGAAGAAAAAAAGACTACTCATCCTTCTACTGTCTCTGCTGTGTAGCTGACTTCACATAGAATACTTCAGGTCATTTAAAACATGCATCTTGGTAATCAGGAACATATGCTCCTTAAATAGTCCATCAAAGTCAGAATGCTAATATGACTTGCTGTTTGCTGCTGCTGTTGTTTTTTCCTGAAAATCACCCTTTACTGCAGACTCTGATGATTCTGATGAAATCCTATGAGGAAAGGCTGAGGGAGCTGGGCTTGTTCAGCCTGAAGAAGAGAAGGCTGGAAGGGGACCTTATAAATGCCTATAAATATCTTCAGGGTGTGCATCAAGAGGATGGGGCCAGACTCTTTTCAGTGGTGCCCAGCGACAGGACAAAGGGGCAATGGGCACAAACTGAAGCACAGGAAGTTCCGTCTGACCATGAGGAAGAATTTCTTCCCTCTGAGGGTGACGGAGCACTGGAACAGGCTGCCCAGGGAGGTTGTGGAGTCTCCTTCTCTGGAGATATTCAAGACCCACCTGGACAAGTTCCTGTGCAGCCTGCTGTAGGTGACCCTGCTTC
>Ga0065711_1029003_pt1 | contig 38076 bp, 27 predicted proteins | sample Hoacrofraction12_FD_59098 | JGI IMG/M metagenome (GOLD analysis project Ga0065711, IMG submission 59098) | Hoatzin crop microbial communities from Cojedes, Venezuela - Epithelial fraction 12 v2 (version 2) | ecosystem: Host-associated > Birds > Digestive system > Esophagus > Crop | place...
CTCTCTCAGCCTTTCCTCATAGGAGAGGTGTTCCATCCCTCTGATCATTTTTGTGGCCCTCCTCTGGACCCACTCCAACAGGTCCATGTCTTTCCTGTGCTGAGGGCTCCAGAGCTGGACGCAGGACTCCAGGTGGGTTCTCACCAGAGCAGAGCAGAGGGGCAGAATCACCTCCCTTGCCCTGCTGGGCATGCTGCTCTTGATGCAGCCTGGGATATGGTTGGCTTTCAGGGCTGTGAGTGCACATTATTGCCTCATGTCCAGCTTTTCATCCGCCAGTGCCCCCAAGTTCTTCTCAGCAGGGCTGCGCTCAATTCCTTCATCCCCCAGCATGTATTGATGCTGGGGGTTGCCCTGACCCATGTGCAGGACCTTTCACTTGGCCTTGTTGAACCTCATGAGGTTCACACAGGCCCACTTCTGAAGCTTGTCCAGGTCCCTCTGGATGGCATCCCGTCCTTCTGGTGTGTCAACTGCACCACTCAGTTTGGTGTCATTTGCAAACTTGCTGAGGATGCACTCAATCCTGCTGTCTATGCCATTGATGAAGATATTAAATAGTAATGGTACCAATAGGGACCCCTGAGGGGCACCACTTGTCACTGGCATCCATCTGGACATTGAGCCATTGACCACTACCCTCTGGCTGCGACCTTCCAACCAGTTCCTTATCTACTGAACAGTCCACCCATCAAATCCATATTTTTTCAATTTAGAGAGAAGGATGTGAGGGACTGTGTCAAAGGCTTTGCAGAAGTCTGGATAGATCACATGCCTAGCTGTTCCCTTGTTCGCTGATGCAGTCATGCCATCATACAAAGCCACAAGGTTGGTTGGGCAGGACTTGCCCTTGGTGAAGCCGTGCTGGCTGTCTTGAATCACCTCCCTGGCCTCCATGTGCCTTAGTATAGCTTCTAGGAGGATCTGTTCCATGATCTTGCCAGGCACAGAGGTGAGGCTGGCAGGTCGGTGGTTCCGAAGGCAGGGTCTTTTTTTTTACCCTTTTTGAAAATGGGGGTTATGTTTCCCCTTTTCCAGTCACTGGGAACTTCAACAAACTAAGAAGAGAAGAGAAGTGGTCTGGAGAAGCAAAGTCCTTGAGAGCAGCGCGTGATGCAGATAGTCAGAGCCTGTCCCGTAACACGCAGCGACGCTATCCTATGGATGTGCGCTCCGGCCCGGCTGCCCCGCGCCCCGGTGCTGGCGCAGACATTGGCAGCAGCGCGTTCCTGGCCGTGCACGCATGCAGAAGGCAAGGGGCTGTTCCTGCAATGTTCGCGTGTTGCGTTAAAGTCGCCCATGTCCTGCCAGTGGTATCTACACTGCTAATTTGCAGATCCCTTTTGTGTTGCAATGGTTAAACACGGTGCTGATTTTCATGAATTACAGTGAGGTAATCGGAGCAGCAGGGGTGAATACCCCGAGGGAGACCGCGGTCTATAGACTGCTCACCCTTAGGAGCTGGGAAGGTGCAGTAGGGTGGCCAGCCGCAGTGCGAAGGACTGTAGTGCTTGTGACTGTGAGCAGCCTCATCAGTTCAACGAAAATAGTGCTTGCCTGGGTGGGCCCCAGGGCTTAGCTTAATTCACAGATGTAGTACCACAAGATCTGCCTTCCAGAGCGTTTGGCCAGGCCACCCTGAAGCCTGAGCTTTGAAAAGCTCTCTGCGAGGCTTTGGCTCATCTCCATGGTTTTGCTTCCTTCTGGGAGGGGCTGCAGGATGTTTAATTTTCTGGTTTGGTTTTTGATGCATTTCATGAGCATGGTCTCTCATGCCCTTTTACAGCCTCTGCTGCTTAAGGATGCTGGAAACTGAAACTGAAGGACAAATGAGATGGATGCTCAAGGCAGTGGGGCAAGACAGGAGCAAGTGGGACAGCAGAGAGAGGAGAGGGCAGTAGATAGGATACAAAATGGCGAATAAATGTCCTGCTTTGCCTTTGTTTCATGTTTTCTGGTTCTCTCTTGTGGAGTCTGAAAGGGACAGTGTGATTTGGGGTCAGGGCTGTAGCTGAACCATCATTCGTAACACTTCCCTGGGTTTAATTTGTTTCATGGACTTAAAAAAAATAATCAGTGCTGAGGCGAAGTAATTGAGTCCAAATCTATAGTGAGACCTGGAATCCCGTCCCTTGATTAAGACACCTACTGTGAGGCCAGCTGTGTCACCTGGAGAAACCCCTGGGGTAGCATTGATGCACCAGCTCTTTCTGAAATAGCATGGGGATGAGTATTTTAGTTTTGAAAGACAAACTGAAATCCAGGCCCTCCTTTCCACCTCCACAGCAGCCCAAGGATGGGCATGCCTGTCCTACCTGCTTTGTAACCGTGGTCTGTGTATGTGCCCTGACAGCCATTTTAGTGCTTTCTTTTTTTTTAGTAACTCAAGCTCAGTTATTTGTGTTTCATCTCATTCTGGCATTTTTGAAAGACTTGGCACTCTAATACAGCTTGCTGTGTCCCCTCTCTTTTTTGTTTTGCTTTTGCACTTTTTTTCATATCTCTGAAAAACCTACTCGTGTGTTGACATAGCGTCCAAGCAAACATGCCCTACTGTTCCCTGGTAAGAGGCAGTGTAATTAATTCCAGAGACCTTCCGCTGAAAGAAACCTTTGGCTTCCTCTGAACAGTGAGAGCTGTTCAATTATACTGGAAAGCTGCATGTGGCCCAGGCGGAGAGACCCCCCCCACCGCCCTCCCAGCACTTTCTGAAGGACTGCTGTATTGTCGTCTGACAGAGTCACTCATTCCCAGATAACTGGCTTTTTAAAGGGCATCTATAGGACCCAAATAACTCCCGGCATACTGTTTGTACCATTGACCTGCCAGGTTAACAAAGGTTAGACTTAATTGCCTCATTTATGGCTAATGCATTCCAGTTTTGCTGTTGCTTTTTCTCCAAGGATAATAGCCCAGACCTGTATTTTTGTTTCTGAAATCTTGATGAATGAAAACAAGGGTCCTGCTTTGTGGATAGAGATGTAGCTTTCATTGGGAGAGACAGAGGTCACGTAAAATCCTTACGTTAAGGAAGTGACCGGATACATGGATTAGAGGTTGTCCAGGTGAGGCTTGCTCAGCCCTTTGACAGCTCAGATTTCCCACTGCGCTCCATCAGCAAATCTCTTGGGGTGGTTCAGCTTATTGCAACGGAAAGCAATTTTCAGGCAAAGTGTGTCAGATACCATTCTTCTTAGTCCTGTCCGTAGACAGCATATGCTCTTTGGGTACGGGGGTGGTGTAAGGGCCTCTCATTTTGGGCCTCTGCAAGCATGGCTCCTCTGGTGATGGACTGCCCAGGCATCCCTCTGTGGCTGAAGGCTGGGGTTGAAAGAAGAGGAGACATGAAGTAGCTTCGGGGCTGGTCCAGGCTGTAGACCCAGCACTGCTCTTGCGCGCTCCGCATATTTAATCCTGACGCTTCTACATGGGCATTTCATATGTGTCTTGTGTATGCCCACAAGTTTGGGTGGTGAGGATGGAGCAAACCTGTGGCAGCACATGCTTCAGTCTCATGGGAGTAGTCGTGCCTGTGTACTCTACCCTTTCTAGCACCAGATGGTGTTCCTGTTTTGCTAGGAGTAAAACAAAAGCTGCAGCCTTCAGTGCTTCTGCTGCAGTTTTGTAAAGCCAGCATTATACACACACGTTGTGGTTTTTGTTTTATTTTATGGTTAGGGTAGGTTTTGAATGAACAGCTTTTGGATACAATGTCATGGCTGTTGAGAAGAGACCTGCATCCCAGCTTTCCTTAACCCGAGGTCTCTGAGCGCCAAACCATGGCAGCCAGGAGAAGAGCCTTCTGTCCCTGGCCCCCCAGAGCACCCTGAAGCTGCCAGCAGTGGGATGGGGTATGGGTTATATGTCCATCCGTCATGGCTTTCAGATACTCAGAGCTCTGTGTCCAAATTCATGCTGGTCACAGAGGTGCCAAGTCGTCAGGCCTGGCCTTCTCTGTAGCTCAGTTTGTAAGGCTACCCTGGATTAATTCCCATTTGATTAAATCACATCTTTTTAGATAAAGAGCTGGTCTTGGTTGTCAGCCTTCCTTTGATAAAAGTGTCTCCGATCTTCTTGTGCACACGATGAGAGGGGTTCCTAACTTTGCTCTAAATGCTTTTAAAGGTGGGGAATGGCAAGCTGAGCATCAGAGTGTCTGATGTGCTCAGGGGGCATCTTGCTCCTCATGGTGTTTCCCCTGTGGGAATGATCACACCAGTGGCACTTCCAGCAGCAAGATGGCCACTTTATTATCTCTTGTTTAAGGATCTTAGCAGGAGTATCTGTGAAGTAGATCTGATCCATGGGGCTTTTCCATCTGATCTGTTGCCTTCGCTCAGGAGTGCAGGAATACCTGTACGGGCAGCTTGTAAACTGTGAAAGAGCTTTAATGCTTCTTCCCATGCTGGTGCTCAAGTTTGCCAAATCTGTGCAGCAGGAGGAGAGCACTGGGTCTGAAGATTAGTGTTCAGCCTGTAGCAGCGAGGAGGCTGGGTCAGCGGATAACATCATGGCGAGGTGCCATCTCTTCCAATAGATTTTTGGGAGTGTGTGTGTTTGTGGTGCACGAGATTAACAGTGAAGGTAATTAAGACAACTTATTGTTGGATGTGATGGATTTGCCATCATTTAAAGTAGGGCTAAATGTCTCTATAAAATGTGTTTTTCTTCTGATGGACATGGTGGGTTTAGTGCTGGAACTTGTGATGTGAATGTCTTCAGGGAAGGGTATCCCTGCTGGTCTTGGGTCTAAATCCCCGAGGAAGGCTCTTAGAAGTTCAGCTGTGGTCACTGGCACCGTTCATAGAAAGGAAGGAAGGAGAGGTGAGCAAATAAAGAGTGGTCACAGATGCTGGTGAACACCGGATTTCATTTGCAGAAGTGTTTAAGAATGTTTCTTATTCCATGGGCCCCAATCTATGCTCTGTTGCTTTCAAATCACCTGCCCTGCTCAGGAGAGAGCAACAACCCACGCAAGCAATTGGTTATTTTTGCTGTGGAAGTGAAGGTGGTGTGCCAGTCTTTAACCACTTAGTTGTGAGTGTCAGCATGAAGATTGTTTTGTTTACAACATTGAAACAGGAATTTTGTGCTTCCCGCAAAGAAATGTGACGCTGACTACAAATGGTTGTTTAGAAAGGAGCTCTAAGATTTTTAAAGACACTGAAGAGACTGTTTAAAGCAGTAAAACAGAGGATTCTATGTTAAAGCTTGTTTTATGGGAACTAGCAAAGATCTTTTTGGTGTAGTTTGTCCTTCTGGAGGTTTTGACTGTGTGTGAAATAAACCCTGACATTTTAAAATGGCTTTGACAGAGTGCCCATGGTTTAGGTGCTGTCCTGAATGAGGGAAAATTGTATTCCCGATCTTGGTGTGCTGGTTAAAGGTGATGTGTGTCCCGGGAGACAGGAGTTAAGGGGGATCCCTGTCTCCCCCGCCGTGACTTAGTGAGCAGCCTCCGTTGGCACAGTCAGTTCGCTGGCATCGGGGTGCGCAGCCTGGGGCGCCTGCATGCCCACGACTGCTTGCGTTTCACCCCGCCTGCTTTGGATGGCTGAAATAAACCCTGAAGATCAAAGATCTCTCAAGGGTACCATACCCATCAAGTCTGAACACACATCAGTGAAAGGCCACAAAAGGAAGAAGCTAATCCAATTAAACCATGTAGCTGGTGGGACTTTGATAATTAAACACCTGCATGCAGCAACTGTAGGACTAATTGCTGTAGTCAGAGCAGCCGTTCAAACCCAGTGCTATTCAGTCAGTGCCCTCAGTCTTAGCAGATGTTTAGAAGAAAACAGCACACTGCTATAAAACCCACCTTCACCCACCGCTGGCTTTGTGCTGATGAAACCTTCAGCTTGTTTTATCTTGCTCTTGGTGCCTTCTCTCCAGGGCCTAAGCTCAGAAATGTTGTTTAACTTTGGATGCCAAATATTGAGGATTAAATGAAGGCCAGAGAGATCCTGAAGTTGTATCCAGTGCTCACCTTGTTCTTGCTGAGCCCAAAGCTGTGAAGCTGCCTGCTTATACTGCTGATGATTTAAAAATGAAGAAAGAAAGTACAAACACTGTAACTTCCAGCCAGATAGTAAAGGAAATATATTTAGAAGCAAACGTTGTGGTTCTGTGTGTTTATCCTTGAAATTATATCTTGGGATTCAGTGCTGATACAAGCTGGTGATCCAAGTGTTGGGTGTCTTTGGTTCCCATCAGGCTGCACAGCCCTGGAAGAAGAGGTGTGTGTTTCTGTGAACACTGATCAGTCTGGAGTTGCACTGAGGAGGGCTGGAAAGGTTGTATTCCGTGTGATGAGATTTAGATCACCTGCCACTTGGGTGCTCTCCAGAACATCACCAACACTGGTTATTTACAGTTTTCCTTGAGCTTAGAGTGGTTAGATACCTTCTCAGTTTTGACTGAGAAACAGGAGCGCTGTTTGAATTTGCTGTAGCAAGGCCACTGCTAAATAAACCCATGACGAGAATAAAGAAAAACCTGGGGGCGTTACTTAAAGGGGGGGGGGAATAAAAAGTAGGGCAGAGCAATGAATAATGCCTTTGGGCAACTGGTGCAATAATACTTCATTTGGATTTTCTTGAGAGAAAGTAACTACAGTTAAGAAATGAAGAGGGCCTGTTTTGTTTGGGTTTTTCAGGGGTTTTGTTTGCTTGTTCTAAGATTACCAAATCTAAACTCTAGTTTGCCTGTGGACAACTGAACAGATTATTTTTTCCTGAGTATTTTCATACTTCTGAAAATTGCCCAGTCTTCAGAAGTGCAGAATTTTGTGGCCAGATTTTTGCTCCAGTCCTACAAAGGTGCTCAAAGTGAACAGAATAATCATTTTAATGATTCAATACTAGACCAATAATTCTTCCTTTTTATTTCATCCTACAAGTTTGCTGTCTGAAATGTCTCCAAATGTTGCATAATACTGAAAACCAGGGTGAACTTAAGCTACTTATGTGGTATTTTCATGTGACTAAGAAAATTCTGTAATAAATGTGTTGTCTAATTCTCAGATAGACCAGTTCTTCCATCAGTCTCTTCCGTCTCAAACTTGTTCCTCAGTTTTGGAGATTTTTCTTTTGCTGTGATGCAGAATACATGATCATCTCAATATGAGAGGGTTTCCCATCAACTAGATGCTGTATATAGCTGTAACATTTACCAGACTTCACCTGATGAATCACTGAAGCCTTCAAAAGCAGCAAGAGGGCCCAGTGTTCCTTATGACAGATGACCCTGAAAGGGGATTTATTCCAGGTATTGATGATAAATGTAGTTTGCACAATTAGGCATCTGTTTTCAGTGTGGGGACAGGCATTCCTGGTGGCTCCACCCTGTATCACTTCAAAGCCATTAAAGTGCATTAAAATGAAATCCTTGCATGTTCTCTACTGAAGTGCCAAGAAGTTTGCAAAGGCTTTATTAAAACTCTATTAAGATGCTTTTTTGTTTTTTCTTAAATATTTCCTCTCTTTCCTGACACTACAGGTTCACCAGCAAAATTTCTGTGTTTCTGCTGTCTGCGCAGGCTGGATTTCTCTGAGTTATGTGGCAGGTTTTTGAAACTAGCAAGGATGTTCTCTCCAAGTAACAGCAAATCTGATATCTTTGTTCTCACTCATTTCTTTCTTAGAAGGCTTCATGTAGTAAACTCTCATGCTCTGCTTGTGTTTCCAGTGCCTCACAAGTGGCAGATTTCAGAAGCAGATGCTCAAACTGGTGTCTACCAAAACATCCAAAAGCAGGTGTTTACAGGCAGCTGATGCAGAAAATGGTAGTGTGGTGCTGCCTCCCTCCACCCAGTGCTGCTGCGAGGGTGCTGCTGGCTCTGCTGCTCTGTGGCTTCTTCATGCTGGGTGGGACCACTCTGTGCAGATGTGACCTGTGCCTTTTGGGACACCTCAGTGTGCTGGTGTGCCTCCTGTTGTATTGGGTGACCCTGGCAAGGTGTTGGCTGCAGGGGTGGCCTCTGTGAGAAGGGGCCAGGGGCTGCCCTGTGCTGGGCACAGCTGGCTCTGATGGACCCATGGCAGGACACAGATGAGCCCATCAGCCAAGCTGGTGGTGCCTCTGGAAAAACTTATTCAAGAAAGGTCAGAAAATGCTGAACAAGCAGAGAAGGAGGGGAGAAAAAGAGTGAGAAACAACAGAGAAAACACCAAGGTTGGAGGAGGAGGTGCTCCAGGTGCCGGAGCAAATATTCACCACAGCCTGTGGAGAGCCCATGGTGGAATAGGCTTCCCTGAGAGGAACTGCAACCCATGGAGAGCCCGCTCCAGAGCAGAGGAAAGGTGTGAGGAGGAAGGAGAGGCCAAGAGCAACTACTATGTACTGCCCATAATCCCCCATCCTCATCTACCCCCATGACACTTGGGGTGGATAAAGGAGGCAGGAGGGAGGAAAGGAGGCTGAGGTGGGAAAGGGGGAGGAAGGGAGTTGTTTCAATGTTTGTCTTTTTGTCTTACTCCCCTGTTAATAGGTCCTGTTGTGGGGGCAGGGAGCAAACGAGCAGCTGGGTGAGGGTTTTCCTGTTAGTCAAGGCTAACCTACCACTTCCGTACGTGAAGACTGATCTCACCTTAAGTTCTGGAGAGCCTGGAGTTTAAATGCAGCCCATGGTCCAACCCAAAGGTTGTTACTTAGAGAGGGCCCTAAGTCTACACGTAGTCCGCTTGTGGCAAGATTACTGCTGGTTTCAGTGTAAGTTCCTGCCATAGTGAAGGAAAGACTGATTCTGCAGTTGCATTTCTACGAAATAAATCTTTTTTTGTCTTTTAAGGAATTAGGACCCACAGATATCTTAATGACAATGAAAATGCTGATTTAAGGGGTACAGTGCCCTAATGGAGACATATTTATGCAGGACCTGGGCGGGGCCCACGTTCTGAAGATGTGATCCAGCTTTTATGAAGTAGTTGAAGTCAGGATGTTGGCCCAGATATTAAAGCCTTTGCAATCAGGTAACAAAAAGTTTGGGTTTGATTTGTTGATTTGGGTGGAAAGAAGAGGAGTTGTCTTCAAATAGGCTTTCAGCGTAAGCCCAATTGATTCTCCTTGAAGATGTAAGATTTCTTAATTTATAGACATTTTCATAATCCGCATACGTGTACACACAGGCACGCTGTTTATGCACGTGGGGTACATATTTAACAGAAAGGACTAATAACCATTGTGCCACACAAGAGTGTAGTGATGTGATATAAAAAGTGTAAATCAAGACAGCCCTTTGAAAGTGAGGACGTATCTGAGCAGGAATTTATGGGCTTTGATGCAGAAATTGTTTTGTCTGTCATTGGTGCTTCATAGCAGCTCAGGCTGTATAGTCATAATCTTCCTGTCTGGAAACAAAAATCTATGGGTGCCTTTCGTAAATGTTACAATTGCTTCTAGAGCAGCATCTTTGTATGACCGTCCTCGAATATAAATCTTGCTACCGTTATTAGCATGATATTTCTTTATGGCCATTGCTAAGAAAAAGAGAAAGAATGTTTTATGGAGTCAAGATTGAATTTATACTGTTCATTATTAGTGACAAACTTAGGATTTGATACATTAAGGAGATTGTATTCTGCTTATGTTTAGATGAATTTTAAATGTAGAGTTTATAAACTGAAAAAATATGCAATTATTTAATATCCGGTACTCTAGATACCTCTTTTTGGTAGGTTTGCGTGTTTCAGTTGGTGAATTTGAACAGTGACATGCAGAAATACTTGTTTCTCCAAAGGCATGACAAATCTTGTTCAATTGTTCAAACTTTTGGCACACAAGTGGCACTAATGGTCTTGTCTATTGTATTTTTCCTCATGATTTATCCCTGCAGAATCCCAAAGAAAGTGAGTTAATAAACTATCAGGTATTACATAATTCATATTATCTTGTATTACTATTGCTTGTTTAATAATCTGTTCTCATTCTTGTGTTTTCTAATTTGTGTGGTCTTCTGTCCTCAAGTCTCTGGGGTTGGTTGATAGTTATGACATTTATCCATGTGAAATGAGAGACCTGACATAAACCAGACATCCATTTCCTTCTCAACACCATGGTCTAATGATGCTGAAGTGAGAACAGCTCTTCCCATCTACACAAATAAGTTGCTAGTCTTTCACCCATGAGAAAGAGCACAACTCTGGCCCAACAATATGGCTTCTGGCAGGCTGAAAGTCTTCCTTCCCCTAAATAACTGCAAAATTCCAGTAGCTTTAGAAACAGAGGTGTGTGGATTTGAATCCTCTCTAGCTGACAAGTGTGTGGAAGTCTTGTCTACAGCACAGCCAAGATGCTCAAAGAGTGATGTTACTGTACAAAGATTGGAGGCTGTCGCTGCTCACAGGTGAGGTCTGAAATGGCTTCTGCTCTGCTTTGGAAATAATCTGGTGTGGTCTAGAAAACCTGTGAATCCCAAACTGATACATGTATTTAAGCCCTGGGAAAGACTGGGGCTGAACACAGAATTTCCTTTTTGTGTACCTTAGGTGGGTCCCTCAAATGTTCTGACTGCTGTTCTGAAGCTAACTCTGTACCAGGAGCCTGCCTCTAGAACTCAGAACTACAGATCCCTCTACAGGTGCCTGAGAGGGGGTTGCACATCGTGTAATAACAGCATGGTTGAGATTGGAATGGACCTCTGGAGGACATCTAGTCCAACCCCTCTGCTCAGGAAGGGCCACCTGGAGCCAATTGCCCAGGGCCATGTCCAGACAACTTTTGAACATCTTCGAGGAGGGAGACTCCACAACCTCCCTCACTTACAGCTCTTCTGAAAAGAGCCCTTACTTCCCATGAGCAGTGGTGGAATAGGCTAATGCAAAGACGGTAATATCTGCAAAGAACTGATCATCTGTGAGAAAGAACATGTTTCTTACTAGGGCTGAGTTCTGACAAAGCACCCACAGAGTAATGACAAAAGGAGAAATGGCCTACAGGAAGGATGGAAAGGGATGTTTCACAAGGGTGTGTAGTGATAGGACAAGGGGGGATGGCTGTAAACTAAAAGAGGGCAGATTTAGATTAGATATTATGAAGAAATTCTTCACCATGAAGGTGGTGAAACACTGGAACAGGCTGCCCAGAGAAGCTGTGGATGCCCCCTCCCTGGAAGTGTTCAAGGCCAGGTTGGATAGAGCTCTGAGCAACCTGGTCTAATGGAAGATGTCCCTACCCATCGCAGGGTGGTTGGAACCAGATGATCTTTAAGGTCCCTTCCAACCCAAACCATTCTACGATTCTATGACTGCAGTTGGCTCCCAATCCTGAAAGATGCGGAACACACCTGATTCCCATCGACATGCATCTTGCATGAAGATGAAGGTGCATCTCCACCTTCAAGCACTGGGTCCCAGATCGGTTGCATACTTCTTGTGTCAAATTGTACGCTGGTAAAAAAGGCCCCAGTGTAGTCAGTGTATCAGGATCAAAACGGCTAGTTTTTCACTTTTCCTGCGTAAGTGTAGTAGTGATTAACAGTGTGTTAGCTGCAGACTGGTTTATACCTTTTATGAGAAGTTTCTGCTCTCTTTTCCTTGGTTCACTCTGAAGGACCTGCTTTCATTTTAAACTGTGAAAGGCCAAGGAGCAGATACTGTCAGTTGTGAAGGCTGTTGTTTATTGCATGTGAATGTACTTTGAAAAACTGTGGTCGCTATTAGCCTTGAGCTGTTGGGTTTTGGTTGTGTGTTTGGATTTTTGTTTTTGCTTTTCCCCACTGACATTTTCTATAAATCTATTTATACATTTTTTTATTGTATTTTAGGTTTGCATGGCAGCTGGTTTGATGTATGTTTAATGGCTTTTCTCCCTCTCAGCAAGGGTTTAGTGATAGTTTCTGTCTAGGATTTAGTTGTTTGGAAATGATATTGCCATATGGGATGTTGGCAGCTATCAAAAATCCTCTGTAGAACTAAATCTGTATAGATGCTATTGGTCCACTATGTACCGCTATGGATGGCATAGATTACAAGCTGTGGTAATAAATGGCTAAAATCTTACCATCAGGGAGATAGATCCCTTCAGATTCAGACTCTGATATTCAGATGTATTGATGACTTACCGCTTTCCTGGAAGCTGTGAGAAATGAGGTATTGATTTTTCTTTTACCACAAGCAGGCATGTTGTATGATATCTCTGTTTTCCTTTGCTAGAACGAGTTAGATTTCTTGTCTACTTTAGCAAAAACCAACTAAGTTGTTTGGCTTAAGTGACAGTGGCTCTTCCTTAATGCTTTTCAGCAAATGAAGATAAAACTAATGCTGATAGTTGACTACTTGATGACTCAAGGAAAATTTTGTTTGTTGGACCATAATACATAACTGTGAAGAAATAAAAGATGTAGAGTGGTGGCTTATGTTAACCCACTCTCAGTGATTCATCAGGGAGTTGGGATTTAGTGACTTTCGTGCCAGTAATCAAATAAGAGGCGAAACCTCCCTTACTGGTTTCTGGCAACTTCAAGCCTTTTATTTTTTGTGAAACTCTTTTAAATTCAGGTTTACCTCCTCTGAGGCATGTTATAGCCTGAATCATTCCTTTCTACAACTCACTCATCAGCTCCTGCTTTGTGCTATTTTTAAAGGGAAAAAATAGCTCAAACTTTCATAATTGTTCTCTGATTATATTTATTTCCAGAAACTGGAAAGTATAATATTTCTCCAGCTTTTTGTTTGACTTGTCTGTTATGCATATCCTGTGGACCTCGTTATGTGGAGATCTTACAGCCCTGAAGTGTGATAAAAATATAAACTTAAACTTAATTAGCATCTTCTCTATCTATTGCATTCACAGAAAGACCAACGCAATGCTTATTATCATCAGGACTCCAAAATGATGCTTACATGGGACTTAACTGGCTTACAAAGTGCCTGTATTCCTATAGTGTGTAGTTCTTAGACCTTCCCTCCCTTGGAGTGAACTTTGCCCCATGTAACTCACTTCCAGGATTGTCCCCTGAGCACTGAGAAAGACCTTTGAAGGAAACAGTTTTATAGATAATCTGTGGTTTAGAAGTCCCACAGTGAATGTCGCTCATTTTGTGTATGTTGTAGTTGCATCTCCGGTGTGAGATTCTGTGGGAGTTCGCTGTGATCAACTTGCTACATGCTGTGATGAAGCCAAGTGGTTGAAGTGTTTATGGTTTGAACTACAGTTTTCTTCCAAATTCTGCTTTTTGTCTTCTGTCTGTACCTGTAAGTTTAAAAAAACTTGTTTGCTAACTGAAAGGGACCTCTGGTCTTCAGCAGAACCTCAAGAGATTTTGGGGTCAAAGACAGTAATTATTAGTTAATGAGTTGCTGACCAACCAATAGTCTTTTGATAGTAAACTCAACTCAGATAATAATTTTTCACATTTCATTTGTCATCTCCTGACATTAATAGTACGTACTTTTCTTTGTGTAACTTGTGCTGAATGTCCCAGTTACATCAAACCAGGTAAACCAGAGAAGGCAGACTGTGAAAGAGCAAGGAAGACTTTGATTCATTCTACTGAACGTGGTCCTGAGAGAAATGTCCTCCAGAGAAAAGGAGCATTTGTGCTTTGGTGTAGTCTGAGAAATTTTATAACGGTGGTAGATTTCAAGTGCTAATCTATAGGGATCCAGGGAATTTTAAGTATCGTTGCAATGTATAGGTGGGGCATAGAGTAGAGGAGATTGGACAGGACTGGAGGGGATAGTCGGAGGGAAGATGGAGTTCTGTCCCCCACTTTCCTGCGTTGCTGCCCCTAGCTGTTCTGAAATCACATGTTTTGATGTGAAGGACATAACAAACTGACATGCCTGGGAGACGGGGCCTCACAAGCAATGCGGGGATTGATTTCAGGGTGTAGTTAGGTGACAGGTTAAGTTCATCTAAGTCTGTGCCACCTCAGAGATGGCCACTGCTGCCCTTTGTCTGGCTACCTGTTTCTGCTCGTTTCCCTGGGCCAGCACTGACTGACGGGCAGCTGTGCAGTGAGCAGGATCTGTTTTCAGTTCGCCAGCAACCTTATTTTTCAGGGTTAATTTTCAACGTCGCATCAGCTCGTGGCTCTGTCCGGCCAGGTGGCCGTGCGAGCATGACTGCTGGCACAGGGCAGGAATGTATGGCTGGGAGCAGCTCTGCCCGTTCTGGTGACGTCGGGTTTGGATCGTCTTCATCCAACTGTGAAAGAGCACCAGGAGGGGAGAGACCTATCTGCTGGACTGACGAGCTTTTCAGGTAACGAACACCAAGTTTGTTTGGATCTGCCTTGTGAACTTTGGCAGCACCGCTCATTGTGAGGACAATTGCTGTGTGTGGGAGAAAGAGAGGGAACTGATAATGCCACTCAAAATAGCCCCTTATGTATGAAGACTGTAAGCAGTAATTTTCCCCATCTGAACATCCCTCCTATATCATTGGAAAGCGTTTTTTCTTTCAATTAGCTTCGTCATGAAGTGCTTCTTAGCAGTTTCTGCTGGTACTGTCGTCAAGGGGAAATCCCAGACCTCCACCACTCTAGTAACAAGCTTTACAGTTTTCATGATTATGAGTGATTTTGATCAAGTCACGATTAAGCTTTGATTGGTCTCATTAGGTGATATTTTAAATGTCTCCAGTGTCTTTTGCCATGCTTCTCTACCAAAGCTTACTGAAGTTAATGCTGTTAAAGTTGGGGCTCTCTTTGCTTCTCTGCTTTGAAGTCCAAATGCTATTTACTGGGACATGTCTCCCCATCAGACCCTAAGAACTGAATTAGGAGCATTTTCTTAATATTCTTCCTGTCCCTCCATGTGTGCTTGCATGACCAAGTTCGCATGGTTCTGCTTACTTTGCTGGAAGTGAACAAGTGATGATGTATTTGAAGCATTTTGCAGAGTGCACGTTCACAAATGGGCTACATGCGTTAATAACCTTGCTTTAGTGACGGTTGCTTGGAGCTAGAAGCAACCGTACAGACAAGTGTGTTAGGGATTACAGATGTTTGAGTCCGGTGTACTGAGACATGTATGCTGAGTAACCTGGGAAGTGGAGTAAGGGAAGAGTGACGCTGGCTCTGCCTTCGCTGGGACTTCACCCTAAGGTAAACAGCAAACCCCAAGCATAGACGAGTAAATCTGCACAGACAGCTTGCTCTGTGTCTTGTGTTTGTGTCATTGCAGCTTATTTCATCTGCACTTGGGATTTGCTGTAGTGCTGGGTTCACCTAGGGTTTCTCACTGTAGCTGCTGGAATCAATAAGGGAGGTATAACTGTACCCTGACAGATATTTTTGGATACTTAACTGGAATCTCCAGGTTTTGGACAAGAAAAGTGATAGCAAAGGCAATCTGCTGGACTGTTTAGTGCGGAGTTGAAGATGACTGAGGTGCTATGCGTTGAATATTCAGGTGTTTTTCAGTTAATGAAGTCTAACCAACACGTTCCTGTTTTTGCTTCAGGCAAAGAGCGGCAGATGATAAAGGAAATTCCTTAGATTGTAGCCTTTCGGGCATTTAAGACTGTAGGCCTGATCTGTTTGCATCTACTTACTTCAGTCTACATCCCTGGATAGTCTGGAGCCTTCCGAGTGTATGTACTGTAATGTTTCTGGGCTTTACATAATATGCTAGTACCCTGAACAAACTTCTTGGGCTTCTTAAGTGTCTAAAATGCACCTTTGATTACTTTGCCACATTTAAATGTGACTTTTTCATATGTTCTTATGTTCCCTTCTTTTCAACACGTGTGATTGTGTCTGGAGCAGGCCCAATGCTGCAGTCTGTGGTTCTGTAGAAGAGATGATATGTGGAAGAGCTGATGGGCCACATCAACATCTGCCTTGTTTAATGGGGAATGACCAGGAAGCTTTTGCATTGTGGTCTTTGCACCCAAGCAGATCTGCGTGAAAGTAGGTGGCCAGCCACCAGTGCTAAAATACTTGTATTTAGGTCCTTCTTGAAAGCCTGACTCCTCAGCTGGAAATGTGAAGTTTCCTTCAGTAAAAAAACTTTAAAAGATAATAGGATTTTTTTTCCCAGTAAGTGTTATAAATATCTTCATCCCCTTCTTCTTATATATCCACCCAGAAAGAAAGTGAAAGATTTGAGTAAAATGAGACTATGCATGAATTTGATAAAGTTGGAAACTGATTGCACATCTTGGTTTGCCCTTGTTAGGAAAATCTAGGACCCTTCAACTGAACTTAACAGTATGAATGTGAAAATACAACAAGAATTAACAGTCTTGAATGTGTCTGTGAAGGCTGCAAATGAACCAGAAGAGGTCCTTCCTTGCACAGCATCTAGCCAACAGTGAAAATCCCTGTTACAGAAGTCTTTATTCCCAAAGGTTTGTCTGTGCCCCAAAACACAGAAGAAGTAAAAGAAGAAATATCCTTTGGCTGCTAAGCAGTAGATCGTGTTTTTGTTTGAGGATCTGCCCAAACTTCAGGCTGTTTGAAGCAGGGAAGCTGCACTGAGGGGGGTATCATGGCATACTTGTCCAGTTCTTGTTCTGTATCGGAGGCATCTGCTGCTCGTCACTGTGGTAGCCTGGATGTGGGGTAGACAGCTCCTCTGTCAGATCCAGAGTGTCTGTTCTTATTAAATATAGCTGTTCCATCACGATGTTACAGACCTAGCTAATGTTGCTCATATGCTGCAGACTTTAAGAAGTGACAAATCCCAAAATGCATCTTCCCCCAGAAGATGTTTGATAGGAGTAAGCAAGCAATTTTTCTGTGGGTGTTTGTAATGCTGCTGTGACTGGTGGAATTTGTTACTGACTGCCCTTGTCCTGAAAAATTTTTCACAGTTAAAGTTTTGTCAAAAAAGTTGCTGATCAGCTCTAGACCAGACAGTTTATAGGATGCAGTGTTACTATCTTGCACTATTTCTGGGTTAGGTTTCCCTTATTAAGGATAAGGGAGAACCACAAATGTGGTAGGGTTTAGTAGAGATGCTCTGGTTTGTGGGGTGGGAGATAAAGCATTGAAAAAAAATAGCAAGATGAAGAAAGTCTTCACTCTGGAGAGACAAGACCGTAATCAGGACAGGATGGGGCTGAAAGCCGCTGGCTTTTTACATCAACGGGAGAGTTGGTTTCAGAACAAAGAACAACAAGAAAACTGTCAAATTAGTAGCTGTGTTTGCTTTATGAAGTGGCAGACAACAGCTGAGAGGCAAGAGAACTGTATTCATAGAGGCAGGCTCATTATGGAAAGGAAATAAAAGATTAAGCAAACCACCGCTGATTCTCATTGCTTTGGGTGACTCAAAATCCAAGATCTCCTCAGCTTGTACGCCATAATCTTGCCCTCCCCTTTCCCTCTTGCCTCTTGAGAACACTATTGAACATGCTAGGCAAAGATTTTATTTAGACTCCTCCTGAGACTGAAATGTGTTGACAAGCCGAATGTGTCAAGGATGCTTACATATGCTATTGCCTAATAATAACAACAGCTCAGAACCACCGTGAGGCTTTTTTGTCAGGCTTACAGCTCACACAACAGACCGGAATGACATTGCTCACTGCAAAATGGTTGGCATCTCTCCTTAATGCTGACTGGCTTCCTGTGCTATAGCCAGACTTGAACCACATCACATATTTTCAGAACAGTTTACAGACCTAGGATTTGGGTATTTGTTCTTGTATTTAAAAGATTGAACATTTTTTCCTTTTCTTTTGCATGTTTGCCTTTCTCTTTTTCTTTTTTCTTAAAGAAAGGACGGTGTCTTCATAAAATAAAAGCTTGCTTTGCAAAGTTTTCCTTTTTTTTGTTGTTTTGCAATGTAGAACTACTGTGCAGCAAGAGACCAGAGGTCCAGCCAGAATCGTTGTCACCAAAGCAGCCTGGAGATGAAGAAGGATATAAACTCCAACAGCTAAACCCACTGCTTCTACTATTTCAGGCTGCACTCTGGTTTGTGCATGCCAATTACATGAGTGGAATTCAGGGAAAGTAACTTTCCCTTGGCTTTTTGGAAGTCAAGACTGATTGGTGCAATTAGCAATTAAATGCATTATCCCTTAATTGCAAACAGCACTGAAAAGGATTAAGTTAATGGGAAAAGGGATTCTTTAAATGTTTTTTGACCTTAGTTCTGTAAGTGGCACTGGGGGCAGGGAGGACCTCCACTGTGCAAAGCGCCGTGGGGCTGGGGCATTACTTTGCACCCCCTGTAGTATTTTTTTCTCTTTGATTCAGTGAGGTACGCAAAGCCTCATCCTTGGCCAAGCAGAACCAGCAGTTTTGTTGCTCCCCACGCCTGGTGATGTCTCTCGGAAGCAGTGACAGATCATCCCCGCTTCAGAGCACCTGAGGCACTGGTAGGTCTGGCAGCCCAGCAGCCCAGTGGCCTTTCCAGGGTGTGGGGCTGGGTGCTGGTTTTGAGGCACTGCCGAGAGCCTTCTGGAGTGAGCGGTTTTGAAGCAATTGCCTCTTTCCACGTGGGACCAGCAGCAGTCAGTAGGACTGTCCGGGAAACCAAGCAAAGAGGCTGTGGGCAGGACAGGAGCCATGGAGGTCTGCCGTTGACCTCCCAACCCTTCGGCAGCCCCGAGCCACCGCATCTGGGTCTGCTCCCAAGGCACATGCTGCAGATGGGGCTGAAGCTAGCAGAGACTTCCCATGGGCTGCCAGGCCACCAGCGGGACCATTGGGGCACCCCTGACCACACGGGGACAGACAGGTGGCTAGAATGATTGTATGTGCCATGTATATTGTGTCTGAAAATACAAAAGGGCAGTTGCACAAGACCCTTTATTTCCTGTACTGCCCCAGTTTTCCACAGGGGGAAAATATACACACCTACTTCAAGAGTTCAATCCTATGTTTCCTGTGGACCATTTATTGGCAGATTTGTAATGCATCAATAAAACCATGTGGACATATATCATTGTGATAAATTTAAGGGGATGAAGTGCTTCAAATGACCCCATTACTCTTGCTTTTGTGATTTTTTTATGTTTTATTTTCTATTAAACATATATATTTATATATTATAAAGTCATATTTATTAGACTCAGTGGAGAAAGCTAAAGGCTAATATTTCAGATGAGACTGCTCTGAGATGCAATGTCATCTGTGTATTGGATCCTTGACTTCATATGCTCTGGCTTAGAAAAATCGTAGGAAAAAAATCTTGCCTGGCTAGAAAATCTTTTTCTAACTTGGCTGTGACTAGAGATTAAAAAGGACTTGCAGCATGTGTCTCACCATCAAACTGGGATCAAAGTAAGGAAAACGAACCTTTAAATGAGCAAATGATCATTTATGTATCAAATTATTAATTGATTTATATCAGCCTTATGTGTTACCAAACTATATATTTGACCTTGAGGAAAACAAGCATGACATGATGGCTGACAGCATCTCAAGGTCGCCTTTACTCCACTCTGTTCAATGATTTAAAAAAAAAAAAAAAGAGGAAGGCTTCATGTGAATAAATGCACTCAGCATGGGGCATCTGCTCTTTTTGCTCTTCAGGCATCTTGGCATCACTGACAAGTTGGGCTTTACAGTGGCAGCAGAGGGATTCTGGGGTAGCAAGGAGGGAAGGGAGGAAAGACTCAGCCTCACTGCCTGCTTCGGTTGCTGCAGTACAGGTGCTGAATTTCAGCTATGGCCAGCTTCGACGAGGAATTACCCCAGTTCCTCACAGACCCCAGGGAAACCTTGCCCTCTTTGGCGTGCTACCATGTCTGACTTTGTCTTTTTAGCATTGTCAGTAAGAATGTGGATATGAAAATTTCAGGCAAGATTAAAATCCTGATGATGTGCAAGGGACAAAACAAGGGAAAAGTCACCACAAACAAAATCTTTTCCAGATATGTATTTTGACATCAGAATCCTGTCCATTTTATATTAACCATTATTATTCCAAAATAGTTTTTTTCCACAGGGGAAACAAGCCATGTGTTTTTGGTTAGTGCTAGTTTCTGTTGAGAGGATGATACAATAGCAGAATCTAGCTGTTTTACCACAGATTTACATACCTGGTGGATTTTATATTTCTATGCTCAGTTTTTGTCAGGATTAAATCTTTTAAAACCTGTTTGGCACCCAGTTGCCTAGTTGCATGGTGCTAAATTTCATCTTGTTGGCATCTTATTATCAGTAAGCCAGAGGAAGGAACTGGCGTATCAGCTGCGCTGTATAATTTCTTTAACTTTTTGGACTTGGAAAAGAAATAATCAGTTTAATTACTTCCCTAGAAATAGTAAATATAACTCTGCAAATTGCATCCCTTGTATCTTTCATTATGTTCAACGCCTGACATTACACAATATATGGGGGAAAAATGGTTATTTCATTAATGTAGCATTAACAAAAAGGCTAAGAAGCATGTTGGGCAGATGCCAAGAGTAACAGTCAGGTGGATTGGTGCAAGGAAGAGTAGATATCATACTTGCTTTCCTGTAAAGGCAAGGAAGCTATTTCTGTTTATCATAGTAATCAGCCTTTATACTTGTTAGTGACTTTGCGACATCAGTAGGAGTTTATTATATTTATAGCAGTCAATGCCTTTTTTCCCATTTGCTTGGTTGAAAATGGCATCTTTGTAGAACATCTCACCTGTCTGAATTTCTATAAATAAACGTAATATAAGCAGTTCAAGACATAGCTGATAATGGATGTTAGATAATATGTTGGATACTGCACCATAAATTGTAAGATGACTATATTCTGTCATGATGGATATTAGATAATGATACCTTATCCCTATAAGAATAACTTATTTTATTATTCAGAATGATCTTATGAGGTCTTTGGATTCATGGGAAATAACTTAGTAGAAACCAGAAACTATTCAGATTTTGCTGAATATTCTAATCACACTTGCATTGTGCTTAATTTTGAATTTGGGGGACTGCCAAAAAAGAGACGGAGGCAGCATATAGCAGCTTTCCATTAACTATGTACCGCTGGAGGGCTGGCACTGTAAGTGCCCTTGTGTTGTAAGCTGGCTTGGATGTTTTCTGTTCCCAGCGTTCACCTTAGCACAGCTCTTCCAGATGTTCCACAATGGGTACTTCCCAGCTGCAGGCTCCAGATTTATCGCTCAAGAAGGTTTTTCTCATGTATTTCTGTTTAGGGTGAGTAATTGAAGTTGCTTGCCTCAGCAAGGCAGCAGGGCTCAGATCTCCCCATAGGACTGGTTAAAAATGCTCTGTCAAAACCAGTGTTGGCTGAAAGCTATGATATTTCCTGTTGGTTATAGCTCTCTGGGGTCTCCTCTGGAGGTGGAAGTAACCAACAGGGCTTTTATCTCCCATGGAGCACCTTGGCCATGGGGCTCTCAAGGGTGGTTTGTGTCTGTCCGAAGTATTAATATGACCAGAGGATGCTGTTGGTAAAGGCGAGTAGGAGCACTGGGCTCCAAAAGTGAAGTTCTTGAGATCCCTTCAGATCTGAATAGTTCTAACTCTTCACTGGAAGGCTAACATTTTGCACAGTAGAACAGGAGCCCTTCCATTTAAAGACTGCCAGTTTTGACCCACGTTACAGGGTGATTGCGCAGACAAACCCCAACACTACTGGTCATTTTTGCAAGGCTCTGTGAAGAAACACATTCCTTAAAGGTGCTATTTTTCTAAGGAGGAATAATGTGTCACCTGGGGAGAAGTGAAACACAACAGGCTTTCCACCCTTTTTCTCCGTGGTAGCTAGAAGAGCTAGCACAGAAGATGGCACGCTGGGAAAGCCAAGTGAACGCATGCAAAAGGAAAGCAATACGGGTGTGCAGTCTTACAGGCTCCAGATTTTTCACAGCTTTGTATTTTATAGTGGGATGTGTTCATAGACAATATAATGTACAGTAATGAAAGGGTGGATTTTTACCTTGGACAAAAACAAGAGACTCCCAGCAGTGTTAATACAGGTTGCATGGTCATGTTGTGAAATCTCCTAAGCTTCAAAAGAGCTGTTTTTACTACACTAGCCACAAAACAATCAGGAAGGCTGTATTATTTGCAGCAAGGTGTAAGAGGCTTACTGAATAGTAAACCAATACGTTACAAAAGACAGTAAGTGATGCAGAGTGCTCAGGGATGTAGAGTAAATGACGAGACGTTTGTCTGAAGAAAGCTGGCTAGTTACAAGCGTAGATTTTAGGGCTCTGGCCTTACACAGCCAACTCCCTGATGCAAACTACAAGAAATGGCCACAAATTCCATTCTGAATATACCTTTCACAGTCTTGTGGCTATGGGGAGATATATACATGTGTGTATATATGCATCCCAAAGGAGTCCCACAGAACTCCTTTCACGGTGGATGACAATTCTTACTATTAGCACTCATCCTCTTTGCTGAAATTTCAGGAATCCCATCTTGGAAATTTACATCAATTCCAGAGAATTTCTGTTCTTAGGGTCCATATGGAGAGAGAAAAGCTCTCCAAAACATTTTAGACCCAGCTGTGCAGACCTGTCAGATTTTGCTCTGTGAGTAATTTTTGCTTAAAAGACTACTTGGTCTGCATTGTCTTAGATAAGCTTGCTGGGTATATACGGAATTTGGAACATACAATAATGTGCTCAATGTCAGATTTTACAACATGGAATTTTTTAAAGCTGGGAGAAGCACAATAAAATTTCACCTCCCCAGTGAATCCTGAGCTCATGCTGGTTCGCTTTTAGTGGACTAAGCAGCACTTTCTTGAGGTAAAATGTCAAAACCAGTTTTTTAAACTTGGGCAGAAAAATAAAGCAAGAGTAAATGTTATGGAGTACAAGAGTAAATGTACTTTTTTTATGAGCTCACAAAGCCATGAAATTCCCCATATGGAGATAATTTTTTTTTTTGTGATAGCTCTAGGGGGAAATTTCTTGCTGGTTTCCTTAGCAGATTTTCAAATAATCAGCAGTCCACACAATCTTATTTTGCTGAAGAGACTGCGAAAAAATATCTTCATCAATGGAATTTTCTTAATTGGAGAAGAGAAGGAGAAAGAGGAGGAAATCTTGGAGATACTCCCTTCATGTTCAGATCACTTAGAATTACAGGCCATAAGGCACTCTCAGAAAAACTCTGCAGGCAAGCATGTATTTTTAAGTACTGAAGTTTTTAGCACTTGCTGTATAGTTAGGTGTATATAGCAATGCAGTTATATAGTGATGGCTGTGTATATGTGCATGTATGTCTGTGAGGGTGCAGATGTATCTCTGGTTTTGAAATGTCTACCTGTAAAGAAGCTGAACTTGTATTTCCAGAACCTCTTTGTGAAAATCATTGATTAAACAGGGCAGGTACTTGGGGATTCTGTAGGGCACGATGAGGTAGTATGAGATTAATGAAGGTCTGCTGAGTTCTAGAAAATATTGAATACTTAAAGAAAAAAGGTGAAGATGTATATATTTAAACTGCACAGAAGACATGAAAATGTTTGGGAAATAAATTGCTGCTGCAGGACCAGAGGAATAGCATTTACGTTCTTCCATTTAATTCAGGTCTCGTTTTCCGGTGGCGCAGAGTCTGTGGAAAGTTAGTGTGAGCACACAGTCTGGGTCCTTAGAGCTGGCTGAGGAGCTTCCCAAGTTGTGATGGGAACAGGCCGTATCAGACTGATGTTTGCTATGTTGTGTTCCCTGTAATTTCGGTTCGGCTGTGGGTATTGAGTGATTTCCATGGTGAACCAGAGCACCCCAAACCCTGTGGTGGTCTCCACAACTCCCAGAGATTATAGTAAAGAGGCAGTTGTTGTCTTGAGATTGATGACAACGGACGGTTGGATCCGTGGTGCTAGTGGTCATCAAGCATACAGCTACAATGCCTTCAAAGCACCTCACAGGATAATTTTCTTAGAACAGCTGAATATAGTCATTCAGGATGAAGTCGAGAAGTGCTGGATGACTGATGAAGCTCCAGGTCACTAAATGCCAAGTAATACACATGAGGAAAAAAAATCTTCACTGTACCTAGACAATTATGGGCTCTAATTACTAGCAATTATACTAAACAGCTTTCTTAAAACACCTTCTCAGTGCTTTCCAGTAATCAGAAAGGCAAATAAGCTGTTAGAAATTAAGGAGGAAGGTGAGAACTGAAGAGGAAACATCTTTTTGTCACTGTATAAGTACATGCTGCTCTCATATCTTGAATATTGCTTTGTCTAGAAAGAGAGGTAGCTGGGCTAGGGCAGGGTGCAGAAAAGGGCAACAGGAATGACCTAGGGCATGGAATAGCTTCTTCTTGAGAGGAGACGCACTGGATTAGGACTTCCTGGTAAAGAGACTAAGGAAGAAATGAGAAAAATCTATGGAATAATGAAGGGATGGAGAAGGCAAGCGATCATTTGTTGCTTCTGAAGAGCATGGTTATAGGAATGTCCTGAGGTACTGCCTGCAGTATCTGGGAAAAACATCTTCAGGCAGAACCAGGACACACAGAGAATATTCTCACATTCTTTCAGTATCTGCTGCTGACTGCCAAAGAGAAGATACAGGGCTAAGCAGGCTTCTTGTCTGATGTGGTGTAGCTGTCTTTACACTGAATCTACCCATCAGCCCAACTAGTGCTGTGTCCAATGTGAAAATTAACAGTTCAGGTGCAGGGATGCGTCGATGCAGAAATTATGGTTTCTATGGCAATAATGGGTAGCCTCACATCATACATGATTCATTTTGGGTTATCTGGGCTTCCAGTATACCCTGTTGTGTGAATTTCGGGATATCCATGGGATAAGTTTTGCATCAGCTTTACTGCCAACTTTCTCAGAATACATCAGGATACCTGAGTGTTAATGACTTTTTTCTTGCAGTGTGTTTCTGGCCCCAGAGGGCTGGACCTTGAGTTTGATACCTCTTCCTAAGACAGCATTTATAGCAGGCCAGTCTTTGCTGCCAGTGTGTTAGGAGATTTGGTCAGCAGAGTAGGGGTATCTGGACTAACATTGACATTAATAATCCATGGGATACAGTCCAGGAGAGCTGGTTGATTTTTCAAGGATCACCTCCAACTTTAAGAATGGTCCATCCTGACAAGCAGTAAATCAAGCAAAGGTGGCAGAAGACCTGCATGAATGAACAAGCAGCTTGTAGAAAAGGTCTTGGGGTCCTGCAAAGGGCCACAAAGATGATGACAGAATTGTAGCATTTGACATGTGAGGAGAGGCTGAGAGAGCTGGGACTGTTTAGCTTGGAGAAGAGAAGGCTTGGGGGAGCCCATCAATGTGCATAAGTACCTGAAGGCAGGGTGTGAAGAACATGGAGCCAGGCTTTTCTCATTGTTGTCTTGTGACAAGACAAGAAACAATGGGCACAAATTGAAATACAGGAAATTCACCGAGTTTCCACTGAAATGTAAGAAAAACATTTTTTACTCTATGTGTGGTCAGTGCTGGAACAGGTCTTCCAGAGAGGCTGAGGAGATCCTTGGAGATACTCAAAACCTGACTGGGCACAGTCCTGAGTATCCTGCTGTAGCTGATGCTGCTTTGAGCAGGAGGTTGGTCTAAGTGGTCAAGAAGTACCTTCCTGCCTTAGAGACTCTGGTTAAATCATCAGTGTGGAGTGAGCAGCTGTCTGCAGTGCTGTCATGCTGCAGCTCTATGGCAGCAAGTATTATGGAAAGCTTTAGGGGAAAGATTTTTTAAAAGTGCATTATATGCAGATGTCTCTGTACGTGCAAATATGTAGCGGGTGGGTATTGAATGTGTAATTTGGCTAAGTGCCTGGAGTTCTGCATTTTTAGCTGGAGAAATTTATCTATGCAACAGTGATATGCCCGCACAGCTGCGCTGTCATACACTTTCATGTGTCTTTGTGTGTTCTACTGGAAGGTGTTAGTGAAGGTGCCTAATATTTCTCTCTTACTGTTCCCTGTAAGACCAAGCCTAATCATAACTGTGAACATCTCGTCCTAATAAATTATGGCATTTGCAGCTGTATTTTAATGTATTGTCATGTAAAACTTTTGTTAAAGAGGAGGTGCATAAAAAGTTTTACAGAAAATGGCTTCATTCAGCCTTCTGAAAAAGTCTTGATTGAAATTGAATAATGACAGATAAGTAAAATTTTTACTTTTGTGTGCTAAGCATATGTGTATTGAGTCATTACATTGATGTGGATTTTGCACAGGCATTTTTTCCAGAGATTTTTAAAATCACTTTTCAATGATAATGACAAATAGAGTCACCGAGGAATGCTGTGACTGGCAGGTGGAAAATGAAGAAAGCTCTAAATACCAAGTCAACAGATTTCTTTGCGTGCATTAGTAGGAAAAGAAGAAAGATTTTTTGCTCAGACCGCTAGTTCATCTTGATGTAAGATAAATGCTCCACAATCTGTTTAATTCATATTTCTGTGGTTTAGAGATAAGAAAATTAATTTTTGAGAGTTCATTGATGGAATCAAGATCAAATTTACCATAGCCTATGAACCGTAGTTCAATTTGGCCTTGTCAAAGTATTTCATAGTATGGAAGTAAGGAAATGAGAAAATTGAAGATTTCAGACCTGTACAGTCAAACAAGGACAAAAGTTTGACTCTGCTTCACCCAGTGCTTTCCTCTGAAAAGCAAACAAAAGCTGCTGTGATGTGGGGCTGGAAGTAGTGGGGGATAGATCTGAGCCCAGGGGGAGGAACATGTACCGTATGAATGCTGTGAAATGCAGCAGCTGAGAAAGGCAGTGGTAGTAGAGTGTTTTACGGGCACTGACAAACTTGTCACGGATAGTCTAGTGGTTTGCTGTGTTTTCTTTCCATCTATGATCTAGGGAAAAGTAGCTGAAATCAAGCTGTGTATCACAGACATGATATCCTCTGCTTTGAAGAACATTAGATTCATAGGCTGGAATGCTGTCTCTTACGGGATGCTATCTTTCGCAGTAATGCATGCAAGCAGGGAGCACTCTTCAGACAGTAACTGCATCTGTCCTTACTCCAGCAGAGGAAACATTTGTCCTTGAGAAAGTCTGGGAAAAAAAAGGTGCAGAAGACAAAGAGAACAGAGAAAGCTTCTTTTCCCCCTAAGACATTAGAATTGTGCAGTGGATTAAACACATACTATGTGTTTAAAAAAGAAATAAATAAAAAATCCCAAACCCTAAATGTTCCTTATGTATTTTGGCAATAAAGATGCTTTAGCACAACTGGGAAAAAACACTGCTGGAAGAGTCTGCAGGATTTTTCTTGAATGGCCACAGATTTTTCATATATACATTCAGAAATGTAAATTCTACCTGGTTCATTCTGAAATTGGATCTGGATTATGTTCTTTGGGGAGAGCCACGACCTCGTGGAACTCCTTAGACTTCACTGAAGCTTTACTGTGATTTTTATTGTACACTGCAATGATGTGACCAAAAGATTATGGGAAATTAAACTGAAAAAAAGTCCACAAGCTGATGTGAAATCAAATTATGCACACTGAAGCTGAAAAACAAATCTGTTTGTTAAAATGTGCTGATTTGCATGAAATATTGTCATTTCCAAGAATGTTTACAGAGCAATCTCTTTTTATTCTGTGCTGTATAATAGCTTTTCATTTTTATTCAGATCTTGAGAATGTGCTGAAAAACAGTGTGACAAGGCAAGTTCCCTTGAGAGTGAATGTAGAAATTGACTTGGTACACAGGGGCCAAGCCATATTTTGAATGTCTTTTTTTTGAGGGGAAGAAGATAAAGAACACTATTTAAATATTTGTATAGACCAGACAAAAAATAATACAGCCAACTTGTAAAAAAGAAAGTAAAATACAAGCCATGTGTTTTTTATTTTTTAAAAAAGGGAAAGATACTTCAAGCACAACTTGGACGTTCGGTAAAAAAAGTCTAATTTCAGGAGATTTAAATGCCTTCTGCTCCTACTGAGACTCTCTTTGTAGAGCAGATAATCAGTTTGCATATCCTGCATGGAAAACTTCAGACTCCTCAAATGAGGCAGGCTATGGTAGGCTTGCTCTGTCCAAGAAGTGCACTGTTTAACGAGTACATTTAGTGATTTCAAGGGAAGTTGTGGGATCCAGCTGTATTGCAAAAGCATTGTAGTCTATTTCAAAATAGTGATTTACAGTTTTGGGCACAAAGGACATGAAGGAAATGCAAAAAAATGAGGGAAAAGTAGTTAGTGCTGGAGAAAAGCCATCAGGCTGAGCTAAGCCAGGAGGTCAAGGAGAGAAGTGTAATGCAAAAGTGTCACCTCAGGACATTGGTGGTTACAATTACTTTGTTGCTATTTAAAAACAAAAACTAGGCCCAAACCAGGGTGGAAATAAATGCAGAATTAAATTGGAATGCTTTGTCTTCATGAGAGATCAAGGAATGGAGAAATATGAACTTTAACTCTGCTGCTGAAATTCAGTAGCTTCTCAGAAAGTTCATTCTAGCTTGCCACGGTGCTGTGGTGTCCGATGGGTTGTGGCAGCTGACTGGGGAGTAGTGGTCACTCACTAATGTGAGGTCAGATGTGGTATCTGGGCTTCTGTGCTTTTGGCAGGCGAGTGACACTGCAAAGTTGTGTTGCCTTGGTTTGTTCCTTGGTGGTGGTTTGTAATTGTCACAGTGGTGGGAATAAATTTTTGATTTCCCTTCCTTTCCACAGGGTAAATGTCTGTTCCTTGCTGCCTTCTCTGTTAATTTTGCCTTGTTACATTGCTAGGGCACTTCTCTGGCTCCCTCCCACCAGTTGTTTGAGGGGTGTCATGAGTCAGAGGAGATGTACTGGGTACCGAGTCCGTCTGAAACCTGTGCTACTTTCGGTACATCCAGCTTCTTGGTTTTAGGGTTGTTGATCCCATTTTTCGTTTGTGACCATGAAGTAGGAGTATAATTTCTTCCTTAGTTCGGTACTGATTTAGGCTCTGAGTTTCTACTGATTCGTGTAAAAAGTAACAGTCTTGCATACGTATTTAATCAGTAATAGTACATATATGAGGTAATAAACCTGCACAACATAGTTGAACATAAGTATTAAGCCATAAATGCGGTAGTCATCCTCTGAACAGGTAGTGCAAAGTCTTGATTTTTTCCAAATATTATTTTCTTTGTTCTTTTGATTAAAAAAAAAAATTGACTATGCTAACCGTTTTGTTAAGACACAAACTAATGGACATACTGTGAATGAAGTGTTGTTAGGTGCATCTGAGAAGTGTAAGAATAATTTTTGGTGATCTGAATTTAATGGGATAAAGGGTTGGAGATGGGGAAAGATATTTAATATGTTTTTAGAGGAAGGAAGAAAACAGAAAGGGAAAGTTCATACTGAGAGAAGAAGATGAATCCATAGATATGATTTTCTTACAGACCTGGAAGAGAAATCCTCACTGGATCAGCCTCTTGTCTAATGAACCAGTGAATAGCCGCTGAAACAAATGATATTTATTTGCTGGTATCGTGTTGACAGCTTCAGCAGAAAGGTCAGTGGGTTTGGAAGACTAGCATAGCCCCACATGTACATCTCTAGGTGTCTGCTTAGGAAGGCAGTCAGAACAGGTAAGACTGTTCTGACAGGGCTACAGCCAGAGAAGGTTTTAGCTCATTGAGGATAGTGACTTTGCTCAGCAATAAATCCCATTAAAATTTGTTTTCATTAAGAATGTAAATAAAGGGGACATTCTTAGGAATGGCAGTAGAGACTTATAAGAATGAAGTGCAGAGATTTTAAAAGAGGACAGAACTGCTGAAATGTAACTGTAAATCCCCAGATTTTGTTTTTGGTTTGGGTTTCCCATTGCAAATCTAGTACAAGTGTCTAACGTGTCTTTAACTGCAAAGTGATACTCCCATTGCGAGACCTCCTGGGCAGGGGTACTCGTTAATACCACTCCCAAGTATTCCAGCCCACTGCTTGGGAATTGAATCTTATTTCTCAATTTTCCACAACAACGTTTCTATACTTTAAAACATCCAGCCATGTTGGTTTTCCTGGCGTGATGCTTGGTTAAAATGCAACAGTATATATATAAAATATATCAATGTGTGACATATGTTAAAAAAAAGTGTGTATGTGTGTATAGGTGTATATATATGTAAAATTTTTATATAATTAAAAGATAGGAGCCTGTCTATACTGAAGGAACTGTGTGATGTGGAGTAATTAAGGCCTAAAAATGTGGAAAGCTTAGAATTAATTATTCTGATGTCATAACTGATAGTAGGGACATCTTGCTAGTATATGCTTACTGGGATAGCTGAAACCCCTGTTTCTGACTTGTGTAAATTGTTGTCTCTGCAAACTGCTTGCAGCATCCCTGTGAGAGCCGTGTGGGTGAATGACACAGCCTGTGGAAGTGGCTTATAGTGGAACACTGGTAGTAGTGGTCACTGGAAAGAGAAAGGAGCTGAATATTCTGGTCAAGCCAAACTCTTTCAAACCCCAAATTATTCTTGTCAGAACCTGGATATACACATGAGAGAGAAGAGCTGGGGATGGAAGACAAAATGCATTCCCTTAAGCACTGTTCCCATGGCTGCCCTGACAAGCAGACTGGAGGACCTTCCTGCTTCCTTTTCCCACTCCCCAGGATGTCCCATCAAAAAATCCGGTCATGCTCTTCCGTCCTGCCCAGCTGCACCTGTTTTCTCCCTCACCCTTTCTCTGGCCTGCAGGCTGAAAGCATTGCTGTCTTTGGGGTGAGTCCGTTCTCAGGACCCTGAATCGTCATATGATACTGGCAGGCAGCAGTGGTGCAGATAAGGTTTGAGTTAAAGCTTGGTGTTTTGTACAAACTCCTTCTCATTTGCTTGTATCAAGAATTGCTGAGAGGGCGCCTCAGAGCATGGTGAGTGCCGTGGTGATGTTAAAAGACCCATCACAAGACCTCACTTACCCAAGGGCATTGTTGTGAGAACAGACGTTCCCTGAGAGCCACTGGGAGTAACCTCTGGTCAGCTCCATCTTCAGCTGAAGTTAGTCTTCATGAGAAAGAAATTAGTCATTTATTTTCTCTGAGGCTTTTTTTTCTTTGCCTGAACTGCCAAAAAACACCTTTGCAGTGAGTTGAATGTGTACCAGTGCCCTGAATGAGACTCAGTGTGTTGGTGCCCTCTTGGATGCTGGATTCAAGATGGTCCTTTAGTCCAGGTGAATCAGTGTGTTCACAGAGTCGCCCAGAGCAGTTGATCTGGGTATGGGGACAATCAACTGTGATTTTGCGGGGTTGAATGCAAGTTGCAAAGCTAGTGTAGGGTCATGGCTTAATACCTGGGAGAGCCAGCCAGAACTGATGTCCACCTTGCTCTGGCTACAGTGTGATCAGGACCTACACTAGGTTACTCAGAGCTATCTTTATGCCTGCATGTAAACTGCAGTCCCATGCTCTGACTGCACTGAAGTCAGACACACTTTCTTAGTGTGGCTGACTCTACGGATATGTTTACACTGTATATATGGAGTCAAACTGAACTCTTTTTACTCTTGGACTATCTGCTTCAAACTACCATTTTATGCAGGCTTTAATGAAAAAAAAAAAAAAGTATGCTGTCTGTTCTGACCAAAACCTGATCTTTTTTCTTTAAACCTAGCTGATAAATCTGCTTCTCTTATATATGTACATGACTGTCCTATCTGATGCCAGATATTTTCAGCCCTCGTGTCTCCTGTGGGAGCTGAATGCAAACAGCAGAGCAGGGCTTCCCCCTTCTTTTGAAGTCACATAGTCACGGCACTGAGAACAGAACATTGCTTGTAGTATTCCATAAAGAGCAAAATACACTGAATTTCTGCTTGCTTTATTTTTCTTTATAGCTAAGCTAGTAAGTAACAAGATGAGTGAAATGGTGCAGTTAGTGCTGATCAGCGAGCACTTCTTAAAGGTCAGGAAATGTCACCTTATTCTTCTCCGTTGTCAGTTGTAAAGGCTGGGTCGCTGCTGGGTGTGAGAGAGAGAGATAGACAGGCTTGGTTCAGGAGAAAAAAATACTGAAGACTTCTGTTTTCTCCTTAAGGAGATCTCTATAATCACCCATGCATGTGTTCCAGCCAATATTGCTGAAAGCTGGGGTGGTTATAAATGTATACCGCTGAAGGCTGAAATCTTGATGTTGTAGGAAGCCCTTGGCCATTATGCAGCCAAAACCCATCGCAAAAATCTCAGGTCAGCATTGTCTTTGTGGAAGTTACTGTACTGCAGTGCCATCAAGCCCTCATTTAAATTCAGTCTTAAGTGAAAAGAGAGACAGTTTAATTATGGCATCTTACTGCAGAGGAGCATTAATTAATTTTTAAGTGTTAGGTGTAATAGGATAATTTTCAGCAGAGGGCTCTGCGGCATCAGGTGCGATGGCTGCTGACTCTCAGGGAGCGCGGAGCAGCCTCTGCCAGCATGGGGATGGCAAAGAGCTGCTCTAGGAGCAACCGATGCACTCAGTGATTTTTGCCGGAGACCTCACGTTCGCTGGAGCCAGCCCCTGTGGCCCATCAGGCTGGCATCGGCAGCCGAAAGCACAGTGCATGTGCTCTTCTTCACAAGCCTCTTGCGAAGTGTGTGTTAATTTGCTTTTTGTTTACATCTGATTGGTGTAAACTCTGATGATGCAGGTTCATCATTTTTTCATACCCAGGAGTACAATTGGCAGAGGCAGTTAGTAAGACTTGCTATGAAATATGGGAGTTTAGACCAGCGTGGAGCTCTCTCTTTGGCTGAGACCACTGGCAGATGCTGAAGGGGAAAGTTTGTCCCACTGGTAGATGCTATGGAATAATCTTCCTGGAGGGGAAGCTGACTTCTAATCCAGAGCAATTATTATTTGGCTTATTCAGTAAAATAGTTCTAAATTTTTTTTTTTAATCTCTCATCTATATTTTAGCATGCCCAATATTACTTAAAAGCTTCTGTTTTTCTGTGAAAATGGTGTCTTTTGGGAATCCTCTAAAGATATTTTGCTTTTATGGCATCTTCTGATAGCATCTTCCCCAAGATAATAGCATGGGAAACCTTCTGCCGCCCCCATAGAATACATTACTTTTTATTAGGTTATTTGTGTATCCTGTTGTTCATGTTTTCAGTGAGGGTAAAGGGCTAATTTCATGGCTAATTTGTTGTTTTCGTACATCTCTTATCTATCTTCTCATTAATTATTCTTTGAATATTTTTAATCTTTTAAACCCTTTGTTCTGTGCTCCTAAATGTTTTATTTGCCCTTACAGGATGGATTCTGTTTTGACTGCATTTTTTGTGAGATGGGAGGGCCGTAGAAAAGCACTGTTTTTGAAGGCAGTGGAATCTTTAACCTTTTCAGTAATGCTTTATGTGTTAATTACTATATTCTTTATAGTTGGCTTGGTTTTTTTCCATTTGTTGCCATTATTTGTTTCTATTATATTTTTACTAAGGTATCACAGTGACCTCCTGGCCATGTTCCTTAGCAAGCATATTTACATATCGCACCAGAACAGAATGCTGAGTAAAGGAGATCTAGCCACGTCATTGTGATTGGTCTGCATATTTTTATAAAACAAATATTTAAGTATACTCTTCCATTTCAGAGCTTTGCAGTAATACAACAGGTATCAGATACTTTTTAACAAATTGAAAATCCAGTTATTTAACCAGACTGCACTGAACTAGAAGAATAGTCCATTTCAGACTAGAATAGGACTTTATGAAATCTGCAGCACAGTGATGCTAGCAGGGTTTTTAATTTTTCGTCTTTTTTTTTTCTTTTGCTGTTTGGTTGTTTGCTGACTCTACTTATCAAAAGCAATGAGGAAAGAGTGTAAGGATCTGAATTGTACTGCTAATTCTGTGTTTATTTCTGATTAAATTGCTTTCCTGTTCTTTGATTTATGAGGAAGGGGAAGCATAAATGAATGACTAAGGGATTCAGCTGCATAACTCCCCTTAATTTCTGTGGCTGCTATCTGGTTGAACACTGCAACAGGCTTTGAACATCTCTACTGGTGCCCACGATATGCTGAATAAGATAGAAAATGTTGTCTGGTTCAGCTCTGAAGAGCCTACAGTCTAAGTGAGACAGCAACAGTGTAATACTCTGAAAAGAAGTTATTGTATATATTAATTTTTTTCTATGATTAACAATGCTGTTTACTCCCTTTCTGTGGAACTTGTCAGAAGAGTGAGTTGTTGGGGATATGTCCGGTGGTTGAAGACTAGAGTAAGGAAGGGCCTCCTTGTGAGAGATGGAAAAAAGTCACTAGAAGTTCATGACCTCATTGCTGATGTCATTACTGAGTTGTTAGCACATGGCAGTAGTGCTGTGACCACATGAGGCTATAACTCAGGAGACCTGGGCTTCCGCCACATACTTCCATGCATCTTAAAACCAGTCATTTAATACTTCTGTGCCCCAGTTCTCTTTGGAGATCTTTCTGGTCCTCTACCTCAGTGGCAAAGTTGTTAAACTCCTGTGACATGCCCAGGTACTAAGCTGATCAGTGATGTACAAAGCAGTACAAATAAATGGGAAGGACTAGAGGTGATGTTAACGTGTTTTAGTCAAAGAATGCGAGACTTTATCTGGATGGTAAAACAGCCCCTCATGCCTCTTTCTTTTTTTTTTTCTTTTAAGGGGCAAAGCACTGGCTTTCCTGAGGCTCATTAAGACTTTCCCAGAATATAAAGAATATGGTGAAATAGCAACAAATGTCAGCTGGAAAGGTGCATGGTGCTCACTGTGGAGTGGCAGATGACTCTTCCCTTGCCGATGCTGGGAAGCCACAGCACCACTCATGCATGTACATCGTGAACTCTCTGGGAGGGCTCTCTCTTCCCCTTTGTCCTGTAAGGAAAGTCTGGGTTTGTTTTGGATGCTGCGGCACTAAACATGCGTAACCTCAGCGCTGTGTAAGCAGAGCAGCTGAGCACTGGGCTCTCCCAGGACTCAGGAATGCAAAAGCTCTCCAGGAGTCTGGAGTCCAGTCCGTGGGTGGTCTCAGTAGCCATATCTCAGGAGACTATGAGCAGTATCTCTTTCTCCACCAAAGGTGTTTGCCCCTGCAACTCCTGCTGCAGTAACTGTTGCAGAGTTACATGCTGCTGATGGAGCTCTTTAGCATTTCCAGACTAGATTTAGGAAGCTTAATACTCCACTCATGTTCAGGTGGAGCACATCTCGGTTCAGGATTCTCTGTAAACATAATCCTATTTCCAATTCAGTTTTTGAAATTGCTTGTTCTTTTTTTCTCTCTTTTCTCCTCTCTTTCCTTCTTTCTGTCTCTCTTTGTTTTAAAGTATTCTATTGATTTTACCACCCTAGGCTGCTGCCTGTTTCCATTTTACCTTCCTTTGGCTCTTCTTCTTAGTAATGCTGAGAAGGAAGTCTGTATTGCATTTAGTCCTTGCCCATTAGCCCTGCTTGTTTACTCGCTGGTGAAATGTGCTTGACATTTCCCCCTCAAGAAAACTTGTCCGTGCTGCTGCAAGATGAACTGTTCACCTGTGAAAATTACCTGGCTCGATGTGTCCACAGGGCCAGATTTGTGCATCTGGAGGAGACAGAAATTAAATGAAATGAAATCACCAAAGAAAGGAAGGAGGAGAAGATATGAGAAGTAGATGTATTTTGTGGCATAACATTTCTATATCCCTTTGTGTGGCAGAACCAAAAAGGTGAAGTTAGAAGAACTGCTTTTCCAAGACTCCTACTAGAGATTGCTTCCTTTACCTCATGTGCGTCTTTCTCCTTGTGCCAAGGAGAAGGAACAGATAAGCAAGCCATGGTGTTTAATTTTTCGCTTTTCCTAGCCAGTCCATCTTTCATGATTTCAATGAAAAGTGCAATGTAATATCTGTGCAGCCTTGTGGATTAGTTTCCTTTCATCTGTGCTGTTTAATCTGACTAAGAAAAGCCGTATTTTTATAACTATTAGTTACAGACTGTGTCTAAGAACTTATATAGTGCCAGAAGCCAGTATGTAGGAAAGACTGGATATTGTTGAGATCTGTTTTGCTTATTGTTCAACCATTACTAACTAAAACACTGATGAAAGTATTATTTAATATTTCTTTTATTTTCTTGCTAGGGATAGAAGCTGTATACATATTGTCTTTAATCTCTGATCTTTAGTAAACAATGGTGAGCTGGTGAGATGATTGTTGTCTGCAAAAGAAAAAGGCCAAATAAATTGCTTTTCTGTCATTGAGACTGGACATTTCCTATGTTTAGATCCATATCAGAAGGTGCAGTCTGAAGTTCCACATACCTGCACATTCCTCCCTGTTCTGCTGCACTCAGGCCACAGGTTGCAGGAGGGGGTCAAAGGCTCATGGCAGCAGCCCGTTGACTCTAGCAGGTCTAAGTCCCTGCATCAGTGTAACACTTAAATATGTGCTTAATTTTTAGCACCTATAAAAGGTACCATTAGCTTCTTAATGTTCACTCTTTGTGAGCACTCAGCCACCCTTTACATAATTTCACACTACCTAGAGTGTATTTGCTCGTAAATTTGCAAGCTGTATCTGTGGGATGGGCCCTGTTGCCAGTTTTCAGGGCAGGAGCAAAGCTATTGCAAAGCTTGCCTGAAGTTAGGCATGAAATCCAGGGCAAAGCCAGGACTTTCTGACTTGTGCCCTTGGCTGCGTGCTGTTGCTTGTATTGTTAGCTATGTTTTTTCAGTTGAGTTGAGCTGAGTTCATGTTTATGTTTGTTCTGCTGTTGTACAACTAAATTCAGTCATTTGACAACTTTCATTGTGAGCCAAGATATTGTTGTATTTCAGCTTTTGAGATTTAGCTGTTTCTGCTATACACTTAATAACTGCTTGGAAGACGGAAAGTCTTTGCATTTGCCTTGTGGAAACAGTTGCTTGGTTTGATGGAGGAAAATGCATCATGAAATCAGCTGTTTCTAATTGCTCCTTGTTTCAGGAGTTTCTACTGAACACTGAAAATCATCCTTAATGCATGAGTAAGCCTCATAAACAGATAGATTTTAAAAACATTGACTCAAAATAAATTCCTCTTAGAAGAGGAATATTGTTGACTAATTCTCGTGGGAGAGATATATGAATTTCTTGCAGGCTTTTTGAACAACAGGACTTCAAAGAGGCTCAGTGAGAATAAAGAAAGGTGCCCTTAATCTTCTAAGGTAGTATTGTTTATTCTCTTTTGCCATTAGGGCTTCTGCCTTGTTACTATTAACAAGATTTCACACGGTCCTCAGGGAAACAGAGAGCTTCCAAGAAATGCCTGTAAGGAAAAAATAATTGTCCTGGTGTTATAGGCTGGAGCATATATAACCCATAAATTCTCAGCTGACGTCATAGTTCCTGAAAGAAAGGGAAAACAAATGTTCTGAGGCAAAATAATATGTAACTTGAAAGAAACCATTAGAGGAAATTAAGATTTGTGGGTAAGAAATTGTCGCAGGTGAAAGTGAGATTTTGCAAGGGGCAGACAGCTCTTTAATTGCCAGTAGTAGGCAATACCTGTGTGTTCCTAACGCAGCGTACCCTCTCCGATAACACAGCGGTAGCACCCTGCAGCAGGAGAAGCAGCGAGCCCCTTCCTGCGGCTGCCCAGAAACTCCAGAAAGTACACCTGGCAAAAACACCTGAACGTACTGGGATTTGTAAAACCCTGCAGAGGCTGGGCTTGGGAAATGGAGGGCAGAGGACAAGGGGGAAGGGCTCTAAGCTAAAAGAGGTCATATTTAGATTAGATATTAGGAAGAAATTCTTCACCATAAGGGTGGTGAAACACTGGAACAGGTTGCCCAGAGAAGCTGTGGCTGCCCTCTCCCTGGCAGTTTGTGAAGAGCTGCAGCCCGTGGGAAGGACTCACGTTGGAGAAGTTTGTGGCGAACTGTCTCCCATGAGAAGAACCTTCACGCTGAAGCAGGGGCAGAGTGTGAGGAGTCTTCCCCCTGAGGAGGAAGGAGCGGCAGAGACAGCGTGTGATGAACTGACCGTAACCCCCATTCCCTGTCCCCCTGTGCCGCTTGGGCGAAGGACGGAGAGAAACGGGAGAGAAGCTGAGCCCGGAAAGAGGGGACAGTTGCGGGGAAGGTGTTTTAAGATCTGGATTTATATCTCATTATACTACCTTCATTTGATTGCTGATGAATTAAAGTCACTCCCCTCTGCATTACCAGTGCCTGCTCCACTTGATCCACAGCCCCTCCAGGCTGTGCTGCCCTGCTGCAATCCTGCCACACGTCTGCCCCACTAACAGCTCTCCTAACCACCATCACGAGCTCAAAGTGTTGCCTCTTTCCGAAGAGGCAGTTT
>Ga0065711_1005438_pt1 | contig 38075 bp, 21 predicted proteins | sample Hoacrofraction12_FD_59098 | JGI IMG/M metagenome (GOLD analysis project Ga0065711, IMG submission 59098) | Hoatzin crop microbial communities from Cojedes, Venezuela - Epithelial fraction 12 v2 (version 2) | ecosystem: Host-associated > Birds > Digestive system > Esophagus > Crop | place...
CCCCCCCCGAGGATTCCACCGTCTACGCCGAGGTAAACTCACTTCAGCCGTGCTTGTGGGTCATCGCTCAAACTAACCGGGTACGTCGAGGAACTGGAACAGCTGGCTTCCCGAAAACAGCCCTCAAAATCAGAGAGGTCCCCGAGAGGACGCGGGATGTCAGAACCTCTGTGCCGGACGACTCCCGTGCGGCTTTCCACCTGTCCACGGGCTCCAGGGAAACAAGCATGAGCAGCAATCCGCAGAGAACGACATCTCAGCAAAACCTGCTTTAACTCACGCCAGCCTCTCTGCATGGTTATTACATGCAGCCAAATTTCTTCTTTTTATCACAGTCTGTATAAGAACTCGCTGCTCGTGGAAATTGGTTTTCTAAGCACCATCAGTGGCTTCGATATTAGGTCATTTGGTCAGGCCGCCAGGTCAGCGAAGTACAAGGAATAGTGCAGAACAGCTACATAACGTCTTCCTTCTGCCGTTGTGAACAAATGTGTGGTTTGCATGACAGCCTACACGGGCTGTTTCAGTCATTTGGACTTTATTTTTCATAACGTTGGCACATGTTGGCATGCATCAAGAGTCTTAACAGGTTTCTAGCAAAGCCACTTGAAGCCAGTGAAAGATCTCTTACACTCACAGAGTTTTCATATTCCTAAGTAACCATCATGTAACTTCATAACACACTGAACTTGTTACCATTCCTGAATCCTATGCAGCATCTAGAACTTTTCCCCTTAAATTGATGTAGGTGCTGCTTCTAGTGAGCTGTGCTAACAGCCCTGGAAATATTTTGGATAATCCCCCCAGCCCCTCACCCTGTCCACGCTTTGTCCCTGAAGATTCTTGGCTGACAGATTTTATTGTGTTTTGGCAGCAGCGGGGAATAAAATATCAGATTAGCTGTGTACATAATCTACCTCTTTAATAATCACTCCAAAATCTGTTCTGTTTGAAAGGCATTAGCTTTGTACCTAGAAGAACAGACTCTGTATTCCCATGGGGAGGACATGCTTGCTAGCTCTGGGGAACAGTGAATGGTTTGTAGAAAGTCTCATAACCGGCATAAAGTTACTCAAATTTTTTTGGTGTTCATTGTGCATAAACAGCAAGTCCTTAATTGCGGCCACTCCACTGTAGGAGGACTAGAGTTGCACCTACCTTGGAGATAACCACTGACAATTTAAATTTGAATTTGCTGAGTGTTAGTGCGATTCATTCCGTTTCTCCAAGAACATGACAACATTTGCATCCCTCATTCATGGGCTTGCACAGTGACATTCTTGGGTTTATCACTCGGATAGCTAGATTACTCAAAATTGGCTGTGCAGTTCACCTTCTAAAAATTCCTTGTCCTCTTTCCTCTCCCAGAGGGGCAAGTATATTGGCAGTGCCCTGAACTCTGCTCTGTCATTCACCTGTACTTTTTGCTGTGTTCAGAATACTGCTGTGATGCAGAATTTACAACTGTCTGTTTAGCTCTTGCCTCAGAGCCAATAATCGATCTAAACTTTCTAAACCTTCGATCTTACTCCTCTGCCAGCATCCCAGATTAAAGAAGCATGTGTGCAGACCTTAGCACCCACAATAAAATCAGGAAGTTATCATATTATCCGGGAGATCACTTCCCACATGCAGTCTGTGGAAGGAGTGTGTCCAGAAACAGCTCTGAATGTCCACAAACATATCCTCTACTTTTCCTAAGGACACCCGCCAGGCTTCTCTAGATACGTCAGGCAAAGAACATAGGTGGCGAAAACACCTGTCACAGGCTGCTTCCAGAATGTTACTTCTTGGGTAGTGGAAAAACTTCCCACTTTTGGAAACTCAGTTCATACGGGTGTTTAACAAAACTAGTGGTCTTGACCAGCACAGGTAACCTTGCTTTTTGTTTGTTTGTTTGTTTGCTTTTCAGCTTTACCTGTGATTTCCAGAACAAGGAGCCTGCCAACCTTTCTTCTAGTTTCTGCTTCAGGGAAAGTGGAAGGCTATAAACATCGCAGAAGAGAGGTCATCCCTGTACAAGAGCATAAGCATCCCAGAGGGGAGGGCTCCCCCACCTCTGCTCAGAGTTCCTTCAAAAGCTGCGTTATCTTTTTGATAAGTTCTCAAAATCTTCCTCTACTGCCAGGGTACCCTATTCCATGTCCTCCTTCAAGATATGTGCTGTCCTGATGAGATCCAAAATGTGGCTCATTTTTAGCTCAATTTATGCCCTGCTTTTACTACAAGTTTTATGTTTTCAGCTTTGTTTTTATACATTAAAGACTCCTTGGGTAGTTTCTTGCAGAGTGGTCTGCATCAGACTCCAGTCATGCACTGGTCTCTTCTCAGGGATTTGACTAATCCCCAAATTCAGGATTTTCAGCCACAGGCTGGTCATAAACTCTATAGGTCTTTAATCTTCTTTTGCATTCTCTGTTTAAAAACACAGCACTCCCTTAATCCATTTTTTTACAGTGTGTACAATATCACAACTTTTTAGAGGCATTGTTTCAGAACCAGCTTCTTCAGAAATACGGTCAGCTTTGCTTTTTTTGCAGGGCGGCTTCTTACGTGTGTACATTTAAGCACGCTTGTCTGCGTTTTCAGGGAGTACCCTCTTTCCTGTAGCTTCTGCCTGGTCTGATCTCCACTTTTTACTTTAATGTGTTCCTGAAATTCTAGAAAAAAGATCTTGGTAGGATGCAGAAACTCCTTATCGTCCCATACCTTCAGCCTTCTGTAAACTAGATTGTTTGTCTGCAAAAGGAGTCCGGATAGAGACAGGCCTGATGCTGCCAGCTCTTACAGTAAGTCACCTTCTCAAAATTTGAAATGGTATCTGTGTAGCATCTTCACTCAGCTTTTGCAGTTGCCCTTTTGTCTGCCCTGCCTTCCCATCTCTGTTGCAGTGTGAGCAAATCCCACACAGATACACAAACTTAAAGTCAAGGAGGTGACAGATTTTAAAAATATGAAATTAAATGAAGCACATCACAACTTTTTCTGTATGGCTGGCAAAACTAGATGGGTTCTCATCAGAATCTTCTGCAGAATTGAGTCGGCTGGACTACAGTTGTGGTGGTTGCCGTCTCAGACATACAGCAAATCCAAACATCAGCTAAAGGCTTATTCTCTTTTTGACAGAAGCATCACGTTTGCTTTAGTTTTTTTAGATTTTTGCTCTCTGGTATAGCTGCCAGTTGCACAATGTTCGTATTTCACTTGAGATGACCAAAGCAGACTTCTGTTGCTGAAGAGGAAACAAACAAAACCTGGCACACTGCATGCCCTTATGTTTCATTATGATGCAGCGACAAATTAAAAATAACTCTTGGAGTGATGTACACAGAAACTCCAGACTTGAAGTAAGACAATCAAAAAGAAACACTTTGCTTTCTCCTAAAACTATTTTGATTACTTTGTTGTGCTTTTCTTCCAGTATTGTTGCTGCAAGTTTCCTTTAGTACCGATTGGTTTGTTGAGACTAAATGTATCTTCTTCTCTCAGTCATACCCCCTCCAAATGCTACGGAGAGGACGAGTTCTCTAGCTTTGACTGTCACACACCTCGCTTCCCATCCCTCCCTTTGCTCTCCTCTAGAGCCCTGTTAAACATAAGCTGCTTGCTTTCGCTTTCGTAGACCTTCACAACCTGCAGCTCCCTGACTGCCTTCTACTCTGCGTTGACATCAGCTTCCACCCACTTTGATCCTCTCACATATAAGAAGCTCTCCATTGTCATCCACATGGTTTATTCCTTGTTCTACTTCAGGTTCCCCTGTAAAAGATGGTTTCTTTGTGGTTTTTTTTCCTGTCAGACCTGTAAAAAATTGACAACAACACGGCAACTGATGTGCTGTGTCCAACCTAAGCCATGCAGGATTGTTTTATTATATTTACTGCCTGTCTGGCTCTTTTTATCTCTTTTTTTAGGCAGAAAACTTTTGGGAGAGGCAAGGACTACTTTTATTTCTGTTTTTGTACAGGGCCTGTTTTAACAGAGGTATTTTGGTTCCTAATTGCTATGGCAACACAAACAATATGAAATAACAAAGAAATCAGGATCACTTAATTTGTTACATTGCAAATACTGAAATTCTGCATTATTTGTCTATCCAGGCTGTAGACACAGCGTGCTTGCCAGATCTGACTTGTGGCATACACTAACCTTTAAAATACAGACTTTCATTTAATAGCATTTTGTTGCCGCCTCAGTGAGAAGATTTTACCTAGGATTTATCTAGCCAAAGCCATACACACTTATGATTTAGGTTTCTCTCTTGCTCCAAACTCTCATAGCTCAAATCCTCAGAGACTTGAATGATCTCATTTCAAGTCATATCTGCTGTGAAGCATTTTTGACCGCTGGCTGACTAATAGCTCTACTTAATCTTTTAGAATAAATGGATTTATTCCTGTTTAAAAGAGCAACAGGTTCTTGGCAAGCCTTTTAGCCAAACTTTCTGAAGCCAGATACGCGCACCTGATGTACCAAGGCAGCTGATTAGCTAAATGTCTCCATCAGCTTTGAAAAATGCCCACTTAAGCACAGTATACACACACAGATTCCAGTATAGTTCATTATGGCATATCCACTGCTTTTGAAGTGCTGATGGACCAAACAGCCAACGGATACTGGTGACTCACCAATATAAGCACTCACTAAGAACAGCTGAAGTGGCTACTACCCTTGGTTATTTTCCTTACTGGTCTTCGAGACGTTGCAGCTCTTAACAGGGATGGCTGAGCTGCACATGCAGCAGCTCCTCAGACACCAAAGTTTACAGCGCTGTGTGTTAAACTGGCTGTTAAACCAGCAGCTCCAGGTTGCTGTAAACTCTTAGGAGACAGGAAAATGAGAGGAGATGTGTGCAATGGCAGAGATGCGTGTGAATGGGATGTTCTGAAGAGCAAAGGGAAAAGGTGAGCTGAAATGTAAATAGGGGTTGATATTTCAGAGGTAAAGGGATTTGCAATAGATGCAGAGTTCGTGGAGAGATTTGAGAAAATATTTGAAATAACAAGACCGATGGTCAGGGTGGATGCTTTTTGAAGTGTAAATCAGATTTACAGGTTAATTTAGAAGAATTGGAGGAGGGTGATACAGAATTTCTGAAAGCCTAGGTAAGCCAAATTGTGACAGACAAAACAAAATGAGTCAAAATCCAGGCAAAGGTCTTGAGACAGCAAATAGTAAAATGACATAAAAATTCCTGAAACTGATGGAAAACCCCAGAGTGGCCCACGAGACTCTCTTCCAAGAAATGTGTAGAAGAGGACAGAACATTTTCCTTAATAATGAATTTGTAAAGGCAGTTTGCACCTTATTAGCTCACATTTCCTGAAATCCCACATGGTCCTTTCCTCCTGCTAAATAAATTAGCTTGGCCTCTTCATGCCAGGCAGTAATATAACCATTCATAGGTTAACCGGGCTACCTCACAAGCGAAACCAAATGTCAGAAGTGTCATTAATTGTTATATATGATTTTTTGAGAAATACAGAAGCCTTCTACAAATGGCAGAGTTTAATTCCATAGGCACTTCCCACTTCGTTCCTAACTGGCCAGGAAATGGATAAGACACATTTGCGCTTGCTGTCTTTTAGGACAGGGAATGCAGAGATCCAGGATAAGGCAGAAGGACAATTAAATCTCTTGTTAAATCCTATTATTAAGTGAGCTTGCCTTAAGGACAAAGTTGATCTACAGGCTGCAATTTGCCTTAAGTTAGTTTGACTCCTTTCATATTTCCAGATTAACTGCATCACCAGAGGTGCAGAGAAGCAGTTATTAAAGTCTGAGCTTTTCCAAATTCTCTGCACTCCTAGCCACAGATACTCTCCTCTCCAGTGTTTGTTTTGAAATCCTGGAAAATACACTTCGTAAAAACATCTCGTTGCATGCCCAGGCACATCCAAACTTTCCACTTGTTCTCAGACATTGGACACCGGTACTGCTCTCAGCTGGAAAATGACATCAGGCCTGGACAACGAAATGAGGTCTTTTAGCACAGTTCAGTGTTTGTATTTCAGTCTCCTCACATACATGTCTTAATGTTATTATTTTACACCTTACATGCTTTAATGGTGCTATAATCATGCGTGGCATTTTACAAGTCTAATTAGGCAGAAATCATGGCATCTGTTGTATTTTATATATTTGTCTTCAATATGAAAAATACCAATAATTTGAGCTGAGGTTATCCAATCAGATTAACTTTGTGTTGGTGTATCAATAGTGCTTATGTCTTTTGCGCACTGTCTCCAGTGCCTTTGCATACAATGCATCTATTTTTCTCAGGGACTTAGTGGTGGTTAGAGTCTATGCACTGAACTCTGTTATAAATCGAGCAGAAAGCTCTGAAAGTTTTGCTTCTCTGTGAAGGTACTTCACTACAAAATGCGGTAAAGTGAATGAGGACTCCCCTTTTGTGTTGCTAATGAAGAGGTGATATGTAATGGTTAGAGCGACTAAAAGGAGTATACATACTTGGGGTTTTTTTTTTTTCAAAATTTTCTGAGGGATTTGATTCCTAAGAGAAAATCAAAGAGAGATCAGGTAGGAGGTGCTAGCAGCCAGTGACTATGCTGGCCATTTCTGCACCCATATGGGTTGCATGCAATTTTGGGAGGCCAAGAGAAGAAATGCACCCATGGGATGAGCAGGAAAACGTCCTGACAGTTTTATTTGACTTTTATGATTGCCATCACATTGCAGTGTTAGCAGCAAACTGCAACTGCCAGCTGAAGCCATGGGGAAAGCTCCTACCACTGCCATCTGTGGCATGAGCCATATGTGCACATCAGCATAGCAGGTACAATAATGTACCTTTTATGGTGGCTCAGAGAGGAAATTTTTTTCCCATTCTGTTGAGGTGATTCTGTAGAATGTTTTGGAAGGCTCTGCTCTGAACAGCCAGGTATGGTTTAATGCGAACAAAGTACATGTGTTTGGCATGTTGTCCCCACATATTGTGTCTCGATTCAATATTTACTCTTCCATGCACAGAAGTTGCTTCTGGTGATTGATACCCTGAAAAAATCATGTGGAGACCATGGTGCTCTCCAGTACTTCTGGTTTGCTGGGAGTTGGTGGGTGATCTTAAGAGGCACCTGAGTGTATTGATGGAAATTGCAGGCAGTCCGGTGCTGATTCACCTGCTGGGACTCAGCAAAGCGTACTGTGCTGCAGCTGAGCTTGGTGCGATTGATTGAGAGTGGTCATACAAAGCCATGACAACAGGTGAGAGGGGGTTAATCTGTTTTATATGTGGAGTCGTCATCTGCTGTATACATGTAAAGTTAATACTGCTGTACTTCCAGATAAAAAATTTAGTGGCTGAACTGAGCAATCTTAATTTTTTTTAACAGTTATGCAACCTGTAGGCTGCTAATAGTATGGAAATGGCCAGGAGGCACGATCTCAGAAAAGGTAAAGCTGAGTGTCAAGTCACAGCTCAGTAAAGCTGTTCTTTTATTTGTGACTGACAACAAAAAGACACCATGATCACTCTCTTTGATTAGAAATATCAGCCTGCTTTATTTTTTATTGTATAGTAAGCTTTTCAGACCTTCTTTAATTCACTATAAAGGAAAACCAGCTGCTTGAAAGAAGCAGGGTCTTGCTGCGTATCACCATGATTTCCTGAAGAGTAAAATAAATGGTCAAGAATGACACCTGCATGTGAAATTACTAAACTAGTTAAATTCTAGTGATTTGTTTCTTTGTTTGCAAAAACTCTGCTGGCACCAACAAACTGCGACTTCCTCTTTGGAAAACAGCACTCAGCTGCATGGGAAATAACTAGCATTAAAAGCTCAGTTTTACAGATAATTAATGTTTTATAACAGGTATCAGGTCTGACTTCCATGTATTTTTTTTTAAACCAGACAGCTAGCAGATGATTGAACTGTAAGGTATCTAAATGTCAGCTACAAGCCCAATCAATGGCCTGGTAGGCCAGTGGTGGCCTCTGAAGGCTGTTGGATGTTGCTTTCACCTGCCGATTCTGTCCTCTTTAGTCAACAGAGAAAGTGCCAGCCACTGTGTCGATATAAATGATCAGGTGGAAGGGCCTGAAGAGGATACTCATGCTTGATCCTTGCCAGAAAATGGAGGTCTGCAGGAGTCCCTTCTCCATCCTCACGCCACGGGCTGGTGACCCACTTGCGGAGAAAAGGAAGCCAGCAGGTAGCAGCCACAGCAGCACCGTCCCTTGCAGAGCAGGAGAGCCGCAGCCCAAAGTGAAACGGGCAACCTCACGGTCACAGCGACTGCAGGTAAGAAGTAGGCTTCCCACATGCACGCATGTAAAGGAGTTTCCACGCGTAAGTCCAAGCTACGTCACCTGTGCTTCGCCAGCAAGAGGCAGAAGCCATCACAAGAGAAGGCCTGGCTTCACTAGGCAAAGTGGAGGCCTTCCATCATGGAACTCCCCAGATTCTCTGCTAAAGATGAGTAGTTGTGAAATTAAATTGGAGAGTGGAAGTAAATATTGATATTCCACATTTTGGTCTTTTGGGCTCAGTATTCAAAGAGGTTTTGGTTCCTGAACAAACCCACAAAACTACTTTAAGGTTCAGCCATTTTACTGAATATTTCAGGTTAGAACAACAATAAATGCTTCAATTAAAGCTGTACTATAAGTGTCCAGTTACTGAAGGTTAGCTCAGACTAAGTTATCCAGACTAAATAAACAAGCCTTGCTGCTGTACATGAAGATATGAATTTAAACGTACACAAATTCAGAATACAGGCTACTTGCAAAAATATGGTCTAAATTTCAACACAAGTACCTTTTTCATTTAAAGTACACTGAAACAAGACATGCTGGAGCAGGCATTTATATAATGATTGACAGTGTAACTGTAACTAGCATATGGCAAATTTTTCCCATGTTGACAGATTTCCAGCAAAATCTTGCTTAGCCCAAAGCTAGGATGAAGATTTGGCTTAGGATGGGGGATTGGGATAATGATGGTTTCACCATCCATTTCCAGTTGGGTGGGTTTGATATCCACAATAGTGAAGCATAGCATTAGTGTTAGAGTTTGGGAAGCATGGGTCTTCAGGGTTGGAGTAACAGTGAAATCCTACTCTGCCCAGAGAGCTAGATGAAGATGGGCTTGGGGTGGAGTGGTAGGTCATCTTACATTTTGAACTGGGAAGGTTTATCATCTACTCTGCAGAAGCATAGGATTAGGGTTGGGAAATTACAGACCTCAGAGATGAAATGCCAGCAACGCTCTTCTCAGCCCAGAGACCTGGGATGGCAGCTGGGCTCAGGACAGGGCTGTAGCTCAGTGCACATCTGGAATCAGGAACTGGTCTTATCTGCTGAAAGGAAAGCTGACTTGTAAAGGCAGAGGCTAGGTTAGTTAGCGGAGTGCCACCATCTGATCCTTGGAGCAATGTATAATTGACAAAAGTAAACTGTTCTTTCCAATATAGGCTCCCTGTATTCTGCTATACATTTTAGCTCTGAAAATAGAAAAGTATTATTTTGTTTAAACAACGTTCAAATGCCATTATCATCTTTGGACATTACAGAATGAACCAGGTATGAGAAAAATTTCTGAAGAAATTTTGTAACAAACTAAAAACAACAGAACACTAGACAGTATTCTCTGCTAGTTTGTATCAGATGCTACACTATAGGTGTAAAAGTAAGTATATTTAGGCCTATTAACAGCAAAATAACATAATCAATAATTTATAAATAACTATCTTTTACCTGTGGGCATGAACAAACCCCAAAGTCATTGACAATTGCAGAAAATCTTTCCTGTGGATGATGTCCCTTTTCCTTATTCCTTGTGTGCCTGTAACAATCTATTTTTAAGATTTATTTGAGATACCAGCTGCAGAAGAAGCAGGGGAATGCCCTGTTGCTCAAAAGTAACTTCACCATCCAGAGAACTGCATAATGAAAAAATCAGGGTTGCCATGGTAAGATACTATTTGTGTACAAATAAATGCCCTGTGGTCAGTTTCTCCTTCAGATGACAGCACTTTTGCAGAACTCGGAAGAAAACAGAGCAGAAAGCCAAATATGAGGAAATGTGCAGAGACGGAAAATGGAAAAAAGAAGAAAGTGAGACAGAAGGATAGCAATATTTGTTCAGTTCTCTTTAAGGCCTATTTTTTGGGACTCTGTGAAGTGGATCTGCATGTTCCATATCTTTCTATAAAGTAGTTTTCCAGGGATTTCTAGATCAAGCTGGCACTAGTGTAATGAATCTCCCTGGCAGGGACAAAATAACTGCCCAAAATCATGAAGAAATTCTGCAGAGAAGGGTTGCCCAGTTTAGGAGAGGCCTCCAGGACTAGTTCATCTAGAACTTTTCTGTCTCCTGAGTCAGCAAAGAATGGGCAGATACCATGTCAGTATTGTGTCCTTGGGCTTTGGAGCTGGAAGTTACTGTGCTTACCTGGCTGCTGGGCTAGGATTTTGTGTGGCTTGAAGTCACGTAGTAATCCATGTCTTACATAGGTATCTCCTCCTGCCTTTGTCAGAGCTTTCTGTTTTCCAGCACTGGCACCACCTCTTCATTTGAAACATGCGCAACAGAGCAAGGGTGTAAAGGAAAGACATGATCACAGCACCAGTGGTTCCAGTTGCAACATCAAATAGTAAGCATATGAGATTAAAAAAAAAACCCAAAACCACCACAAAAACAAGAGAGCTGACATACATATTGCACTTTTTCCCAAAGGAGCTATGGATGAAGTTTTATGAATTCACATCAAAGTGAAGAATCTGACCGCAAAGCAAATCAGGATACTCGCTCACACAGGAGATTGTCAATTACAACAAAAAGTACAGCTTCACTTTTAAAACCCTCCAAATGAGGCAGCTCCAGCTGCTCCTCATTTTTCAGTTTGACACATGCCATAACTGTACAGACCACAAGACAAATACACATGTAAGCTGTACAGGCAGGTATTGCCACAGGGTTCCCCCCCAGCCTGTTCATGTCAAATGCCAACATTTCAACAGATCGCATACAACAAAGAAAGATCTCTCTAGTATATCGCTTACTTTGATTACAGGTCATAACTTGTTACTTACCTGATGAAAAACCTTCATGGCAGCTCCACAGGATTCCTACATCTCCAATTGATCCTGACATTCTCCTCATTTCACAGGGATAACTGGCATTTTGTCCTCCTGTTATACCAATTTGTTTGGATCTGTAAATCCTGTGGCACCCAAGCAGTGTAAAGAAATTTAAAGAAATCTTTAAAGCAGCAGTTATTGCAGCGGTGAGAAAGGAAACTGTTGGAAGAAGAAAGGAGAGGGATGAAAGAAGTGGCTATTTATTGTTTGGAATCATCCATTTAACTCCTTGTCAAGAAGAACGCATGCTAATGATCACAGGTGTTTATATTTTCATGTTTAAACATTCAAGGCCTGATTGGTGTTTCATCTCCTGATTGTATACTTCAGTCTAGTTCTTCCTGGTTTACCCTGCAGTTGGTGTGAGGAGGGTGAAGCTTCCCACCCTTTTTGTTCTTGTCTTTAAGAGCCAAGCTCCATGAAAGAGACAGCACCACTTTGTCATTACCAATTCACTTTCAAACGACAGAGCCTTGCCAATTTAAAAATCTGCAAGGACAAAAAATGTATCCCTCAGGTTAAAATATTTGTTCCCCAGGAATTACTAGGGGCAGCTGTCGGACATTATGAAATCTCCCTGCTTGGCAGAAGGAATGACTGAGTCACACCCATCACCTCTAAACAAAAAAAGACAGCCAAAAAAAGAAGTAAATCTAGAAACTTTAGAGGCTCTTCTTCCTGTTTTTAAAGCTAGCAAGCAGATGAGGCTATTTCTTCTAAAGTTTTTCACTTAGACAAAAAAAGCCAAAATTACATTCCTTCTGGTGGCTGTGGTTTGCACTGTCAGCTGGTTTGATCAATGTCTGCAAACAATCTGTGTGTGCACACTGGGCATCTCACACCAGGCCAAAATGATGAGATGTGCAAGTAATGGCCTTCGCACCAAATGTTGTTCTTCGTGGTAAACAAACACATTTCGGTTGCCAACAAAATGACAGATCTGTGGCTTCCTTGCAACCATGTAGAGACAAAAGCAGTGAGAGAGGATTGCAGTAGATGGCAAGGTCCAAGGGGGAAAATGACTAATGATTAATGACACTGGGTATGTGGTATTGCTACAACAATGTGCTGTCGTGGACCAAGCCCTGTGACTGGCTTACAAAGTACTGGTATTTCTCTTTGAGTTGTGTTCTCCTCTGGTTAGGATTATTCCATTTTTAGTTTTAGCATCATGACAAGATGGGTTCCATAACTAACGAGTTGCCAGATCCCCTATTTCCATCAGTTTCTGGACATTGATTGTTACTTGATCTTCTTCTGAGACATGCTGTGAGTCTCACTAAACTTTGTGCCTCATCTGGCAGGCACAGTAGTACCTTAACAGCCTGTTTCTGTTGTTTGCCCAGCATCACCCCCAAGGCCAAAGCTCACAGGCAGTCTTGTGGTTATGACGTGCCAATTTCTGTAGCTCACTAGGGAACAAATCAGAGTAAGTAATGAGATACTCAGTTACAGGTGAGTCAACAAGAGTTGGTCTTCTGCAGAGCTCCAGAGCAGGGTTGCCACTCAGATTTGACAGCTGCCACCATGACATAGTAACGATTTCATCAGCTTCTCCAGACAGACTCTGAGCCATCTACTGTTCATCCGTGCTCCATCTTTTCCAAGCACTGGGGCACTTACTTCTTTGTCCAGACCTAAGGATATGAAAAGGGAGAGCTAGGCTCTGCAGCAGAGCAACCTTCATCTCCTAACTAACTTTCTATTGATCTCCTTAATACCAATGTGAAGTTGGCTGAGGGTCTGGAAATCGTCACCTCTAATGACAAGTAACTGGTTGTGAATAATGATATGATGGTGCCCACCAGTCCACGTTATATTACAGCTTACTATGTCATGCAAATCACCCTCCACAGAGTGGTGAAGCCATAGGGTGAAAGGGCCATAGAAGTGTGGGTTAGCTTTTGACACACTGGATGGGAGAGTAAATGAGACCATGTACTGCTGCTGTTTGTATTGCATTGTGCATAAGACAAAGAGAAAGGAAAGCCACCCTGTTGATCATCAGCATTACATTTACCCCTCGCACACGGGACCTTCTATTACCCCATAAAATACTTTCTCTTTTCTTCTTCATGTCTTCTCTCTATCTTTTGTATGGCTGATTTGCCACAGGCAGAAGTGGTGCATCCAGAAGCACTTCAGAGCAGGCTTCTCAGACTGTCCCAGCAGAGATTAAGAAGCTTTACCAAGCAGAATGAGAGGAGAACGTGCTGGAAAAGATCAACAGAGAAAATCAACATAGCCCAGTATGTCATCACCACACAGAAAATAGTTGCTATGAGGACAAGATGAATTTTTTTTGTCAAAATCATGTTTTCAATAAATATGAATTTGCAGACTAAGCACTCAGGGTCATTGCAAAACCAGCAACTAGGCAGTGTGCACATCACTAATCTTCCTAGTCGGGTGACTGGCAAACTAGGTTTACAGTGCTGTCCTGGGAAATGCAGTATCTCAGTTCAGCACTCTTTCTGTCTGATTTGAACTGGGACCTGCCACCTCCTGGAAGAGTGCCTTTGCCACGGGGATATAGGGTATTTTGGGTCTGAACATCTCTCAGTCTGTCCTGGAAGGTTTTCACTTTATGTAGAGAAAATACGACATTTTGAATGGGGGAGATAAATGCAAATCACAGGATCACAGAATCACTCAGGCTGGCAGGGACCACAGGAGGTCTCTGGTCCGAACCCCTGGCAAAGCAAGAGCAGCTCTGAGCTCAGACAGGGTTGCTCAGAGCTGCATATAATCAGGGCATAAAAACCTCCAAGGATGGATATGATGCAACCTCTCTGCACCCCAGCTGCGTTGTTTGGCTATACTCTTGGGTGATTTTTTGATGTTGTTGTTATGTCCAGTTGAATGTTTCCCGTTCCAATTCATGACCATTTTCTCTCACTTGGTTACCTCCTTGTGGGTGCAAAGGCTGCTGTTGGGTGCCCTCAAAGCCACCCCTTCTCCTTGCTAAACCAGCTCCAGTCCCATAGTTTCTGCTCACAGGGCAAGAGCTCCCACCCCTGGCTATCTTTGTCCACCTCTCCTGAAATCACTCCAGTTTACTGATGTCTGTCCTGTACTGGGGGGGACCACAACTAGGCACAGTGCTGTGGACACGGTTGAACAAGCGCTGAGTAAAAGGATGCTATACCCTGGGAGGTGGGGTTCTCTCCTCACTTTCAGTGACCAGTAACAGTGGCCTCAGGGAAGATCTCTCTTCAAGACCGTGGGCTGGGTTCAGAAAGAGAGGATTTGAACTTCAAACCTTCACCACTGGGTTACTGCACACAGAAAGGGTGTGGAAACTTCCTCCCCCTCTGTTCTCCTAGTCCAACCTTCTGCTTTTCTTGTGCTTGTGTAAAAACACTCCAAAACAAAGATATTAAATTTTTATCAAATCAGTAATTTCACCAAATTTTCTTACAATACGTTCTCTATCAAACAGAAAGCAAGTTTTTGTGTGCTTTTGGGGGGATGGAATCATTAAAAAAATCATCCCATGGGAACCTGTGTTTGCCAGCTCTGTGGAAAAGTATTTGGTGACTGGAGACCTTGCTAAGTAGCAGCCAGCAACTGTGAGACTCCATAAGACCCCTAAAATTCATTCCTGATTCCCAGGAAACAGAAGTGGAACTAAACACCATTGCCTTTCAAGCTCCATTCCTCCTCCCATCCTGTTCATCTTTGGCAGCAACCTGTGAGAGAGCCTGGACTACACCTAGCTGTATGGCTGGAAGGCAGCTTCCATTCTTCTCCCATACCCTGCCGTGCACCTGCTTAGCGCTCAGAATGAATACTTACACTGTATAACTTAGTGCCTTTCATTAAACAGTGGACTAATTGGATCATTCTGTGCTGAAGCTCCTGCCAAATTAGTCAGGAAGTATCTTATGTAGTAACACATGAATTTCCTGGAATTTCTTTTAAACAAATTATTACAAAGAACTATTCTTCAAACAACTATGTTAAACAAGGATGTCTTGCGGCTGATGCTGCTATAATCTTCAATAAAGCACCCTTTAGAATTGGTTTGTCAGCTGTGATTCCTCCTTGTAACTTCTCTCTGAGTAAGCCTTTCTAAAGCTTACTGTGAAGTCTGTTTTGGAATACGTTTTGATCACAGATTCACATTGCAGAATTGCAGAGGTTGGCAGGCACGTCTGGAGATCACCTAGTCCAAACTCCTGCTCAAACAGGGTCAGCTACAGTAAGGTTATCAAGACTATTGTCCAGCTGGGTGTTGAATATTTCTAAGAATGGAGACTCCACCACCTGCCTAAGAAGCTTTGTCCAGTATTTAATCACCCAAACAACAAAAAGTTTTTTTCTTCTGTTTAAAGTAGAATTTCCGGTGTTTCAATTTGTACCTGCTGCCTCTTGTCCTGTCACTGGGCACCACTGGAAGGGTCTGTCTCCGTCTTCTTTTTTGCCCCCATCAGGTATCTATACACATTGAACTCCATGATCTCATGGTCACAGCAGCCGTGGCTGCTCCCAGCTTTCACATTCCCAACCAGTTTTTCTGTGGAAGTGTCAGGAGCAACAGAGCTTCTCCCCTCTTTGGCTCCTCAGTCACCTGTGTCAGGAAATTGTCATCAGTACATTCCAGAAAATTCCTGAATTTCTTGTCCTTTGCTGCATTAACCCTCCAATAGATATCAGGGTTCCTGAAGTCCCCCAAGAGGGCCAGGGCATACCAAAATAAAGCTTCTTCCAGTTGTCTGAAGTAGACCTTATCTGCTTCTTTTTTCCTGAGCATGTGCTCTCTAGCAGACACCTGCCACAACATCACCCATGTGCATCTGCCATCCCAAGGTAGAGCTCCATGCCCTCCTGATGCTCTCTCATACAAAGGGCAACTCCATCTCCTCACTTTTGCAGATTGTCCTTCCTAATGAGTGTGTATCCATCCATCACAGCACTCCAGTGATGTGAACTGTCCCTGTGCATCACTGTGATGGCAGTGAGACCACAGCCCTGCAACTGCACACAGATCTCTAATTCCTCCCGTCCGCTCCCCGTCCTGTGATGAATAATTAAATGGTAAAAGGTGCTTGCAGCTTACATTATGAATTCCCAAATAAAAGATGAAAAAAAATTCTCATTTTAACCATTCTTTCATCCTTCTTATTTACAGTCCATTAGGAATAAAAATACCGTAACCAATAAACAAAGTGCTGTGATTTTTCCTCCAGCTTAATCCAAAGACCTGTGGAAGCATGAGGCATTAGATAGAAACAGCAAAGAATGCAAGGGAATAATTGAGCACTACAGCTGATTATTTGCTTAATTTTGTCTAATAACCCCTTTTGGGAAAATCATTACATTTCAGTTTTAAGTTACCTTAAAAGAATACATCATGCCTGACTTTTGTTTTGGCAACAGCTGGAAAAAGGTAGGGAGAAAGGTAACTCCATCCTTGCCTGTGTGACAGTTGTAAGCCCAGGCAGAATCGCAGCACGGGGGACAGAAGAGGAAGATGAGACTGGCTGCAGGAGCAAAGAAATCCAAGCGTGTACTGCAGCTATTTCTCATGAGGTAGAATCACATGTAGCAACCTCCCTTTTCGTATTGATGGGCACATTGTGATGTTTGCAAAGGAACAGACTGGCATTTGAACAAATATGAAAATTAAGATATTTCTGCCCTGATGGAAAAGATGCAGCTTGCAAGAGAAACTTGTGCCACAACAGTAGGAACTGTGAGCAAAAGAATTATCCTGATCAGCATATTTCCTACATACAACCAACTGCAGTTAAACTATCTTAGACAACCACAGGGGCCATTTAACAGTGCCAGATTTTAAAAATCAGCAGACCTTTGTTACTTCTGTAACTCAAAAACTTCATGTTTACAGCCATTTAATCCATTGAATCTTTTGCAGTCATCCTCACCTGCCATTTCAGTATATTTGCTATTGTGCTGCATTGTTCCCTTTTCTGCTACTGTGTTCATTTTGAATTTTGTACCTCTATCCTTTTCACTTGAAAACTGGTCTTATATAATTCATAATATATTCTATATTTCATAATATATTATGATACCATGTCAAATTTCTAAATGGTAGTTACAGACATCTCTGTAACATAAAGATCAGTGTATAAAACAAAATCTGAGTTACTGGAGCTCTGTTTCATTGAAGACCTTAGGAAGGAGGTATACATAGAATCACAGACTGGTGGAGTTTGGAAGGGACATCTGGATGTCATCTGGTCCAACTCCCTGCTCAACCAGGGCCACCGACAGCCAGCTGCTCAGGAATATGTCCATACACAGCCTCCCTGGGCAACCTGTGCCGGGGCTCAGTCACCCTCACAGTGAAAAGTGTTTCCTGACATACAGGAGGAACCTCCTGTGTTTCAGCTTGTACCTCTTGCCTCTTGTCCTGTTGCTGGGAACCAATGGAAAGAGCCTGGCTCCATCTCTTTGCACCTACTCTCCCGGTATTCGTGCATATAAATAAGATCCTCCCTGATCCTTCTCTACTCCAGGCTGAACAGTCCCTCAGCCTCTCCTCAGAGAAGAGATGCTGCAGTCCCTTCATCATCTGTGTGGCCCGGTTCTGGACTCTCTCTAGTATGTCCATGTCTCTCTTGTGCTGGGGAGCCCAGAACTGGACCCAGCACTCCAGGTGTAACCTCACCAGTGCTGAGCAGAAGGGAAGGCTCACCTCCCTCCATCTGCTGGCAGCGCTCCTCCTGGTGCAGCCCAGATACTGTTGGCTTTTTTTTTTCTTTTGATACAAGGCATATCGCTTGCTCATGGTCAATTTGGTGTCCACCAGGACCCCCAGGTCCTTTTCTGCCAAGCTGCTTTGCAGCTGGGCAGCCCCCAGCATGTACTGGTGCCTGTGGTTGTGCCTCCCTTAGTGCAGAACTTTGCACTCCTTGTTGAACTTCATGAGGATAAACACCACAAAATATACCATGAAACAAAACATATTTCTTTAATTCCTGTTCAGTAAAGCTCCCAATACAGAAGCTAAGTGGGAAGATAGCTTCTAAAGAATTAATTTGTCTACTTTATTTTTAACATATACAGTTCAGGGCAAATTCCATGGTTAGATAGGCATGTTTATCGTTTGCAGCAATTGTATTTTAATCTGCAGTTTTCCATGTTAATTATGATGATAACTAGCAAATTCTAAGCTAAAGCTCTCTAAGTGCATCCAATGTTTCTGTGACTGAAGTTAAAACCAGAAGAATCATTAGGTATACACATCTCATACATTTTTACATAGCATGCAGTTCTGTGGGTAGATGATGTGCAAGTAAAGATTTTTGTCTCTTACTAAGCCAACTGGTACAGCTGGAAAAAAAAAATAATTAATTGCCCTGCCTGTGTCCATAGACCACCACAGCTACAGCACCATTTCCTTTCCTCTGGATCATCTTTTGACTACAGCATTAGAATGGCCATTTTCGCAAGGGTAAACTTGGAGCTTTCACATTTCAGGGACCCCTACTGATACTGTCTTTGGCTTTGGTTATGGACTGACAAGTTTCATCTGGGATTTAAGATCTGAACAGCCTCCAGATCATAAATGTGATGGTGAAAAAAGAAAATTGTGGAGCAGGGTCTCAGTGGGTTCGACCTTGATGATCTGGCCCTGTGCCACTCATTGAGAAAGTAACAACTAAGGGGACATCTGTCCACCCAAAAAAGGAAGGTGTCCAGCTCGTGCAGGACATGTGAACAGTAGAATTCACCAATCAAGTTATAAACAAAGCCACATGCAACTAAGGCAGTACCCTATTGGAATGCTTCTGATCATGCTTGAACAACGGCAAGTAGTATATAAGGGGAACTTTGTAAATAATAAAGGTATTATTACCCGCCAGAGTCCATGCCTTTCATCTCCACAAATGGCATCCGAACAGAGACTGATTGCGGCAAATAGAGCACCCGGTGGAGAGTCCAGCCGAACTTAAGAAGAAGCAGGCAGCGGGTAAACCTAGAGCTGCAGTCCGGACAACAAAACACCTGGAAAAAGGTGAGCGGCTGGGGACGTAACAATGGGATCACAACTGTCCTTTGAGGAACAGGCTACAGTATATATACTTAAGAACATATTAGAGAAGCACGGGATTTCTTATGAAGAGCACACGCTCTGTTTGCTGCTCGCCTGGCTTAAAAGCAAGGGCGTGGCAGCGGATTCACAGACAGCATTTTTCATAGATACATGGACTAAGGCGGGGGACTTTTTGTGGGATGCTGCCACCAAAGGCGATGCTACCGCGGTAAGGATCCTGACAACCTGGCGCCTAGTTACTGACTCTTTGAAACAACTTAAGGTAGACCGTGCCGCTCGGGCAGCTGCTGTTGTAGCGACGGCGCCAACGGCTGATTCCCCAGGGGAACTGGGTAGCTCTGAGGGAACGGCACCCCAGATGCAGACATCCCCCTCTGCTCCACTCTTAGACCTGCTAGTTCCAGTCTCACCGTCCTGTCTTCCGGGGTTCACGGAAGGCGAAGCACAATCAGGCAATAAACCGCTGTTTGATCTGGGAGAGAGTGAGTCTCTTCCTTACGGCTCAGCTTTCACCACCAGTTATGACCCTGTAGCACACTGGCAGAGTGTGAGGCAAAAGGCGACAGCCTATTACAGTCTATTATGAAGGGTTACTTGTTGACTCCCTTTGATATCAAAGCATTGATGGACTTAGTATTCACACCAACTCAGAGAGTATTGTGGTTATTGCATTGGAGAGGAGTGTGTAAACAAGCCGCTATGGTAAATCTTGGGCAACAACAAGGCGATCCATTGTTTGCTGCTGGAATTTCCCAACTTATGGGGGAGGCTCCGGTAGCGATGCCACAACTGCAGGCACGGCTCACGCCAGAGATATTACGGCAGTCAGCAGATTTAGCATTGCAGGCTATACTCAAGGTTCCCGATACTGGCAAGGCAGAGAAATCATTTACAACCATCAAGCAGGGGTCCAGTGAACCATACATGCAATTTATAGACAGACTACAGGATGCTATCAACAAACAGAAAATTCAGAGGCAAAGAAGGCTGTACTGATGAAAATGGTAATAGAAAATGCTGATGAGGATTGTAAAAGGTTATTGCGGGCTCTGCGAAACCCTTCTCTAGTAGAGATGATTGAGACGTGTAACCGTGTGAGGTCAGCCACGTATAAAAATGAGGCGTTTGCGGCCGCCCTGGCCACAGCCTTGCAGACAGGAAACCGAGCATGCGACATGTCAATGCAGTGATTGAGGACACGGGGGCACTGCAACCTGACATGCCCTCTCCAACAATGATTCCCCGAAACTGGGATATTATCATCATGGACTTAAAACACAGGTTTTTCTACCATACCTCTTGCTCCTGAAGATGCGTTGTGATTTGCCTTTTCATTACCATCAGTAAATCATCAAGAACCTATGCAGTGGTACCACTGGACAGTACTACCTCAGGGAATGAAAAATAGTCCCACTATCTGCCAAATATATGTAGCCAAAGCACTGTCTATAGTTCATCAACAATATCCAGATATCATCTGCTATCACTACATGGACGACATACTACTTGCAGGAAAAACACCTGAGGCACTGACACCGGTGATACAAGATACCCGTGTTAGCCTCAAGGCATACGGCCTACAGTTAGGTCCCGAGAAAATACAGCGTCAAGCCCCATGGAAGTACCTGGGATGGAAAATACTCAAGCATGCCATTGAACCCCAAGCTGTAAAATTACAAACAGACGCCAAAACACTGAACGACACTCAAAAACAGTTGGGGTCTATTAACTGGGTGAGGACATTGCTGGGAATAGACAATAGTGTACTAGAGCCATTGTCTGACCTATTGAAAGGGGCCCCAACTCTGTCCTCCTCTCAAGGTTTGACACCAGCAGCACAGGAAACCTTAGCACAAGTGTCACAGACAATTTGCCACCGTCAAGCACAACGAATCCAAGAAGGAAAGGGCATTAACCTATATGTTATCAATCAGCCTAAACAACCTGTAGGATTATTAGCCCAGTGGCATGACGATGAAGGGAGGGATCCTCTATCCATAATAGAATGGATATTTTTACCTCCTCAGCCTCAGAAAACTATAGTCACCCACGTCGAAATGTTTTCCCTGTTAATTTGAAAGGGTTGCAGGCAAACGCTAGAACTGACAGGAAGGGAGCCTGAGACTCTCTTTGTACCTCTTACTCAGGATTATTTAACTTGGTGCCAAGCCAACAGCCTAAGCCTCCAAGTGGCTTTAGAAAACTATACGGGACAAATCCCTGTTCACTTTCCATCACATAAGTTGTTGTCCTTTTGTACAGAATTTAAACTGGCTCGACCGCCACTGTGTCAGTCTGTTCCAGTCGACAGCATTACATTATTCACCAATGGCTCAGGTCGGTCAGGAAAGGCAGTCATCGTTTGGTATGATGGCAGCAATTGGCAGCATCAAATCCACCAAACCATAGGGTCACCACAAATTGTAGAACTGCATGCCATTGTGCAGGTGTTTACACATTGGCAGGAGCCACTAAATTTGGTCACTGATTCACAATATGTCGCGAATGTTGTTACCCGTCTTGAGAAGGCATGGTTAAAACATGTCAAGAATGAACCACTGTTTTCGTCGTTTAGATGGTTGTGGGATTTGTTCTGTCAACGTACTAATCCTTAGTATGTTTTACACATTCGCAGTCATACAGCACTTCCAGGAATCATAATAGAGGGTAACGCGCGTGCGGACCATCTTGCAGTACCAGCATGAGCTGCACCAGTTCCAAATACCATTGAACAAGCCCGACTGTCACATACCTTTTTCCACCAATCAGCAAAGATGTTACGTTGCCAATTTCACCTGCCCTGGACTGTGGCGCGCACTACTGTCCAAACATGTCCCGGCTGCCAACAGGTTGCACCCTTGCAGCCTGCGGGAGTTAATCCCCGCGGTCTGCAGGCGCTGCAACTCTGGCAAACCAATGTCACTCTTATCCCTGAATTTGGGAGGCAGAAATATGTTCATGTGTCTATTGACACATTTTCAGGGGCCGTATGGGCTACGGCCGAAACAGGAGAGAGAGGTAGAGACATTCTCCGACACTGGCGGGGTGTATTTGCTGCCCTTGGTGTCCTGCATCAAATTAAGACAGATAATGGGCCTGGGTACATAAGTGCAAAGACTCAAGAATTTTTATCTAATGGGGTATAAAACATACAAGGGGAATCCCACACTCCCCTCAGGGCCAAGGAATAGTGGAACAAGCACATCAAAACCCTTAAAATGGCCCTAGAAAAACAAAAAGGGGGAATGATAGGGGAATCTCCACAAGTGCGCTTACAAAAGGCCCTATACCTCCTGAATCATCTAACAATCAGAGAAGACAATCAAACAGTAAGTGAAGATAAAAAAACAGTTATATTGAAGCATTTCTTGTCCATTAATCTGACACATGGTATACCATCAGAACAGAAGGCTCAGGTATGGGTGAAATAATTAGAAACGAATAGGTGGGAGGGACCATTTGATCTGATAACCTGAGGTCGAGGATATGCTTGTGTTTCTACAGATCGAGGACCACGGTGGATCCCGACTCGGTGCACCCGTCCATATTTCCCCGCTGAAGGTTGATGCATCGTTGGTTTGGGGTTGATCCATGGGAGCTACGCAAAATCAACTGATCACTTTTTGGAGAAACATTCAGCGGAAACAACCCTCGCGCCAGGGTTTACAGTATTCTGACCTTTAAACTGCTAGCTCTTGATTGGGAACATTCTGTGGAAGCAAGCAGGTGTTTAGAGGACCAACAGGAGATGGAAATCCCGTGCCTCACATGTCCATCTACCCGGCACAGTTTGTGGACTCTCTGTGAATGCGTACTTTGCATGCGTCATTGGTATTGTTAATCGCGATATCAGGAAGGACTGTGTAGGCCTTGTCAGAGAGATAGTCATGCATCAACCAGCGTGCAGATTATCAGGCTCCTACGTGGAAAAGCACACTGCGTTCCGCAGGTGTGGGAGGTCTGGGAAAGTGACTGGGAAAAGACAACAGAACAGTGTGAACAACAATTTGGGTGGAAGAGAAAGGGAAAACAATAATGACTACAGGCCTTCTTATTGTGATATATCCACTGGGAATAGGGGTAGCTAAAGTTGCTTTTGATGCAAATGCATATGTAAGTCTTCTTAAGGAAGTACTGAATTATACTAATGTTAAGGATTGCTGGCTTTGTGGGACTGCTGACCAACTGGACTCCCCAGTCCTAGGTATCCCTGTGAGTAATTGGACGGATTTGGATCCATATAGCTTGCATAATACGTCTAACATCTGTAGGCAAGGGAATGTGACCATGGAAGAAACGAATTTTGTGTTGACCCTGGTAAATGAGAGTGTGGCGTTTATCAATTACAGCACAGGAGGCAAGAATCTAGGATCCTTTCACAAATCTAGTGGTAATTGGTCTGCAATTAAGTTAAAACTGCAACACAATTTTGACGTCCTTAGGCCAGATAAATACTCAGAAGGGGTGGGCACCAAACAATGGGCAGATTATCTACTTGGCAGAGAAACAACGAATTACACCTTAGCTATAAATGCCAGCTGCAACCTGCCGGATGGATTCTGGTGGTTGTGTGGGGACTTGTGGGCTAGGAACCAATTACCAAAGAATTGGACAGGGGAATGTACCACGGGAATCTTGGTCCCTCCGTTGCAGTTGTATTATCATACCGCTCAAGCAGGTGGGGTTTGTACAATGATAAATGAGAGCTGTTCTATCTTTGTGGACCATACAGGGTGAATTGTCACAGACGCACGAGAAATATGGAATCATGCAAAAATTTTCCATGAGGTTGCAAGTAGTGCTGGAACATCTCGGTTGGACAACTTATTGAGCAGCTGGGGAATCATAGGATGGCTGCAGTCAATTGTTAAAACAGGATTGTTAATGACGAGTATATTTTGCTGTATTGTGCTTATTGTGCCATGCTTGCTAGGTTGTGTGAGAAACATGATTCAAAAAATGATGAATCAGGCAATGATGATAGAAAAAGAAAAAGGGGGAGATGTGGAGCAGGGCCTCAGTGGGTTCAACCTTGATGATCTGGCCCTGTGCCGCTCATTGAGAAAGTAACAACTAAGGGGACATCTGTCCACCCAAAAAAGGAAGGTGTCCGGCTCGTGCAGGATGCATGAACAGTAGAATTCACCAATCAAGTTATGAACAAAGCCCCATGCAATTAAGGCAGTACCGTATCGGAATGCTTCTGATCGTGCTTGAACAACGGCAAGTAGTATATAAGGGGAACTTTGTAAATAATAAAGGTCTTTGGCTGGCACCCCGCCAGAGTCCGTGCCTTTCATCTCCACAGAAAATCCCTTGAAACTTGTTAACGCTGCAAAGTTTTTATAAAAACTCACACAGCAAATGATATTTTCATCTCTTTAGTAGTGAACTGAACTGACTGTGAAAGGAGCAGGCTGTGGCTACTTTTATAGGAAGTTCCTTACACATAATGGACCTTAAATACAGTTACTAAATTCTTGTGATCTGGAAAAGGTAAAATTTATCCCAAAGTAGTTTCAGAGACAGGCATAGCATTCTTATTATTATTGCAGGCATATCTGTGGAACTGAAAACATGTAACACATTATTACTTTGGTATGCAGCTAGATGTAATTTATTTTCACACTGTTTAGGGTGTTTGGTGCCTCTGTATCCAGTTATCCTTGCGTTATCATCCCCAGGACAGTAAAGTTATCCATTGCTAGAGAAATTGATGTGACACTCGTGATATTCTTATTTCTTCTTTATGTTAGGTGTCTCCATTTAAAGGATTATATCAAGAAGTTCTTTGTATTTCACAGTTATTTTTCAAAAAATGAAATGAATGCTTTACTATGTTCAAATACATACTTCTTTAATTGAGTTCATCTTTATGAGCAACTATTTTCATGCGCACTGATGAAAACAAAGATCATTACAAATTTAGGAGGCCTTAATTCTTCGTGGATAGTAACTTACATGCAAGCAATACTATGGATTTGGGGCAAACCACCAGCCATTTGGCTTTAATAAACACACCAGGGCTTCATTTATGCTTGCTTACACAAGCCAGCCAAACAGCCACCCAAGTGAAACAGAAAGATGAGAATCAGGACCTGAGCAGGGACTGCAGAAGCTGATTCTTAAGAAATTAGCAATCACTGTATTTTCTTACACCAGTTGTGGGGCCCTCATGGCACAGGGTGGCAGGGGCCTCGAGGGCACAAGGTGCTGGAGTTGAAGAGCAGTCCTCACAGGTTCCTGTTCAATATAAAGTCTCCCAGCACAGGGCATGACTGCAAGTGAGAACACACGAAAACCTGAGAGAATGATTTCAATGTAACCCAAAACCAAAGGAACAAATTTCCTCTAAAAATAAAAGGCTTCGAGTAACTTCTTACATGTCAGAGTAATTCCAGGCACTGTTAACTCTCTGCTACCGGTTATCTGTTCAACCCAACAGGAATCGTACTGTGCACTCCTGCTGTGAATGTAGGGACAGAAAAAGTGACACAGGGCCTGTGTTTGTACCCAGCTCTGAAGACGCTACATTTTCCTTCCCTGAAATGAGATATTTTCCAGTCATGGACTGACTATGCATTGTGATTTCTTATTAGGTTCTGTGTAAGTATATTAAAGGAGACACCATGGTAGTTACCATAGTAGTAGGCACTATAAACATTTGCAGGCTTTGGTCATAATAAGTCCGGAATGTGTAGAATCAGGGACAAAATGTCCAGTATTGCAAAGTAAGAAGTGAGTTAAAATAAACGTGAACCATGTTCAAAGGTATAATGCCATGCAAAGGCACTGACAAGTCTGAGCTGAGCTGAAAAGATCATGGCCAGTTTAGTACTTGGCATGGATGTGGTAGCAATAAAGTGAAATGGTTGCTAAAAGCTACAGCGTGTGTGCAAAGTGAGTGTATTTCTACTGAGACAAGCTGTCTCATTTTGAAGCAGCCAGAAATTTGGTGGAAAAGACGTGTGCAAATCTATGCCAAAAAGGTATGCCACGATCAACAAATTCTTCTTGCTTGGAGTCCTCAGACTCAGTCCTGCCGGGAGCTTTTCATTATTGCTGCAGACAGCTTCACACAAAACATGAGTGTGACAGCAGCAGGTGTTCCTTTCTGCAGACATGTGAGGAAACAAGGTACCCATCAGGAAATAATATTTTTACACAAAAGACATTATGCAGAAAACATAACAAAATTATTCATTTAAATCATTTGTGCTCAAGAACTACCTGTGCTAGTTTTCTTCAAATAGTGGAATTCCCCTAAAGACACCGAATGTGGAGGCTTCTATGGGCAGAAGTGAAAGCATCTGGTTTTGAAGACAGCCATATAGTAAATAAGTCATCATAAATTTGTATAAATATAAATCACATATAGAAAGTAATTCTGATCTCCAGCATACTCACAAAAACTAGGAGAAAGCCTCTCGAAGCCAGTGGAACTGCATTTTGTAAGGAAGTCCAATTTAAGAAGAAAATACAAGTACAATGTTGTAAAACAGCTAGTGACCATCAGGCCTGTTGAATTCAGACCACAAACTCATTAAGGCAGGAACTACTTCTTTCTTTGTGGCTGGTGTCTTATTCCTTAATTGCCAGTGTTATTACCAAATGAGAGTAGAATGGAAAGCTGTGATTTTTGCTAATTCAAAGCAGAACTAGAACTACATAAATTTATTAGAACTGGAAACTAAATTTCGACATGCATAAATAAGCAGAAATAACAGAAATCCTATTACAGTATGTCAAGCACTAGAGACTCAGTCATGTTTGACTTTGCTATGGTCACACATTGTGTCCAATACTAAAGTTTTACACGATCTCCTGCTTTTTTTAAAAAATAGCCATTCATGAGTCTCTTCAGGAGTCTCTTTCCCTGATTTTGTTTGTAATATTCTCTGAATATTATTGTCTTTCCACTGATTGTTCCAGCATGCCAGAAAAACACATTGAATGTTGTAAACAGAAAAAGAACATGGTAAAAGGCCAGAGAATAAGACAATATTAATATATAGTTAATTTCTGTAATAGACACAAGGAGGAAGATGTAAAAAGACAAAACAAATGAGGAGCAGACACTGATTTCAAAAAAATGCACTTAATGACCCCGCTGTGCTCCCACTGAAGGAAGAAACAGACTTTCGCGTGATACTAGTGGAAACGGACAAAGGACTTCATTCACCTAGAGATGCTGCAAAACAAAAAAATTTGTATCCTTGAAAACTGCATAGGAAACAAAGAGAATGCTACATTTTCATATTTTGTTCACTTCTATTTGATATTAGAAATAGAAAGGCAGTCTCCATAGCACCAAAAATCTTCAGTCAGCCACGAGAACATTCAAACACTGTAATAAAGATGCTTATTAATTTTTCTCTCTGGTATCCAGTAGTGGTGATACTGAAAAGGCAGCAAAAAATCTACAGAGGTCCTAACATAGGAAACCAGTTCTTAGAAGTCATTCTCCGAGCAGCCCTGTTGGGAATTGTCTCCACGAAAGATGCAAAGGACAAACAGGGAATAAATCCACCATGGTTATGAAAGGCATCTTACCTCAGCTCATCCTCAACATCACAGCAGAGGATAAAGATTTCCAGTTACAGAATGGAAGTAAACCAGTATTTTTAAAATGAGTTATTGTATGAATAGGTTATTTTTTTGACCTCAGCCTGCATTTTTTCGTAAATAGGTTTGAGATTAAAACTTTCTAGTACACCTCGAAGAACTCCATAGCCCTAGACTAAAAATTCTCCTCCTTTCTCTTTCAACTGTACATAGGTTCAGATTCAGAGTATCACTTCAGGTGCAGGCAAAACAGCTGCTCGTTCACTGGCATGCAAACACAAACCCAGTTCTTGTTCCTGTACACACTGTGTAAGTTTTGTTTGTGACTGAAAGGCGCACACAAGAGGCAATGGGTCAAATTCTAGTCTCATCCAGTCAGACATAAAAGATGGCAAACCCCCATGAAATCTAGGCAGGCCGAATAACCTGCAGAAAAAGACAGATCTCTTCGGCAGGAGCACTGATCCATCCACAAATGAGCCGTGCACCTTTTTTCCTTTGCCTTCCAATCAGTTTGTGTACAGCTCTGACAACCACTCACAATTTCCTCCACTGCCCATCTTCGGGGTAACCATTTATGGGTACGAAGAACCTCTGCCCTCTTCCACCTTCACCAGCTGAGACTGGATCTCCAGCCACCCTGGGTCCTTAGCAAACTCCCCTACCCCTTAGGAGCGGTGTCCCAAAGACTGAATTTTGATGCATTTGACAAGCATTCCTGTGTTAAAAGAATTTGCAGGGTGTTCACAACTGAGGGCAACTCAACACAAAGTAGCCATTTGGAGCCAGTGACTACACCAGCTTCAGTCATAGATTTAACGTTGTGGGTTTTACAAGACTTTGAAGCTAACTCCAGAGCAACTGTCAGCATTTGTAGTGGTGATTTCTAACATGCCACTGGGGATTGCTTCATAATCAGAAAGAAAAGAAAAAGAACCACAAAAGTAAAAGTCCTGCCAGAAAAGAAGTAGACCAAATCAGACAGATGGTTAATATTAACTGAAAGGGCATCCAGCTTTTTGTGATGTTCTTTTTCCTTAACAGCAGTATCAACAAACAAGTTAAGAAAGCTCATAAGATTTCTTCAATTAACTGTACAAACACTTGGTCTCCTTGTATTTCGTAGGTGACCTGTCAGCACCATCAGCTTCGTCTCCCATACCGACAGGGCAAGTGGGGATAGGTGGAGATCTCACACCAGAGAGCCCAGAAACTTCTCCTTTTTAACCAAGTAACCTTTTTTTGCCCACTAAGAACACACATAACCCATGGTCTCTGTCTTTGACAATTTTTCAGATGCGGAGTATTTTTAGGCATTAACCTTGTATCAGAGGATACGGATTATCTGTTCCTCTGGAATTTAAATACAGCTGCACAAGAAAAGGATTGAAGGGGTCCAGGCAGTAACTAAACCAGCTATTGCAGTATTAAGAGAAACCGGTGAACTCTTTTGTCGCTGAGTATATCTTGGGAGATAATAGCAAAAGGCCTATTTTTCTACTGCAGCTGAAAAGAAAAGAGAATAAAGACAAGGAGGATTCAGCTACAGACCTTACTGTCTCCTGTAATTATGGTATAAAAATAGCGGTGTTCTTCTCTCCAGCATGCCAGAGACTGATCAAGGATGTTACCCCATCCACCTACTCAGGATCAGACCAAAGAAGAGCTACACGAGACCTACATCCAAAGTCAGTAAGGCTTCTGCCACAGCCGTGATTGCATCTGCAGTCCCTGGCACCAGCTCCAGGGAGAGAACCGCAGCCCGGAGGGTAGCCTGGCAAGGACCGGCTCTTACCCAGCCTGCGTGGGACCAGCAGCCTACGGAACGGCGTGGCTGTGCCCACACTGGGGATGCTGGTCTGAGACTGGGCCGTACTGTCCTTGTGGTCCTGATCACAGCTGCTATTTTTCGGTCGCAAATTATGCACAAAGCAAAAGGCACAGTGCACACCCTGCCACTGCAGCATTACTGAAACATCGTGCTAATAATGTGTTTTTCGTGCCCTTGCACAGGGCATAAAGGCATGCGCTGACCTCCTGGGACTGCATGTCATGAGAGAAGCCACACATGGTGCAGTGCGCATTTGTACTGCCTGTTTGTAAGGATCTTGGGATTGAAACACCCTGCCAGCTCTGCCCAAGTTCCCCTCGCCCCATCTCGAAGCATACTAGCATGTATTGATGAATGATTCATCACTGAATGAAGAGCCACAGGATAAAGCCTTTGCAGCAAAGCAAGCATTACCATAAACTGTCCAAATATTTGCTCCCATACACTCTCCAATTGTAGAGGAAATCATGTCAAAGAAGTTCATCTGTATGGTTTTGTTTGGTCCATACCAGTTCACTCTGTAAACTAGGTCCCTGAGAGGTATTTTTTCTTCTTGGTGCTCAAGTCTCCTCTCAAAACCTTGAATTCATGGTCACTAGGCTGTTATCTCCAGGGCTGGGAACCATGTGTCTTTCTTCTTGGGTAGCTTCCACAATTGGACACCACAATCAGAATAAATTATGGATTTGTTTCCTACAAAGAATAGCCACTTCTCATGGTTTACACTGCCTCTTGGGCCAGTGTATGAAATAATTCATATTCCTGTGTCCCAGACAGAAAAGAAATTCTTGCAAAAGTAACAGCAGAAGGTTTAGCAGACAGGATTTCTGGGAAATAATTCTTCCTACATATAGTAGGCCACAATGCAGGCAAAATGTGTCATTAGAAAGTTATAACTAGGTCAAGAGAAATCCTCTGAACATCTTAGGAGCAATCTATGTGAAAATCTTTTGAAACATCTGAAGATAACATTTAAACATTGGACGAAAGCACACGAAAGAGGGAGAAAACCCTAGTTTTTTTGGAGGTTTGTCTATGCAGCAAATGGAGATTCAGGTTCCTACTGTCCAAAACCAGTCCAGCATCCCAGAAGATGCAACTTCATAAAACATCACTTTGCCGAAGTCATGCAGTCTTCCCTACAAAATAGCCCCGTGTGACCATCGAGTGCCTGGGAGTGTGGCAGTGCCAGTGCTCCAGCCTCAGCTGGGCAGGGGGGATGCGCTGCAGGCCCTTGACCCACCAGACTAACGAGTTCCTCCTGCTGAGTTTCCTCAACAAAACCTGAATTAGCAACATGCGCCAGAAGAACAGGTCCACGCTGAATGGTCGGCTGTAAGAACGCCTTGCCCACATAGAAAACTGCTCCAGCAAAACAAAGGTAGCCAGGCTGCAACACTTCTTTTTTCCTACTCAGATGCAGATCTCAGTAGTTCTTCTTCATTCTACAGCCCATGAAGGCTACAGTGCCAGTATAACCGCAGTATGCCTGCCGACAGCTTATGCTGTTGCGCTGCAGTCAAGCCTGCTCCCATGCACGAGCCCGTGAAGCTCACTGTGCTTGGAGCAGGAGGAGAAGGTGTGTGCCCTCAGCCACTACCTCAAGAGAAATGTCAGGGCCCTACTGAGTCAGCAGTCACGGTAATCACCAGGAGAGATATTCTAGCCCTATCATACTAATTGATGCAGCTGTTAAGAATATCAGATATCAGTATTCTGGAAGTTTTATTTGTCACTCTTGCCAGATGTTAAAGTAATTATTAACGTAGATGCTAGTGGTATCTGAGATGCCTGCAGTGAGGTTATGGTGACCCATATGAAAAGCCTCAGTTCACATTCCTGTGGTCTGGGACTTCAGATGAGTCCTATTAGCAGAAAATTTGTGCATTTAGTAAGTGTTTGTTTCTAATTGTACTTGAAGCTCCAGCTAACGTATCTGCTAGACCTTGGAAAGGTCGTGCATGACCTAGTACACCATCAGAATAATGGAGAGGCCTTTACAGACATACCACACTTCAAGCTGAAGAAACATTTTTAAGGCTTGCTCCTTTTTTATAATTTTGTCAGCAAATTAAAAACTACTCTTCAGTTGTTTTAAAAATAGGCTAGTGAAGTAATTGCCACTTTATTTCGATTCCTCTTGAATTAGGGGGAAAAGCAATGGGGAAACACAAAGAAGGAGGTCAGTCTTTCACTATTTATATATTTTGGTCTGCGCCTTTTGCACTGTGAAACACAAATGTGGTTTAATAACTCTAGCATACCCCTTTGAGAGAAAAGCTACTGTTTTTAAAGCACAATTCTTTCTAGAGTAAAAAGTAACCAACAGTAGCACTGGGATTTGCTATCCCCAAGATGCCCAGATGGGACTAACTCAGTTTACAAAGACAAAATGTATTTTGCTACCTACCTTCCTCATACACTTGCATGGGCTCTCTATTTTTTTTGCCATTGCCACAAGTGTTTCCATTTCAACTGTTAATGACACGTGAAACAGGAAGAGTCCCATGGAACAGAACAGAGTGAGGAGAATGGACACAGTGGTGGCTTTGAGACCTTCTCTCTGCCCACATCTCTTCTGGAAGAGCTGCTCCTGCATGGGCTGGCAGCATAACCAGGACTCATGAATGTCCAGGCGTAAAAGTCGTTTGTTAGCTGCAAAGAGTAAGGAACAGAGTAGGACACACAATAACTGTTCCAGTTTGAAACGTGTTTTGTGTCCTCTTAGCTATGTTTTGAGTGGTTAAACTGCCACTATTATTTCCCCGTTTAATAGGAATTGTTCCAACTGCTCATGTTCATTAACATGAGAGCAAAATCAATGTTAAACCAGATTATGAGTACTTGTTTCTACTGTTTAAATAAATAACCTCTCTTGTTTTCAGTGCTTGTTTCTAGTGAAAACTACAGCTAGGATGAGTATTTACTCATAACATCATTTCCACTCTTCTAACTTTAAAAAAGTTCATATCAAAATAGGTAACATATAGGTCTAAAATGAGAATTTGGCCCTCCTTCTTTATCCGAATGTAGAACATGTCCTCTACATGAGAATAGCTTGGATAAAACAGTAATTTCTTAAAAGTCTTGTCATCATTTGGGTATAAGAAGAGACAGAGCTAAATTTTAGTTATAGAAAGCTTATATTTTTAGCAATACTTCCTTTTTGCACTTACTTGGTTCCATTTAAAAACTCTCCTTTCAGACCCCTCTAATTTGAATAATTATGCTCTTTGGACTTTTTTCTGAGTTGAAACACAAAAATTGTTTGATTTCATTCTGAAGCTACTGAAAACTTACAGACAATTGTAAGCTTTCCACCGTGTATTTCTTTTAAACCTCTGCAAGTATTTTCTGATGGAGAAAAAGAAAGGCAAAAAGAGTGAGGTCAGCAGAAGTACTGAAAATTTAAAATAGTGAGAAACGTAAACTGAAATTTTAAATGAACGAAAAAAGAGACTGAGTGTCTAAATTGTAATTGAAATCAATTTTTCTTTTGAAATTTCTCCATCACCAAAATGAAAAATCAAGTCACAACCATTATTCTTTCTTGGCAATAGCCAAAGTCAACACCACCACACTTTTCTGAGGTGTCTTTCTAATCAATGTATTGCCAAAAGAAGCAAGCATAGTTAGAGCATTGCATACATATTATGAAATGCCTCGAGGTCTGTGAGTACCACACCAGTGCCAATACATATAAGAGAAAACCCCTGCAAATACTGATTTATTTGGTACAGCAAACCACCCAGATACATATCACAGTCTGAAAGATAGCTTTTTAATTTTTAGACTGCAACACTTAACATGGTTATCACCAAATCATAGAATCATAGAATCATGAAGGTTGGAAAAGACCTCTAAGATCATCCAGCCCAACCATCACCCCAACACCACCATGCCTGCTAAACCATGTCCTGAAGTGTCACATCTATATGTTTTTGACAGACCTCCAGGGATGTTGACTCATCTACCTCCCTGGGCAGCCTGTTCCAATGCCTGTCCACTGTTTCAGTAAAGAAAGTTTTCCTAATTTACGATCTAAACCTCCCCTAATGCAACTTGAGGCCATTGCCTCTCGTCTTGTCACTAGTTACTTGTGAGAAGAGACCAACACCTGCCTCACTACAACCTCCTTTCAGGTAGATGTAGAGAGCAATAAGGTCCCCCCCTCAGCCTCCTCTTCTCCAGACTAAACAGCCCCAGCTCCCTCAGCTGCTCCTCATAAGACTTATTCTTTAGACCCCTCACCAACCTCGTTGCTCTTCTCTGGATGGGCTCCAACAATTCAATGTCCTTTTTGTAGGACAAAGAGGCCCAAAACTGAACACAGTACTTGAGGTGCAGCCTCACCAGTGCCGAGTACAGGGGCACGAACTCCTCCCTACTCCCACTGGCCACGCTGCTCCTGATAGAAGCCAGGATGCTGTTGGCCTTCTTGGCCACCTGGACACACTGCTGGCTCATGTTCAGCCGGCTGTCGACCAGCACCCCCAGGTCCTTTTTCGCCAGGCAGCTTTCCAGACACTCTTCTCCAAGCCTGTAGTGTTGCATGGGGTTGTTGTGACCCAAGTGTAGGACCCGGCACTTGGCCTTGTTGAACCTAAATGCTTTCTCTTGTGCATGCCCAAGGTAGGACAGAACAGAAAGTGCCACAAAACACTAAACAAAACCTGAATTTGTGTTGTGCTGCTACAAACAACTGCAAAAACTTGTACTGTCTCTTCCTTATGAGTATATGTATATTTATATACATATACATACACAGCTTTCAGCAGGTAATGTTCTTCTGCCCCTCCAGAGAGGCAAGAGGTATAATCTAAAGCACAGCCTGCTGTACAGCTGGTTTTATTCATCAAATTCATGTGGCATCTGCTGGCTGACACAGAATTCTGCTAATTCTAATTCTACTAAATTTGCACAGATGTTCAGTGATAGTGACAGACCTGGACTTCTGGACAGGTAGAGCTAATGAGAAGACATGGATCTGAGCTATCCATACATGAGTCTCTCACATTCGGAAGTATCTTGTAACTGGCTTTGCATTCTCCATTCATAGCTACTATGTTGCTAAGCATAAGGATATCCCAACAGGTATGAATCCAGGAAGTGACTTCAGCTGTCAGTTGCATTTCCATTTAGGTTGGAAAAGACCTTTAAGGTCACTGAGTCGTCATCATCATTTTGTGTCTTGTTGATCAAATTACAAAGGACAGGTCTGGCCAGTATGTGAATAGCCCCTAGAAAGATGGGCTCTTTGAGAACTGAAATTATACAACATCTAAAGGATGAAGTGAAAGACCCCAAGCTACAAGCTAAGGATGTACAATGTCCTGAGAAGGTGAGAGAAGAGCAAAAAATCCCAGTTAGGCAGTAGGAACCCAAAACACAACATAGCCTGGTGGCTGAGTTTTGTACTAACCCGCAAAAGAAACCGTTCAACATTACCCCGTGTGGGCAGGGTAATATTTTCCATTTGTCTGCTTAAGTTCATTAGAGCCTTCAATACTATAAGACTTATGTCAGGTAGTTGCAGGGCTAAAGACCGTCTCACAGCTTTGCTGAACAGATACCAAGGTCCTGAAGTGCACCACGAAGTACAACGCGTTCACTAACTTACTTGCCTTGATTGCCTTAAGAATTTCTATGACTTTGTGACTATTAAACTGAGTGACAGCTGAATTCTCAAATAGAATAGAATAGAATAGAATAGAATAGAATAGAATAGAATAGAATAGATTTCAGTTGGAAGCGACTACAAAGGTCAGCTAGTCCAATTGCCTGACCACTTCAAGGCTGACCATAAGTTAAAGGATATCATTAAGGGCATTGTCCAAATGCCTTGTAAACACTGACAGGCTTGGGGCATCAACCACCTGTTGCAAGCTCTGGCCATTCTCTTGCTAGGGAAATGCTTCCTGATGTCATGTCTGAACCCTCCCTGACACAACTTTGAACCATTCCCACGGGTCCTACCACTGGATCCCAGGGAGAAGAGCTCAGCACCTCCCTCTCCACGTCCCCTCCTCAGAAAGCTGCAGAGAGCAATGAGGTCCCCCCTCAGCCTCCTTCTCTCCAAACTCGACAAGCCCAAAGTCCTCAGCCGCTTCTCACAGGACACTCCCTCCAGCCCTTCCAACAGCTTTGTTGCCCTCCTCCAGATGCATTCGAGTACCTTCACATCCTTCTGAAATTGTGGGGCCCAGAACTGCAGACAGTGCTCCAGCTCAGGCCACACAATGCTGAACACCACGGGATGTTCCCCTCCATTGGCCGTCTGCCTGTGCTGTGTGTGATGCACCCCGCGGCGCAGAGGTTTGCCCTCTGGGCTGGCTCACGCTGAGCCTGCTGTCAGCCAGGACTCCCACGTCCCTCTCTGCAGGGCTGTTTGCCAGACAATCCTCCCCCAGTTTGTACTCACGCCTGGTGTTCCTCTGTCCTAGGTGCAGAACCCAGCACTTGGACTTGTTAAATTTCATTCCATTAATCGTTGACCAATGCTCCAATCAATCTAGATCCCTCTGCAAGGCCCCTTGTCACTCAAGGGAATCAATAACACCACCCCGTCTGGAATCATCAGCAAACTTGCTAATGGTGCATTACACTCCTGCACCCAGGTCTTTGATAAATGTATTGAACAGAACTGGCCCTAGAATTGAACCCTGAAGAGCACTTCTGCAGACTGCTTTCAGGCAGATGTAGCCCTGTTCACTACACCCTCTTGAGCTCTGCTCTTCAGCCCCCCTTCACCTCTGCCCTCTTTAGGCAGTCATCAAACACTAAAGAAACTGTGAGGCATGGGTTGTTTAGCGGCTTTGGTATAAAGAAAATGCTCGATTCACTGAATCGAGTGTGATTACAAGTAACACACAGTTTTTGTGACTATAATCAATAAATTTATTCTCATGGCAATAGTAAATGACCCTTACAGCAGCACAGTTGACTAGAACAGAATTAAGAAACTAAATAATTTACTCTTTGCTCTAGATTAACATATGAAGTATTTCAGGCAATTCAATGACAATGAATCTGTTTAAATAATATTCACTATAGTTCATCAACCTTAACTTTGATCAATTTTTATATGCACTACATGCTCATTTATCATACCAGCTTGTACTATCAATGATATCAAAGGCCCCAAAACAGCCTCTGAGAAACCTAAAATCCAAGCCCAGATGTAGCATTACTTCCAAAGCCCACAGAAATTTGGGTTTCTCCTATCTCATCCCTTTTCTGGATCCATCTTCAAAGCGAAAGAAACAAGGAACATACAACCCTATACTGTAGTTAGGAGTTTGTTTTCCAGGTGTGCCCATAGCAAAAAGATGATAGTAAACGTTCTCTGGTTTTGTGAGATGATCCACTTAGATCCACTTAGATCACATGCTCTTTGCAAGAGCATCCTTCAGCCATGCCAAGGCCTGGAGGCGTGGGGGAAAGGCTGGAGCAAAGAACAGGTACCCTCCTCCGTGCAAGAGGACCCACTTAGGTCAGCTGGAGGCAGAGGGTGAGATTCGAGAACACTGAAGTCCATTGGAGATGCACAAGTCCCTGAGGGGCCCCGATGGGGCGCAGCCTCGAGTGCTGAGGGAGCTGGCAGAGGGGCTCGTGAGGCCACCGCCAAAGGCAGATGTGGCTGAAGGCTGGAAGCATCCAGCAGCGCAGGGGCTGCCGAGCAGCGCACCGGCTGGCAAAGCGGGCGAGCGGGCAGGACGTGAGGGTGCTGAACAGTGGCCTCAAGTGGTGGTGGAGACCAGGAACCAGCGCCGAAGCCCACAGCAGGTGGAGGGAGCTGGTCCTTGCCCTCTGCTGTGCCCCGCTCCGGGCAGACATGGCCGTGCTGGAGACAACCTCCCGCCCAGGACCCCCCAGGCCCCTCCCACTGTCCATGGGGGTTGCCATCTTGGTCAGTTGGAGCCAACCGCCCCCCGAGGCAGCAGCACCCAGCTCTGCTGGCACGGAGCAGCACTGCCCAGGCACCGGCACCCCGCTGCCCATCCTCCGTCTCGCCGCCCAGGACTCGTCCTTGGTGCTGGGCGAGGGTCCTCCTGTCCCGGGAGGGATGGGTCAGGCCAGCTGCTGCTATGGCTCCAGGTGGGCTCCCCCCGCGCCTCGGGGACACACGGCCACGGCCGCACCCCGCACCACCAGCAGCCTTCCTCATGCCCGCCGCTCTCTGCTCCGCTCTGCTCTGCTCTGCAGGGACGCTCTCAGCGATGCCGAGCCGCTGCTCAGCATGGACGTGCGGCTGAGCCGGGGCGCAAGAGCAGCGAGAGGCGCCTTCTCCTGCTCCCCGAGGAAGTGGTGGTCGCCAAGCTGCAGTAAGAGCCCCCAAGCCCAGCTGCCTTTCCCCCAGGTCCGGCCCTGGCACCAGGCCAGGGACAGCCCAGCACCAGCCCCACGCCCCTCCACCTTGGGGCTGGATGCACCGATGGCCGTGCCCAGGGCAGCAGGGGGACAGGGCCCTGCGCGGGGGGACCCCAGCGAGGCCGACTCCAGCTCCCGCCCTCTCCTCTCCTCTCCTCTCCTCTCCTCTCCTCTCCTCT
>Ga0065711_1029004_pt1 | contig 38075 bp, 18 predicted proteins | sample Hoacrofraction12_FD_59098 | JGI IMG/M metagenome (GOLD analysis project Ga0065711, IMG submission 59098) | Hoatzin crop microbial communities from Cojedes, Venezuela - Epithelial fraction 12 v2 (version 2) | ecosystem: Host-associated > Birds > Digestive system > Esophagus > Crop | place...
TGAGGCACAGGAAGTTCCGTCTGAACATGAGGAAGAGCTTCTTCCCTCTGAGGGTGATGGAGCACTGGAACAGGCTGCCCAGGGAGGTTGTGGAGTCTCCTTCTCTGGAGATATTCAAGACCCGCCTGGACAAGGTCCTGTGCAGCCTGCTGTATGTGACCCTGCTTTGGCAGGGGGGTTGGACTAGATGACCCACAGAGGTCCCTTCCAACCCCTACAATTCTGTGATTCTGTGATTCTGTGATCCTGCAGAGGTTTAATGTTACATCCGAAAAAACAGAATAGGAAATAACTTAACCTCCGGCACTTTTTATTTTGTAGCAACATAACACGTGAGGCTACAAAGATTTTTAGCAGTAACTTGGAAAGGTATTGAGAAAATTATGCATCTACTTACAGACACAATGGAAACAGAAATTCTGACAGAGTATGCAGAGGGCCAATAGATGAGGAATGTGTGAAAGGACTGCTAAGAGAAGATCAGACTGTAGCAAAAGAACCATGAAGGGTCAGTTGCCAAAGAGGAGGTCTATCGAACAAACAGACAAAATGAATGTTAGCTAGCACCAGACACTCACAAACACTGTGATACCAAAAGGCCCAAGATGAGAGAAGTGCCAAAAAAGCACCAAGGGAAAACCAAAACTCTTGAGGAAGAAAAAGATAGTTCCCGACCAATACAAAAACCTTCATAAAAAGTAGGTCACAGTTTTAAGAGACTTCTTTGGGAAAGTCACCAGCTAGAGTGCGAAAGGGTGTGAAGAACGAGGTCACAGAGACTGTTGACAGTACTCAGTTTTTCTGAGTAACATAGATGAGGGCTGACTCTGAGAAGTTAAGTAACTATGTGACAAAAAAACCAGGCATAACTCACTAATATAGATACAGAGTAGTGTATATATGTACAGTGTAGTAGGCCATGAGCTAATTATTAATGTTCAGTTGTTGAGGTTATGGTAGTTCTCCGCTCAGCATTCTTTCAGGCCAAAAATGAATGAATTTAGGAGCCGAGGAAGGACTAGGCTCCAAAGCAACCATCACTGTGCTGTTCTCTGAATTGGCGGTGTATGTGTGTAGCAATCCATGCTGTACCTGAATGCTGTGTGCAGTTCAGTTCACTTCCACCTCAGGAAAGAGGCAGTGGATTCAGGATAGACTGTGAGAAAGGTGACAGTGTTAGTTGATATGGATCTCTTTGTACATCCAGAATTATTATATAGTGTATGATTTCAGTCTGAGATTAAGATGGCTGAGGGGGCATATAACAAAAGACTACAAACGTCCAGGTGCCATGGAAGACGTGGTAGTGAATGATTATTCTCTTTCTCTCTTCTCCCGCCTTCTCCCTGCATAAGAACAAGCTATCGGATTGCATTATCTGGTGGTAGATTTGAGTAAGCAATGTGATGTACATTCTCACACCTCACATAATTAAGCTGCGAAACTTTTTGCACGGGTTGTCACAGATGCTACAAGTTTACATGGATTTAAAAAGTGATTGGACAAATTCATGGCAGGAAACATCCCATTAGCGACTATTAAACACAAAGATGCCATCAGAAGCTCAGGTGGTCCCTAAGTTACAGACTGCTAGAAAATGGGAAAGTATTGTGCTGAAATGCAGTATATGCTTGCCCTGTTCTTGCAGTCTTTATTAGGCCATCCACCACCATTTGCCGCTGGAGATCGGATGGTCTGATCCAGTCAGGTTGCCTTTTTTTTTAGAATGAAAAGTCTGGCTTTTATTATGAAAATTAATTTTTTAATTGCAAAACTGCTGAAGAAAGATACCCATTTATGTAGTAGATCAGGTATAAAACTTATAAGACACATGGGTCCAGATCCTTCCCTGTCAGAAGGTAATCAAACCCATATTGTCTGCCTGTTCAGGAGGAACACTGTATCACATAGCTATAGGTTATTTAGGCTCAGAGGAGATAAAGTGCATTCTCAGTCTCTCCTGTTGACACTGTCATGTTATGTAAATAAAGCAGTGTTCAGTAGCACAAATTCTGGAACCATGAAATATTCCTAAACAATTTTTAAAACTACCAAACCAGAGAATCATTCCCTCCCTCTACCCCTCTCTGCTTCAGTTATTACTGTAATACTTCAAGGCTAGTGTGAAGAAAGAGCCACCTTGAAAAAATAACCATAAACCCCACCAACAATGATTGATAGGGTGCTTACTGCAGATGTGAAAGAATTATCACTTTCATTTAACCAGTTTATGCAAAGTAGAGAGGAAAAATCAAAGATACTTACAGGCTGCTAGTCAGGACACTCTTCAAGGAGTGGAAGACTTGTGTTTTGAGCTTCTTCAGGCAGAGGACGAGTTAGTCACCTGTGTATTGAAGTGCTCAGACCACTAAACCATGGTTTTGTGAAAATCAGCCTTTAACACTTTTTTCACTTAGTTGAAAATCTTTGGTGAATTTATGACAAATTTGCCACCAACTTGAGTCTGACTAAATTGTTTTTATTTTGGTAGGTATACCATTTTCAGAGAATCCTTGCCTAGATTTGTTTGCAGTTTTCTTATTCGGTGGTTCCATGAAGAAGGAATCTTGTTTATTTTATTAGGAATAGAAAGCAAACCTATGTTTTCCCCATCTCTATCAGAAATTCCAAACCGAAGTTGTGTCAAGCTCTGGTAGAGTTGTAATAACAACACAGAAAATTTCCCTAGCGTCTAAACTTTTCCTAGACGTAAACAAAGGCAGTGAGTAATCCTCAGAATTCTATGTTACCAATTATAATACTGATTCCACAGACTGAATTCTGTCATCATGTTGTTAAAGGGTTTTTGTTTGTTTGTGTATGATCAACACAAGCTTTCGCAACTTCATTTCCTTCAGATTGTGCCATAGGTCATCAAAATATAAGTGAAAGCAGTATTTGGCTTCAGGTCAAAGATAAAGTAAATGTGATTTTTGATGAACAAACCTCAACAGAATCCAGGACACAAGCCATAGCTGCTTTGACTCTCCAAGATCTGTGATTACTCTGTAATTTTCTGTGTAGCAACCTATAAAATTTGAATTTGAAAGGATTTTATATATTCCTTATAAACTGCTAAAGTGAACACATACGCACAGAGCTGAACGTTAGAGTGCAAACGCAAGACCATCGCGTCATCGTAATTCCAAGAGTAGCTCTCAAGCCTTCTTAAAAGATGCTTGCTGGTGACAAATGATTTCTACAATATAACAGTTGTGATCCCTCAGTGCTATCTGAAGGACTTTCGCTGTTACTCCCACCGCAGAATTCAGACCTCAGTGAAAAACTTACCTAGAAATGAGACAAACCTCTATGCTGGTGTACTATGCAATGACCAAGCACTCTTCCCAGGTTTTTGTAGGTGCTGTTAGTCCCTACCCAGTAAAAGAAGGTGTTTTGTGCCTTTTTGTTTTGAAGACTTGGAGAAAGGACGCTCCATTACGGTATGTGTAAATATTCCCTATTATGACAGGGTCCTGGTGTTGATGGAGCCTTTCCAGTAGTGCAGTATATCCCTAGCATAACTGACAATTTGTTCTTCAAGTGACTTGAAACTACTGTATAACTCGTCATTTTATGTTTTATACTGGTCCACCCTGACAGGGAAGTAAGAGAACGGACTTTTCATGCTGTGAGGTCTGTAGGAGAGGAAAATGCAGGTAAGGGAGTGTATTAGCATGGTGGGAGTAGAGTGAGTGTGGACATATAAAGGCTGTACTCATGGGGAGGCACATTTTTACCATCTGCCTCCAAAAAGTAAGCATATTCTTCTTGCTAATATGAGGAAAGTTCCATGAAAGATGCACAAGTGTTAATTTCTTAAATAATCTCAAGTTACCACACTGCTTGAAGCCTTTTTAGTAAAGAAAGTCAATAAAAAGGGAAAAGCAGAGCTTTATTTGCACACATGAACAGACACAAAGCAGGATTTTCAACTGGCACTGGAGTAATGAGAGCAATCCCCAAAGAATGCTTCCTCCAGACCAGTCCTTGAATATTTAATAATGGTGAATTACCAGAACCCTTCAACCATAATGAAGGCATAAGCAGGCAATTAGAGCAAACTGCAAATCCCTTGCCCTAAAAACCCTCCAGCCTTTTAACTCTCCCTGTGCATATACCATTCCCTTCTGATTTCTCCCATTTATTTAAAAATCACAGTGAGAAAAGGCTTTTTACCATCTTCTAGAAAACCTCCTCTGTGCTGGTCCTTCTCAGAAAGAAACTGTACTAGTATCTTCTGTAAAATTCAAAGCCACTACCGCTTACTGAAGTTTGCTGTAGCATCTTGAGTTGATATCACAGCCATCCTCATATGAAATGCATCATATACCCAGAAACCCTCTTTCATCTGTAGAAATGTTTAATCCTTGCAGGATATCAGTAAAGCAACTCATGTTGTGAGGAGCACCTGAGGACACGAGCAGCTGGTTGTGTATTGACCTTCTTTCTGTTAGTTAGTAGGTAGTTAGTGTTAGACAAATCTAACAAAGCTGAGAAGCGAATTATTTATTTTTGCAATGGTAGCTACATACTTCAAAAATACTCTGAAATCCTTAAAAGTGAGCAATAGCCTGAGCAGATGAATGAACATGAATGAACATTTGAACCTAAACTTGAAAGTAATCCAGAAATTTTATATACATATTGGCTAGTATAATATTTAACACCATTTGAAGAAATAATCATCCACTGCATCAGAATATTCTGCAGTGGGATCTGACCCTCTAGACTGCAGTCTTAAGATCTACTGATACGTGGATGTAGAAGGGAAATTAAGCCCTCATGGTTTGTAGATGTTACTGAAATAGAAGTTAAAGCAAATAATGAGAAACTGCAGCCAGACTGAAGAGGGTTTGGATCATTTAGATAATTGGGTCAACAGATGGTAAATACAGTGTGGTATAGAAATATGTAAAATAATCAGTCTGGGAGAAAGAAACCAATCATCCAGTACACTGATGAGGAAAGAAGTGTTGATTATTGTGGAAAAGTCATTGAAATAATCAAGACACCACACAGCTGTAAGAAACAGTGCAAACAAGTCATTAGGCTGTTGTAGAAAGAGGATAAAGATAAAACAGGTGTTTTAATTTCTGTTTGGAAGATCTGGCTTTTACATATGGTCGTAGGATTAAGAAGAAAAAATCAATATTTCCTTATAAGTGATGCTAAAGATCTTAACTTAATAGACATGTACTGCACTAAGTATTCACTAGTGAGAAGATGACATATACCTGCATAAGAAATTTTTGGATGCCGTCTAGTATTTTTTATGCAACATTGCTCTATGGATGGCAGGAACAATACAATAGTCTTGGAATGACCATTTAATGGAACAGAGTAGCACAGGATGTTATGACATACATGAAAGTTACTGTAGCTAAATTTATTCTGTGTGGTTCCAATTAAAGATTAAGCGATACTCATAATCATTGTTGTTAGAAGTACCTTGTTTTATACACTGACAAGTGACAAACCTTGCCACATTCAAAGAAATACGAATTAAGAGTGACAGTTTGACAATTCCTAGCATTTACGTAGCTCTAGGTGGACTAAATTCTCTGCTGTTTTAAGTTCTTTAGCTGTTGAGAAGCTCTGTAGTTTGTATCGCCTAGGCTTGGGTGCCGTGCCTTTTACCTGCTGCAGAGATGTTTTTTCAAAACACTCCTTTGACACTGCTTCATCTTTAAAGTCTGCTTTCATTTTGTACTGAGACTGGATGACATGCTAGAGATCTGCACTGTAAGTCACTGTCAGGTTTTGAAAACAGAACCTCTTGTTTCTGGTGTCTACATGCATGCTTTTATACTATGTTGTTTTCCAATGTGTATTGTGTCCTAAGCCATTGCAGTTATGTGAAATATGTTAACGAATTAGGACAGGGAAGACAGAGTACAGCTGAGCCTAAGAGCAGGTCTATGGCAGTGAGTACCAGGTGAGCATTTCTGTCCATGGTCTGAACAGGCTACATGCAAGCCAGACCCAAGTCAGAGGCTGTGTAAGCAGGATTGTTTATCTTTACAACTAGGGAGCAAGCTCTATTGAAAAGGAAGGCAGATTGTCTTTAACGTGGTTCTCCACTAAACGTGGATAGATGTCTTCCAAACTATACCCAGTTCTACTCCAGCCTGATGGAAACATGGACAGATGGGCTTGGATCTACCCATGCACCTGAAAAGTAATTTCTCCTGAGAGAGAGGAAGGTGGTGAAGGTTGATGGGGAATGGAAAATGAAGGAAGGGAAACAAAGGCATGCAGTTGTGGCAAGCAATGGGCTTACATGACAGGAATTTTGGGATGTGTGGCTCCCTCATCGATCATAGTTTAGGGATGTTGGCAAGAAACTAATAACCAGCCATATAAATTAAGAGTGCCTCGGTATAAGTCCACAATTCCAAAGAGGAAAATAACCACCTAAAATTCAAAATGCTAAATTTCCTTATGCGTTATGGTGGAAAAGTAGGCGTCAAAATAGATGTTATGTTTGGCAGGAGACACGTTTGACTGCCAGCCCTGTGTTATTAATTGCTGACCTTGATTTTTATTTCCATATGCTCTTCATTATATGTTTAAAATTCTTCTTAATAGTAATTTTCCAATACCGTACTCTAACATGTTGTTGAAATGGTTGCGTCTGCATCTGCATTGCATTCTCAGGGTGCTTGGATTTGTTCGTTCAGGGCTGCTGTTCTCCCAAGGAAAAAGGATGTCTCTTTAGAAAATAGCTACTGTTGACTGGAACTGCTGGATTATCTATGATTTACGACTGTAACTTTTTATGTGAAAGGACTTTTGTGAGTTCTAATTCATTCTGAAAATCATATACAGCAGTTGGGCTAAACTGCAGTTTCAGTAGCCTAAAGAAATGCAAATAATTATGAACATAAATTTCCTTTCTAATATATTACTTTCTCTTCTCATGTGAAGTTGCAATTCATGGTGTAGTATGCAGAGAAGAAAAATGGTAGAATTGAAGTCAAATAGAGAGATTGGATTGTCAAAGCTTTTTCAGAAACTGAAGTGAGAATGTTCATGATTTGTGTATTCCAAAATGTATACAACATTTATTGGAAATTAATCGTATCAAGCAGACTTTCCTTTCATTAAGAGCTTGGAATCTTCATCTTAAACCAGCACACATACGTGAACCTTATCTACTACCTTCCATAAAATGATTCTCCCTCCCTGCTCATTCTGTTGATCTGTAACAGAAAAAGCTATTTTTAAAGTTATTGTTGCTTTTATATATGTGAAACTTTGTATTTTCAGTAATTTTTCTAGACAGCAGATAAAATTCTTTTCACTTTCTCAATCTATTAATGCTTCCCATGCGTGTATTGCATGGTGTTATCTAAAAGCACTGAGCTGACAATGTTGTTTCCTCTTACTTATACAGACTTTAGGGAACAAATTGTGTTTCATAATCCACACTTCCATTTTCTTCTTTAGATAAGTAGTAGAGTATGTTACAAGCAATTATTCTGAAATAACTTTTTTATTTCTGTAGCAAAGAATTTCTAGTTCCTCTGTTTAATTGTCCTCAATTTTATATCATATTATTGTGGTTATTTCAACATGTTTTGCAACAGTATTCTGCCAGAAATTATATTCTATTTAAAACTGGTTTGTTCAGGGCTCTGAATCTCTCACATGATGATTATAATAATAGAACAATAAACCATATTACACATTTCTGCAGCCTGCTTTGATGTTGGAATTCTATCAGCTTTCTTGCAGCATATTAAGGTGTTTTGCTTTTTTGACTCTTTAGCCCATTAGGTATTGGAGATAGGAATATTTCTACTACTTCTCCTTTGTTCTTACTATTTCCATTTTTTTGCACCTTTCTTTAGAGCAGTTGTGAATGGAGGTGTAATAAGGAATAAGAAGGACATTATTGAGACTTTGTTAATGTTGGCAGCAGCTCCAGGAAACTCTTCTTACTGCTTGAAATAATTTCATTTGTAAATCTGAGTACTGAGAAGGTTAATATTACTCTAACATTTTAACATCTAGTTGCTTGCTGTTTCTTCTGTTTGTTTGGTAACTTGTCAGACCAGAGTAATAATACTTAAATTGCAGGAGACCTCCTAGCTTCTCTTCCAATGACTAACCAACCCTATGTTGCTGCTTTCTTTGATCACGGGGATGTTTACACAGCACAGGGCCTGCTGGTGACAGATGGAGTCCAGCTGTCTCAAAGGAAAAAAAAGATTCTTGCCCACTAGCTGGCGGGGCTCGTTAAGAGGGATTTAAACCAGATTCGAAGGGGGAAGTGGATATAACCCACCTCACTAGAGATGAACCCAGGCATGCCAATGCTGAGGGTGAGATTGATAGCCCAGCTCAAGTGCATCTACACCAATGGATGCAGCATGGGCAATAAACAGGAGGAGCTGGAAGCCATTGTGCAGCAGGACAGCTATGACTTGGTCGCCATCACAGAAACATAGTGGGATGACTTTCATGACCGCAGTGCTGCGATGAAAGGCTATAAGCTCTTCGGAAGGGATAGGCGAGAAAAGAGAGGCGGTGTGGTGGCTCTGTATGTTAGGGACTGCTTTCATTGTATAGAGGTCAACAACTGTGATGACAAGGTTGAATGCTTATGGGCAAAGATGAGGGGGAAAGCCAACAAGGCAGACATCCTGCTGGGAGTCTGTTATAGACCACCCAACCAGGATGAAGAGGCAGGTGAAGTTTTCTACAAGCGGCTGGCAGAAGTCTCACAATCGGTAACCATTCTTGTGGGGGACTTCTTTAACTTACTGGACATCTGCTGGAAATACAACACAGCAGAGAGGAAACAGTCTTGGAGGTTCCTGGAGTGTGTGGAAGATGATAACTTCCTGACGCAGCTGGTAAGTGAGCCTACCAAGGGAGGTGACTTGCTAGACCTGCTGTTTACTAACAGAGAAGGACTAGTGGGAGATGTGGTGGTCAGAGGCCGTCTTGGGCTTAGTGATCGTGAAAAGACAGTTCTCGGTTCTTGGTGAAGATAAGAGGGGGGCCAGCAAAACCACCACCATGGACTTCCAGAGGGCAGACTTTGGCCTGTTCAGAACACTGGTTGAGACGGTCCCCTGGGAGAGAGTCCTGAAGGGCAAAGGGGTCCAGGCAGGCTGAACATTCTTCAGGGAGGAGGTCTTAAAGGCACAGGAGCAGGCTGTCCTCATGTGCCACAAGACAAACCATTGGGGAAGACGACTGGCCTGGCTGAACAGGGAGCTCTTGCTGGGACTCAGGAAAAAAAGGAGCATCTACCAGTTGTGGAAGAAAGGGCAGATGATTCAAGAGGAGTACAGGGGTCTCATTAGGTCGTGCAGAGAAGAAATTGGAAAGGCAAAAGCCCAGCTAGAACTCAGGTTGGCCACTGCTGCAAGGGATAACAAAAAATGTTTTTACAAATACATCAACCACAAAAAGAGGGCCAAGCAGATTCTCCATCCCTTATTGGATGCGAGGGGGACTATTGTCAAGAAGAATGAGGAAAAGGCTGAGGTCCTTAATACCTTCTTTGCCTCCATGTTTAATAGTCGGACTGGTTATTCCCAGGGTAGTCAGCCTCCAGTGCTGGAAGTAGGGAAGGAGAGCAGAATAAACCTCCTACAATCCAGGAGGAAGGAGTTGACGACCAGCTATGCCACCTGGACGCTTACAAGTTTATGGGGCCTGATGGGATCCACCCGAGAGTGCTGAGGGAAATGGCAGAGGAGCTGGCTAAGCCAATGTCCATCATCTGTCAGCAGTCCTGGCTAACAGGAGAGGTCCCAGATGACTGGAGGCTTGCCAGTGTAACACCCATCTACAAGAAGGGCCAGAAGGAGAATCCTGGGAACTACAGGCCAGTGTTTGTCTCCCAGGTAACTAGTGATAGGACAAGAGGCAGTGTCCTCAAGCTGCGTAAGGGGATGTTTAGACTAGATATTAGGAAAAAAATTATTTACTGAAAAAGCGGTCAGGTATTGGAATAGACTCCCCAGGGAGGTGATTGAGTCACCATCCCTGGAGGTGTTCAAAAAACCACCTTGAGTTTGCAAGGTGATGCACTTTGGGATATGGTTTAGTAGGCATGGTGGTGTTGGGATTATGGTTGGACTTGATGATCTTAGAGGTGTTTTCCCACCTATGATTCTATGGTACCTTGAATGTATTTGATAGTTGATTAGCAGCATGGTCCCATGGATAGAGCTGTAGGCTAAAGCTTTAAAAATATGGGAACTTTTAGTAGCACTGTCAGTAGTGGCTCCATTGTGTCAACACAGGGCCTTTGGTCAGCTGTGGTGTGACCTTGGGTGAGTTGTTTTCTGTGTAATTGAGTTTTCTCTCTATTCTCCTTTCTGTCTTGTCCATTTAAATTGTAGGCTCTGTGAAAAAGATTCTTTAACAGGCTGTGTATGTATTTATACAGCATGGATGATAACGATGTCCTGCTTATCTACTGCAATGCTTAGGAGCTATCCTATTATAAATACTATTTTTCTGCTTTCTTATGTTTTTAGCATTTACAAAAGTAAGTGTGCGCTGAATGTTTTTTCCCAAAAAGCTACTACACTGCAATTGTGCTGGACACAGTAAAAAATAAGAAGAAAATAAGTAGTTTTCTTGAGGCTCAAGGTTAATGATCTCTAAGGCAGGGGAAGAGGAAAAAAATGACACATGGCAAACGTAAAGGTCATGGCATGCTCTCTTGCATCATTTGATGCATCTGAGGTATATGAAAACCCTGGGGGGCATAAAGCCTCCTGCATAATGTACATAAGGTTCTGCAGCCTCTTGTATTCTTTTAATTCTTCTTCATTTCATAATTTATGCTTATAGTCTAATGATGAAATCCTGACTCCCTTGATACAGGTAGCAAAATGCCCTTGCATAATTTTCGGTCCTGCTAGAATTGTACAACAGTTTAGTCTTCAGATGGGATATTTGGAAGAGATAGGTAAGTCAAGTGCTTTTGTTAGTGACAAAACAGTGCTATGCATGCATAGAAGAGGTTATATGGCTTTCCTTTTACAACTAGAAAAAAAAAACCCTCAGTTTTTTTAGCTAGAATGTGTGGGTATCTTTCTCCAACATATCTTCAAAACACCTATAAAGAAAAAGCTTATGTTTTTAAAGTCTGTTTTGGAAAACATTTGTAGGCTGTTTGTCCAAAAGGAAGTTCTTATTGAACTGACTTACATGAATCTCAGATAGCCCTCCTTGAAAGGAACATTGTCAGAATATCCTTTGGCAAAAGAAGGGGTTGGGAATCGCTCAGCTTCTATTTTTGCTTTAAAAATGGCTAAAATAGTATTTCACTATTCTTATTTCAGTAACAACAGTGAAAGAAGCTGCTGTATTAATTATTAACTTTATAACACTGAATAAACAGTGTTGTGGATGTGGTTTAGTTCTGTTGCACAATCTCAGTAATATGTGTATTTGTGTTAATTAAGATAACACTCCAGCCCAGTGATTGATTGGCGAAACAACCACAGAAAAGTCTCACCTTGAGAAGTAAAGCCATAAACTTCAAAACACAGAGCATGCATTACATTCATGTAACACTTCTCCTCGGTTCTCCTGTGTTGTACTATGGGTTGTCCCATGGTACAAGAAACCTTAGTGCTTTGGTCAATAGAGTAACACTGTGGCGTGTAACATGATTCTGCTAGTTACACTTCTTTAATTCAGGAATGACTTCCCTGTAATCAATGGAGTTTGTAGCAATACAAACAACTAGAGAACTGGCATTGCAAATGTTTGCTTCATAATGTAAAATCAAAAATTTCTGTTGAACCTGACAGTACAACATCTAAGTTTATTAAATTACAGAAAAGGAGCACGTTTTTTTCCTTTTTAGGTGAACAAAGCTTTCAAAACAGTGTGACGAGGCCAGGGATGGAACACTATTAATGGGAAATAATGTAGTACAGAAGGCATTTAAAATCCACCAGTACAAAATGTTACATTAATTTTATCAGGCTTCAGGCTCCAATATTTATAAAATAACACTGCTTCACGTTTTTGACATGTTTGTTGAACCAAAAAAACCCCCATAATGGAGTAACAGAATATTATGAGGAAAAAAATTAGCAAAACATGAGCAGAGTCACAGTTAGCAGCAGGTCATGTAAAGCCATTATCTCAATTTAAAAATGTTTGAGGCTGTAATTATTTTTTCTTAATGTAAATGCTCTTGTAACATGTTTTGTTTCCCTTCGTTTGGGGAAGTAAAAAGGAGAAGACAGAAATATAAAGAAGTATGATATATGCTTGTCTTTGTATGGCTTGCCTCTGATACATTCAGGACTTAAGGTGGTCAGCAATACCTCTCAAGAATTGCTGTTACTTTTTTTTGCCATCTTGGCCACTTTCTCTCTCACAGCAGGACTTGAGATCTTCCATGATCACAAAGACTTTTTCAGCTTTTTTCTTATTAAACCAAGCTTACCTAAATTCACTAGTGAAAGACCATATTTCACATATTTATATCAGGCATGACGCCTTGCCAGGATCCTGATCATTCATAACGAGGAAGGAAATTTATAGCTCATATTGTTCTATTTGTCTTCCTAAGTGCAATCCTATATGGCAATATGGGGACAAATTATAATTGCAGATCACTTTTCTACAAAATGATTCTTGAGCATTGAGATTTTCTATGTCATAAAAGGGAATCTTACAGTCTTACAAGAAACTGAAATTATTTTTATTGTGCTTACCACAAAGAAACCTAAGGACACTTTTCCAAAGGAATAAGTCTGTAAGTGGCTGATAATTGAATGTTACGATTTCATAACCTGCTTGGGCAATCTGGTCCAGTGCTGCACTACTCTGTTATTAACATTTTTGTCATATAATGAGGAGTAATTTCACTGAAGTCAATGGGCTCCTAGTTGTACAAATGACCAGTGAACTGACACTGTAAACTTTGTGTCTAAAAAGAAAGAGCTTATACTAAATCTAGTGTTATAGGGTCCAAGTCCATTAAATTACAGAAAATCAGTGAATCCTCTTAGAACATGTATCTGGGCACAAGAAGTGAGAAGAGGTGACTGAGAATAGCCAGCATGGATTGACACCTGGTCAATCCTATCTTTTGTGGCCAACTTGATTGCCTTCACTGATAAAATTACTAGATTTGTGGGTGAGGGGAGAGTGGCGAAAGTTTACCTTCAACTTTATCAAGGTTTTCAGCAACGTTTGAGAAAATGTTCTTGTATCCTAATCAGGACCTTGTGGTCTGGATGCACAGTTGCATGGATTGCCACAGATTGGCTGCTGGGCTCAGACAGTCATAGTTAGTTAATGGTTTGTACTCTAAGTGAAGGCTAGTGAAAAATAGGGTACCACAGAAGTCTGTGCTGGGACCTGTCCAGTTTAACATTTTTATCAGTGACCTGGAAAAGGCAGTGGAGTGCACTCGCATCTTTTCTGCAGAGGACACCAAAGTAGGATCAATATACTCAAGGGCAGGGCTGCTGTACAAAGGGACACAGACAGGCTATGGGGATGGGGCAGCAGGAACCTTATGAAATTCAACAATGAAAAATACAAAGTCCTGCCCCTGCAATGGACTAACCTCCTGGCGGGCCACAGGCTGGGGACTCCTTGGTTGGGGAGCAGCTCTGCGGGAAAGGCCCTGGGGGTGGAATGGGCAGCAAGCTGGACACGAAGACACAGCATGCCCTGGCAGCAAAGAGGCCATTTCCAGGTAGGGAAATTACTCATTTTTCCAGTGTTTCATGTTAGCTGTCCAAAAGCCAGAGCAGATTAGTCATATTAGAGTTCCAAAGTCATTTAGACCAAAAGATTAGTACTATGAAGCAGAATCTTGAAGTTGAAGCAAATTCTTTTAAGGAGAGTATTTTTTGTTCAGTGTTTGCACAGGATCTGTTGAAGTGGAGCTATGGTACACAAGAGTGGCTCTGTGCCAGAGTAACACTACCATTACAAATAATTTTGTTTCTAAATCATCTTCAAAAATGAAAAAATAAAAATCATAAATTAATGAAAAGGAAGCATGAAAAAGGTTTTTATACTATATAACTTTTTATATAGTATAAATATAAATATTTATTTATATTTATAAAATATAAATATGTTTATAAGTCGACATCATGAAACACATTTTTTCCTAACAAAAAGTCATTAAACTTCAAATTGAACTTCCACTGTGACTAAAGAAAACCAAATATTAAATTATGTTAGGACAATCATGACCAGCAGAGTCAGGGAAGTTACTGTCCTCCTCTGGCTGGTGGTGGTAAGGTCTCGGCTGGAATACAGCTGTGGAGATGTGTGTGGAGAAGCTGGAAAGCTTCCAGTGAAAGGCAACCATGATGGTCAGGAGCTTAGGGCACAGGTCTCTTTAAGTAAAGAAATAATTTCACCTCTTAGAGCAACAGTTTTAATTTCTTGAATTCTAAGAGTGGTTTATACTTGGCAACAAATTATTTTCTTTCCATTAATTGGATTTAATTCAGTAACTTACAGTGTAGTCACCAGTACATAAAACAACTGTGGAAGAAAATTAGACCTTGTGTAAACTTTAATGCATCTCATACCTTTGTAAGTGCAGTTTTTTATATTTGATGTCTATATTCTGACTCTAGTCCCTTAAAAATATGCGGAAGTGAATAATAGATCTCTGGAACCAAGATTGGTCTAAAGTTTAATTTATTGATACACTATATGAGCAATAAATTTTACCTTAGTCACGTCTTGTGAATAAAAGATGATTCACCGTTGGGCTGGAAGAAGGAAAACAAACCCAAAGTATTTGTGTTACATAGAAGTAAAAGGCCAGTGCACTATGGGCAGCAATAACTTAATGAACTGTGTCTAGCATGGCCCATTTAAGCAGTACCTAGCATTTGGCAGGGTGTGGGCCACCCCAAGGTTTCACAAGAATCTAAATTTGAATTTTGCCTTCAGTTGGCCACATGGCAAAGATCCCAATCGATTTTCAGTCCTGCAGACATAACCGAAAGCTGTGAATGCATGCAAAGGTTTCTCTCCTCCATTGCATATTACACACGAAATAACATTGCTTTTACGCAACATCCCTCTGTTGTTGCCTTTCGGATCAGACCATTCTTACAGGTCAAGTGTCAGTCAATGCACTAAGACTGCAGAGCTCACAAGTAATACAAAGGCATAGGACAGTCTGCTACCATAGTAATAATGCCCCAAGCTGCCATTTGCCTATTTGTTTGTAGTGTTTCCCAACACTACAAATAGGAAAGTTACTTAGCTGTGAGAGATCTTGCAATGAGCACAGTTGCTCATCCACATAAAAATTTGAAGAATCAAGCCATTAGCTTAACCAGAGCTGAACACTGGGAAACAGCAAGACTTTGGATGAAGGCGCGTTCATTTAAATTTATTGGCAGCTATCATTGGTCTCAATGGGCCCAGATTTTTACCTTCCAAATAGAAGTCATTGCCAGTACAAGCTCATCCTGTTTGTGTCACTTGTTTTACAGAGAGAGGATGCAGTGGAACAAATTTAGTATCACAAACAACATTAAAATTGTATTTGGGCAAGTTATTCTCTGGTAAAACTGAGAAGTTTTTTTCATGTAACAAAAAAAAGATATAACTATGATTCCTCCATTAGCTTATTTTGCATCTTTCATTTTCTTTTCTGTGTCCAGATTTATTTCCATGTCCCTAATTATCTCTTTCCAGTTTCTGTGTGAAAGTATTGTCTGAGATAGAATGTCTAGATTTGCATAGAGAAACTATTCAAGTTGCAACTGATCATGCGTCTGTCCTGTACAGCTATTCTGCTTTCTTTAACAGTTTCTGGGATGAGGGCACCTGCAGACTGCATGGAAGTGATTCCTTCCTTTCTTTTCCTTGAAACACAACTAGTTACATTTGGAAGAGGGACGTAGAGTGACAGGAATCTTTGTTTTCAGTCTTCTGAAACAGAAAAATATTTTTTCATTCTGATTTCTTTCTGAAATTTTAAATTCCATTGTGATTATACCTAGAAGGAGTAATACTGTTTTTTAAGATATCTTCCTTTTGCAAATGCAAGAGAAGCAAACCCAGAAGCTTTCTCTTAAGGGAGAAAAAATATTGCCTCCCGTTACAGATGTCCTGTAATTTGTGATGTTTTCTGACTTCAAATGAGTTGTAAAGTCCTTGTGAATCCACAAGCCCCTTGTGGTTTCACAATTTTCCGGTGTTTTTTTCTGGGAATTTTGATAACTTCCAGCATTTTCAACCATGTTTTTGGACTTTGATGAAACCTAGCGAAGCACAGAGGTGATGGGACTGGACCTGGCTTCAACAACTCGCACCCAACAACTTCATCAAGATCAGCATCTTCAACCCACAGACCATGGGCACGGGCCGCACTGGATACACCAGTCGTGAGCTCCAGATGCAGCATGCGACCACCCATCACCACACATCATCTCTCCTGTCTGGCTTGCCAAAAAATGTTCTGGTTTGGCCTGGATAAATGCCAGGTGTCCACCAAAACGGCTCTATCACTCCCTCTCCTCAACTGGACAGGGGAGAGGAAATAGGATGAAGGGCTCGTGGATTGAGATAAGGACAGGGAGAGTTCACTCACCAATTACCGTCATGGACAAAACAGATTAAACCTGGGGAGAAAAGGAAATCAAATCAGAGTAGGATAGTGAGAAATAAAATCGGATCTTAAAACACCTTCCCCCCACCCCTCTCTTTTTCCCAGGCTCAACTTCAATCCCATTTCTCTATCTCCTTCCCTCCAGAGAGGCACAGGGGGACAGGGAATGGGGGTTGCAGTCAGTTCATCACACGTTGTGTCTGCTGCTCCTCCCTCTTCAGGGAGAGACTCCTCACACTCTTCCCCTGCTCCAGCGTGAGGTTCCTCTCATGGGAGACAGTTCTCCACAAACTTCTCCAACATGAGTCCTTCCCACGGGCTGCAGCTCTTCACAAACTACCCCAGTGTGTGTCTCTTCCACGGGCTGCAGCCCTTCAGGAACAGGCTGCTCCAGTGTGGGTCCCACAGGGAGTCACAAGCCCTGCCAGCACACCTGCTCTGGCTTGGGCTTCTCTCTCCATGGGTCCACAGGTCCTAGCAGGAGCCTGCTCCAGTGCGGGGTCCCCATGGTGTCACAGCTCCTTCAGGCATCCACCTGCTCCAGCATGAGGTCCCTTCCACAGGCTACAGGTGGATATCTGCTCCACCGTGGACCTCCATGGGCTGCAGCGGGACAACCTCCCTCACCATGATCTTCATCATGAGCTGCAAGGGAAAACTCTCCGCTCCAGCATCTCGAGCACCTCCTCCTCCTCCTTCTTCACTGACCTTGGTGTCTGCAGAGTTATTTCTCTCATGTAGTCTCACTTCTCTCTCTCAACTACTGCAACCACAGGTTTTTTTCCCATCTTAAATATGTTATCCCAGAGGCACTACCTTGGCCAGCTGCAGGTCCATCTTAGAGCCGGCTGGCACTGGCTTTATCAGACATGGGGGAAGCTTCTCACAGCTTCTCACAGAAGACACCCCTATAGCTCCCCCACTACCAAAGGATTGCCATGCAAATCCATAACAGGAAAGAAAATGAATTCTGTCTTTGGTCAGCAGAGAAGTACTTGGAGGAGAAGCAATAAACATCTAGTCTACTTCTTCATCAGCTCACCTACAACAGTTTTCAGTCCTTCCTGAACTAGGATTTATCAAGCCAGTTTCTTACAGGAAGCTCTTGGTCAGTGTTGGATCCTATCTTTTGCTCATTCCACAAGCAAGGGTGTACTATCAATTGTGTTGGCATTTAATGTGTCCCAGGAAGAATGGAACAAATAAGGCCATAACTAGAGCTCAAAGGCCATGACAAATAGATTTTTTCTATGACTTTAACAAGCTAGGAAGAATTAGAATGAGTTTTTAATAAAATGGATGTACTGAAAGCAAAACCTCTCAGATCTGTTTTCAGAAGTAAGAATAAGTGAGCTAGAAAGGAGGAAAGCAAGGCAGAGGCAGACACTTTGGGGAAGAACAAATCAAGATTTCATTCAACTTTACAGTGTACATGCTTAAAAGATGCTAAACAGTGTGAGAGTAAGATTTTTGTAAAACATGAGCAGTTTACGACTCATTTTTTGTCATTTCTCATCAGCTATTGAAAACTAACTGTGTAAATAATAAGCAAGAGTCTCCACTGTTTTTCTGAAAAATCATGAAACTTAATTGGTGCAATCTTTTCATGCTGAAGAGAGTCCTTTAAATCATACGCTCCTTGGAACTATCATTACTGATGCTAATGCTGAAAAAAGAAGTCTTATTATAACGCAGTGCTAGAATAAATTGGGATGTAGAAGTCCTGTGTAAGGTGTTGAACAGGTGAGGAGAGTATGTCTGAAAGACAGTGTGTGAAGGCAGAACGATGTTTGACGAGCTGAAAATGGAGAAAACCTTAGGGGGATATTCTTTCTAATGTGTTGGATCAATTAATCCAAAACCCAGAATACGTTTGTTGGACAGGAATCACTGGATGATCTAGTGGTTAGGAGGTATGAATGCCATTGCCTGTAGGCTACCATCTCAAGTCTGTAACTCCAAAGATAGAACACCACTTGATTTCTCTGGCTTGTGTAAAATGTCACTTTTATCCCTTTCCCTCCTTGGCAATAAATATCATGGCATTCATAGCATCAAATTTGAACCAAACCTGTAAAATTAAGGACCACAGCTATATATTCATTTCTGGTTATTAGCTGGACTGGGAAATGTTGAAACAACTAGGAAAGATACAACTGTGGTTGGGAGGAAGAAGAGTCAAAATCACGTGTGGAAGGATTAAGATAGACTTTGAATGACTATCCACATGACTAACAGTTCACATACCATCTGCTGTTCATTTTTATTATTGCTTTGGAGAGGGACAAGAGAAAAGAAGCTTTCCCTCCACTGGTGATTTTTGCTTAATTTTATTTAGACAGTGATAGAATTTATATTATCTCTTAAGTAGCTGCATTTGGGATATTTTAAACCAGTCTATCTGAGATGCTTTTATAAAGCCCTAGTTTTTCCTTAAAGCCTTTAGGCCACTCAATGGCAATACTGCAAAAGAAGACAGAAGACACCCCTGCCTTATAAGGTGAGCAGCAAGCTTGACTGGGCACAGACATGTTGTATCCCATGATTCTTCTTTCTTTCCGTATTGTTGACTGCTAGTCCATCGGTAGAGCAACCTGAAAGTAAGCGTAACGTTTTCAAGAGTATTAAACAGAGAAAATTATGTGGTGGGCTGTGCTGTAGTATGTTTGCTTTTTCACCACTGGTCTGTCCAGATGAATTGAGATTTTTGGACCTGTAGTAAGACATGAAGTACACTTGGGCTCTCCTATTGCAGAGGCATGTGAAACTGTCTGTCTGCATTGTTACTGCGCAACAGGTGAGTGTGTTTTTCAGAATAATCTTAAACCCGGATTTAATTAATGGTCGAAATCCCCCAAGGCATAAAGGTATTCATGGAATTAGGGTGCAAAAATTTGCTCCTTATGAATAAGGAAATATATGGAGGGAAAAGAAAGGATCATGTTAGGGCTTATGAGTCAAATTACAGCAAGTAGATCTTGCACAGTCTATCATTTTCCAAAGAGAGATGCTGACTGAGTTCCTTGAGCATAGCAGTTATTAAGGTTACCATGAAGTGGAAACCAAGGCAGTAAATGGATATTGAAACGAGAATGAAAAGGAGAAAGTGCAAGTGCTGAATTAGGCATACAAGACAGCAAGAAAATGTATCAAGGTGATAGCAGATGCAAGAAAAATGCTTTTTCAAGCTTTGTTTTCTTGAAAACAGCTAGCGGTTTTCAAGCAAAAATTTCTGGTGATTGAGGCTATCTATGTATGTATCCTTCCAAACCCATGACTTACCTGTGAGCCCCTAGGAAAGATTGGACTTTGGGACTAGACAGGAAAGAGGAGCAATGAGGAATTCATTCCAGTTACTTCAGTTTCTAGACCAGGGTTTCTTAAGATATGAGCCCCTGCTCTAAATTGCTAACTGAAAGGAGTGTGTAGTTTTTCACTGACGGTGCAAGGACTCTCAGGAGAAATCGGCTTTATACATTAGTCTCCTGGAAGTCGGGTTCTAGTGTCTAACACATATTGGCCAAGTAGCATATGGTGCTAGCTGCAGCTGCAAATACAATTCAGTGGGAAAGAGCAGAGAGCGTGTTTGGAGTTGTCAGAAGCCACTAAACTTCTAGTAAAATGTTGGGTGTTTCGGAATTAGGCATTCACTCAGCTTTTTTATCAATCATGCAATTTTGTTTATAAAAATTTCAGGCAGAATGGCAAGGACTTAACATATAATGTGCTTCTGAAACATACAGGTTTTTGCCCCACTCCGTTGATATGCTTTCAACACAAAGTAGTAATGTACATTAAAATATTTATATGGCTTGCTAAGATCTAGACCTTTTTAAAGGTCTAGATTATATTATTTTGAAATAGCAGCTAATTCTGACACAGAAAGCCAGATATTCTCTTGATAATTACATCAGCATCACAGTAGCTCTGCTTTAATTAAATCTTCACAATTAGACAGGCTTGTTATTGTATGTCTTTAGTCTTCTTAATACCATCTTACCTATTATCACCTCATTTTCATCCACGCATCTGTCAGAGGAAAGCTACTTTTCCACTTCATTTCATTGCTTACAGATTTACACCTAAAAGGCTTTAGGCAGCTATGTTAACAATTACGAATTGTTTTGGTGAAAGTCTAAGGAATGGAAAATAACCCACTGTTGCATTGAGCTGAAAATAAACGTGAAGAACAGATTCTGGAATTCAGTAAACTTCTTCCTTTTGGGGTTTGCATAGCTATTTGGCTTAATTCTCTCAGAAATGTCCCTTCCAGGAGACATCTCAGTACAAACTCTTCACATAGTTTGCTTTCTGAACACAAGGGATGCAGTGAAATTTTTACACTCGTTGGCTAGAATGGTAGCTGAGCACCAGTGTTTTTCTCAGTTTTACATCTCTGAAAAATCAGTGAAGATATTTAATAACAGTATAAAAAAAATAAGGTATAGTACTTTGATTCTGAGCATATCAAATATTATGCAACCCTTCATTTGCACTGATGTCTGATAATCAGCTTATGCACAGCTTTAAGATACGTTTGTGATGTGAAAACTGGACAGAGTTGTTGTTCAGCCTGACCCTACATCCTTTAGTTTTTATGATCATCCAGTAAAGTTCATGGCAACATTACAATGCCAGTTATAGAATTGTGGAATTGTGGAATGGTTTCAGTTGGAAAGGACCTTCAAAGATTGTCTAGCCCAACCCCTCTGTCATGGGCAGAGACGCCTTCCACTAGACCAGGTTGGTCAAAGGCCCATCCAACCTGTCCTTGAATACTCCCAGGGAAGAGGCATCCACAATTTCTCCAGGCAACCTCTTCCAGTGTCTCGCCACCCATATCATAGAAAATAGAAATAGAAAATAACTTCCTTGCATCCAATATAATTCTACCTCTTTCAGTTTAAAAATTCTGCCCCTTCTCCTGTTACTACAGGCCCTGATAGAAAGTCTCTCTCCATCTTTCTTATAAGCCCCCTTTATTTATTGAAAGGCTGCAATAAGTTGTCTCTAGAGCCTTCTCTTTTCCTGGCTCAACAAACCCAGCTGTCTCAGCCTTTCTTCATAGGAAAGGTGCAGTTGTGCTCTTATTTTATTGTCACTAACTGTCTTCAGAGAATGGAATACAATATCAACCCCGAACCCATGAAGCAAAGTGCTGATAGTGGCTTTCCCCTTTGAAAATCCATAGATACTATTTCCTTTTGTGCGGGAAGAATTTCTTTGGCTTTCTCTCTCATCTTCCGTGCCACTTGTGGGTATAGTTAAGTAGCACAGTTTTTTTCTGATGGAAAAATTGTAGTACAATTAAAGTAATAATTAAAGTGTTTATTTATGTAACTCTCAAGCAACATATCTTGTAGATAGTAAATAAGCAAGATTGGCATAGACTCTAGTAGGATACTGAGAAATGATTGCCATTATGAGAATAATAAAAATGTCAAAAGTATTTTTCATTTTGTGTAGTAACTGTTTAGCAATTGCATATTCTAACTGTCCCAGAGAACAAGTACTGAGCCATGGCTACAGTATTAATTTCAGTGCTACTAATGTCATCGAAGCTGTTCAGTCTCTTAATTTCTCAACCCTTTGATAAATTCATGGATCTTCTAAGACAGTACATTTTGTATGTCACAGTAAATTGATTCTCGGCTGTAAAAGTACTTTGTTGTCAACTCCATAACTTTTAAAGGAATTCCCCTGCAGTCGTTAGTCCTATCCCATGCTCAAATCTTCACTGGGATCAGCAGCAACATGGACCCTAAAGTGTAAGCAATTGCTGAAACTATCCTGACCTCCGTCTTACCCATGGATAAGCTGTTACTGTTGGGTCCTATGGCAGGGTCCAAATCCTCTCAAATAATGTTAGCTACATTCAGAAACTGAAGGTAGCAGATCACCTTATGCATAATAGGTGTTTCTCTGAGTAAGAATGTAAATAATGACCAGTAATTACCACCCCAACCTCTGCTTCTTCCTCAGAGGCAAACTTCCCTGTTTTGTTTTTTTTTTTTTCCCCAGGTGTGAACACTTTTTTTTTTTGGCTGTATGGGTTTTGCAATCTAAGGGAATATTCTCTTGCTGTATAGACTTATACTGTTACAGTGGTGGGGTTCCATTTGTCTGCCTTTAAGGGTATAAAAGAGGCAATATTTCTATATAGAGAAAGTGAAGCTTTTCTTTAGACTTGAGAAAGTACCCAAAAGCTTGGCAGTTTTTTCCACTTATTTCAGTTGATCTAATAAAAGATATTACCTCTCCTTAAAATCCTTGCTTCTCTGAGGGGCTGTACAAACACAGAGCAGCACAACAGCTGCATGAGACAAGGCAGAACAGATGGTTGCAGGTAGACGGGGGGAACAAGGAAACAGTGAGAAACTACTGGTCAACATGGCAGGTGCAGCATGCAGATGATGCTATCTGCTGCTTAGTTTTGAAGGGCATCAGAGCAGAAGGGAGTCTTAGGAGGAAAGGCTGAAGAAGGCTGATGTTTGGAGGTAGCTGAGGAAATCCTCCTAAGTGTAAGAGAGTTGCAGGGACTTGGCACCATAGGGCAAGTGAATACCAAAATCACCCCTTCGAGGTGCAGTGAGAGGTGAGGGGGAACATATGGATGGAAAATAAAGTGCCTTGATGGGAATGACAAGTAACTTCAGCTTGATGTGATTGAGAAAGGGAAAGCCAGTGCACAAATAAAAAGAGAAAAGTGGCATGGCCAAAGCATCAGACAAGGAAAAGATTTCTGCCAGCAGCACTGTGATTAGATACAAGAAGAGCAAAGTTATGTTCGTCAAGGACAAAGAAAAGTAAACTGCAAAAATTGTTACAGGAAATGACGGGAACCTGGAACAGAATATGCACAGAAAGGAAAAGCCTTACTTTAGACATCTTACATTAAAAATAATTTGTGAGCGGCTATCTTGATTTTGTCAAAAATGATACTCATTTTATGAGCTTGGATACCACACAAGCAGGTATGGGTTGATAGGCATCTACAAAAAGATGGCAGCAAGACACAATTATGATCTGTTAAAAACAAATAAACAAAATAGTGGCCCTGGAGTAGACAGAGATTGTTGTCTGGCCCGTGGAGAGCTGGTCAGCAAAATTGAATTTTGATGTTAACTTGACCCTGAAACAAAATGAAGGTGTTCAGAAACAGAGTACTATGTAATTTCGACAATAAGTGGGGTGAAGAGGAGGATTATGAAAGCAACAAGAAAAAAGAAATTGGAAAGGAGGAAAGGAGGGAGACCCTGGAGCCATGGAGTTGAAGAAAGGCAACACTGCAGGAAGAGGAACAAGGGTTACTGGTTTCGACAGAGCCAAAGTGTGGACAGAGTGGGGTCAAGAAGGATGAAGATGTAGTCCTGATTTTGTGGTTTGGTTAAGATTATTTTTGTAGAATTTAAGAAATCCAAATGAGGCTTAAACATGTTGCAGTTTTGTGTTGTTAGCTGGCTTATTTTCTGGCTTCTGGCTTTACTGAACGTAAAGCATCTGGAAAGACAATATCAGATCATTTGCCTTGCCCATTTCATACCGTCCTTTTTTTACTGTCCTGCCACTATCGACATAGAGCGATGTATTGGTCTCATCCCAGCCTGTTTTCTGCTGTCCTGTTAATTAGCAGGTCCTTGGCCTTCTCCTTGAACAGATACATCTGTGGTTGTAGGATCCACATATAGGTGACCCGCAGGATGGGAATGTAATGGTGAGACACTCAAACTTCCTGCCATGTGCTAAGGGAATTAATTATCAGCTGTTGTCCATCTTTCAAGATCAGTCTGCAGGTATAGATCTGCAGAAGCTCTTTGGTTGGGATTAGAAGAGGAGAACACTCTTTTTCCAAAATTTAGTTTTTCAGAATATTTTAATATATGTCTTCATACTACTGATTCCAGCTTGTTGTGATCTTGCATTTCCTGATGCTGCTCCATCATGTGTATTAAAAAAAAAAACCAACAAAAACCAAACTCATCCTTTCTCTTTGACTCCAAAAGATTTACCTTTTCATATAATTTTTTAAAACTTCCTTCATCTGAGAAGTTTTAAGTCAGGAGAGATTAGACAATACAGGACTATAGCGTCTGTTAAAAGTTAGAATCTTTTCTACGGGCAGTAAAGCCCAGTGCTCTACAGCCAGGAATTTTAACTGTTGCAAAGAACAGGTCTTCCAAGAAATCTATACAATTTAAACAGACATCTATCCATACTCTTAAGAAAACTGATACATCACCCTCTGGAAACCCATATCGATAGCCAGCTCAGTAAACAAACACCATTAGTATATCAGTGCTTCAGATTGGGAGTCTCTGACTAAAGAGGCTGTCAGTGGTCCACCACATTTACACAACACCTGAGATATATTACATATTAAATAATGTAATTTAGCCCCCAAAAAACAGGGCAAAAGAAAAAAGATAGTAGCTTCCTTTTTCATTTTTACAGTAGTGATAAAGGCCGGTCCCTGTCTTGTTTCCTTAAATTGCAAACTGTAATTTTTCCGAATTCAATCTGTTTGTTTATAAGAGAAGAAGAACATTCAAAAACCACTTTTTTTTTGCCTTTCTGTTGTGAACAGGTCCTTGGCAGGTTGAAAACACATTTGAAAACCCCAGCAACCCAACTGTGTGAAGTATAATAGAACAGACAAGTAACACACCCATGAGAACAATGCTTAAAATTTAAAAAGCTGACAGAACACATACTACAATGACCCGCGTAAGTGCCATGATAAATACAAGGAAACCAGAGTATATATATGAACCACAGTCTCTTTTTTTTTTTTAAGTGATACATTACTAAGCAAATGAAATTATGTAAAAAAAATCAAGAAAAATAGGGGCTATTTTTGGTCTCTGACAAAGCTTCATCAGGTTTACCCCTGTTCCACCTTCACCATGGGTTTAAAGTGTAGGTTAAGAACGTAACTTCAGTCCATAAGAATCTCCTTCTTTTTTTTTTTAACTGCTAAAACTTAAATTCAAGGGGATTTTACTGCTGTGTTATCAATTGGAATGTCTATTATATCAGAACGAACTTGGAGGCTGCCGGCTGATACACAAAAATACTGATCATTCTTCAAAGGCAAGATTTGGGCCTGTCTTACATATCTCTCTTGGATTTCTTCTCTTTTAAATTTGAAACATAGTACTAATAATTCAATTTGGGTTTTTTTTCTGTCCAATGTATTAAGAAAAAATAGAGAAATCATTAACACATTAAATAAGTCTCTTAAAAATAAACAAAACAAACCTTATTGCAGCTAAGAAAGCTCTATAAGGAAGAAATGAGTAAACTGGAGGGAGGCTGGAGAAGCTCCATAATATTCTAAAACTCAAAAAAATGCAGAAGAAGAAGAAAATATTTGTATTGTTAGTTGCACACATTGCATAATTTACCATTCATTTGCCAGCAGTAGTGAAAAATATGCTGGCATTCTAGTAGTTAGTTTGTCAAAGTGACCTTTTTTAATGTCACATGTCACAAAATTTCATGTCACACTAAGGCAGCATGACAGCACAGAGGCAAGCTTTTCTAATATTTTCCCTTCACCTTCTAAAATGTGCTTGCATCCTGAAGAAGAAGATGAAGGTATGGTATATTCGTTGCTTGATGACTCAGTGACCACTCTAAAGAGAAAGGTCACACAGCAAAACAGCTTGTGTATTACATTTTTTTTAAAAAAAAGAAGCAGTATAAAATTGAAATAATCTGGCAAAACAGTTGTGGTACTTTAACATTAGGTGACAAGAACAAACTTGAAATGTCAGTGCTGGTTTGGAAAGTCACTCAGATGCTTTGTGCAGTTATCGCAGTATGTCTAACAAATGCAAACTAAATGAAAACACCCTATTCCAGCTCCAGTTTGCAGTTGGTGACAATGAGAACACAGGACATCATTGATTGTGCAAATAACAGAATCATTTTCAGAGGCAAACAATATGGCCAATTTTATCATGAAATGTGGAAATCAGCCTTCATCTGTCCTGCTATTGACATTGAATAAATTGCAGATACACAGATTATAAGATTTTTCATTTATGATTTTGCACATCTTTGTGTTGTTGCATTTAAAGCACTAGGACTGAAACTACTTCATGAAGAAGATCCTTGATTTGGTACTTAATTTTTCATGTTATTCACCTCAATGTAAGTGCACAGCAGAACACAGTTAAAATGAAGTTATAATAGATATTTCGTGTTCTAAATGTAACAGGTACATGATCATTTGTATCCATAAGTACTATACCACATTATGACCAGTTCTTCAATTATTGTAAATTTAGTTCATAATTACTGCACAGATGCATATTATACTTGTGTTGTCAAATGGCTGGAAATAAACAGGTACAGCAGAAGATAGCATAGTTAACATCGTTTGCTACTGTTTTCTAAACTTAACTTGTACTATAATATTAATTTCTCTCACCAAGAAGAAAACAGCCCAGTACAAGTGAAAAACAAAGGAATACTTTTAAGGACTAGTGTCCTAAGAAAACAAGACATCTGATCTTGTTGCTGTTATTTCCATGTCTGCCCACATCCTCCTAGCTCTCCCTCCCAGGCCCAGCAGCTTTTGAAACCGCTGTACCCATAGATTCTGATACATGTAACAAATACAAGTGACCCCAGCTGTATTATACACCCTTACAAGTTTTGAGGAAATATAGTCGGGGAAGAAGCCATATCCAGTGTTCGCGCTGAGGGGATGAATATACCGTGGGTTCAGCTCTCACTAGACTCCCAAGGATCTGAATGGGAGATAGTCGCTGTGAATACCCCAATGGTGGGAAGAGCTTCAGTCAATACTGGTGCTCTATCACACACCAGAGAAGCCAGCACAAGTAAGAAAATTGATTTCATTAGTTTTGCCTCTTATGTAACAAATTGTCAGCTCTGAGAGTGGGTGTATTTTCCACTTCATGTATAGCATACTTTTCTTCTTTTCCTCTGTTAAAGCCAGAAAGGCCAAATTTTCAGATAGTTTAGATTCCCAGCAGGAACTTCTTATTGAAAATCTGCATCTTGATCTTTTCACTGGAAGGTTTTGAGTTCAAGTCCTTATTCCCCAAATGCCTTAAAGCATTAGGTAGTTGTAGGAACCTTTCCCTCAGACAATGTGTTACGTTCCTTGAGGGCAGAGACAGAGCAGACTTTCATTCCTGTGGGCTTGAATAAAAGCAAGAACATGAGTCTCTTCACAACCAGGTATCACACAACAAAGCAGGGAAGGTTGATCATCACTTTCTGGAGGCATGGAGCACTCAAGGGCAGTAGAGGAGGAACCCAGGGAGCAGGAAATACCTGGGTGGAAACTGCTTGAACCAGACTGTCAGAGGAGTTGAACACGGTCTCTGTACCTCAGCACTCCTGACAGATCCAATGGCGGGGATAAAATAATAACAAAAAAAAACCAAAATAAAGCTAGCATGTAATTTATCTTTCCTCTGATTCTACTTGTTTTGTTTGTTTGGAAAACCCTCTGATGATATATGTTTTAATTAAAGCTTGTGGAAGTCAGGTTCGTATGATCTTGATGCTAGAGCAGAAAGATACAGGCCAGAGTGGTTTGGGTTGGAAGGGACCTTTAAAGATGATCTACTCCAACCCCCAATTTCTTTTCAGTAGGTCTTTGATTGAATTTGTCATTCTGTGTTCCCTGTACCTGCTATCACTTCCTTTCCCACATAGCATTTTGGGATGTTTACAAATGCTGAAACATTGCCAGAGCATCAGCGTGGAAGTGTTTTTAAATCACAACAACTGGCTTCCAGCTGATTTGCAAGGAGGGGTGCCTTCCTACATGTATATCTTTATTCATCCTGTAATTATAGCAAACTGACTAAGGGAGCTTTAAAAAATCACAAAAAAGAACCCTTTGCATGTTTAGCAAAGAATTTCCAGGCTTTAAAGGGAGTAAGTTTAATGATCTTGATTGGAATTTGAACTTTGATATGGTAGTTTACAATAAAAAACTCAGAAATATACTGAATTTGGGTAGTTATGTGAGTTAAGTAATTGGCCTTATTTGAACTGGACTTGACTAGATACAGTTTTTAAAACACGTACTTTGTTATTCTGTGTTTTCACTTAGATATCTGCATTTCGGTATAGATTCTGTTTTATTCTGAAATCAGTGGTACACTCTGGGGAAACAGAAAAGCCATCATGTTTTTAAAAATGTGCACCAAATTGAAATTATTCAGCAATGGTTCCTTAAGAAGGCTGGATCTGCTTTTAAAAATTTGATTTCAGGAATAGACGTTCTGGGATTGGGAAGGCAGATCTCAGTGGACTGATTGATCTCAGTCCATTGGATGCCACAGTCCAAGCTGCAGATGAGGAAAGACTGGTGGTAGTGCTTATCAGGAATATCCTTTCAAGGTGATTTATTTTTTCTTTCTGTACTGGCAACAGCGGACAGAAAAGCTGATATGATTTAATAGTTTGAGTGTCCACAGGTATGTTCTCTCTGGTTTATTCTGGAATTTCATGCCTGTCAGGACCATCATGAAGCTGTTCCAGGAATTTTTTATCACACCCTTTGCAGATGGCCATGTTCTGAATATGGATATTTGTAGGATAGATTGCAGAAATATTATTTAAAAATCTGTATCTACATTAATGCCTGTAATGAGTTCACATGTTCAAACAATGCCTTTTCCTGTTTATTTTCATCAGATCCTCAGAGCAGGTACTAAATAAAACTTCAGTTTTCTATCACCACTAATTCACTGAAAATTTACTCTTGAAAGGTGAGCAAACTAAGCACTAAACCAGACAACCCCTACAGCCGTGGCAGCCAGAAGCAGTACTGAAAAGGTATTTGTAACCTTCTGTGCAGAAGCCTAGCAGCACTTTGAGAGTTACATTTGCAAACTCAGGCTTTGATTATAGTCTGGGTTGTGCTTAGAAGAACCAGTTGCAAGTGCAGCCTGACCAGTGTCCTCACACTTGTGCCTGGTAAGAAGGGTCCAGCTTTCCCTGATTATTCAACTTTCCTGTACTCATCTAAGTCTTAGCCACCTCAGGACTTGGATATTGTTCTTTTCTTGAGTGGGACTTGGGATCTCAAATGGCTGCTGGAGGCATAGCTTCCTTCTTGCAGGAGATTTACCAGGTGGGGAAAATGCAATGACAGTTTTTACAGTTTTTGTGCCAGTACCAATCTGTTTCTGGATTGTAAGGTTTCTCATGTGTCACAGCTAAATCATTCATTTCTTGGTGATTTGAGGGGTAAATGCTATCTCCCAGTGACATCAGCTCAGTTGCAATTCACTGAAGTGTGCAAGGCTCTTGGATATAAAGAGGTGCAAACTGGTGGTAGGATGTTAGCAGCAACTGCTCCTCAGCTTCCCTTGTTGTTTGAACATTAGACTGATACATTGGAATTGTAGTTTATAAAGCTCAGATTTTCCTTGGTAGATTTCTGAATTTGGACAAGGAGGAACTAGAAAATAAAGGTGAGCTCAGACAGTATCTTACAGTGTGTCTGTGTTTCTTACTAGGACAATCTGTGCAGTTGTTAAACTTGTGACAGAAATCAGAATTAAAAAAAAAACAAACATAGTATGTCTGCATTATGAGTCCTGCAAAAGAATTGTTTGGCCAGTAAGAAATTTAACATGCTCTAGGAAAAGCTCTATGGATTTATTTTTCTTTAGCTACAAGTGATAGGCTAATATTTTGACTACTGCCTGACAAAACACTTTTTCTTGCAAGTATAAGAACTTCAGAGATGAAAGCAACATTTTTGGTACTGCATAAGCAGAGTTTCACGAAATACATATGTTCTATTCAATTTCTTTGTAATAAAAGCATTTCCCAAATAGCAGTGATGTGCAAAGAAGCAATGCATTGATTTCTGCAGTGTTGTTTTGAGTAATGATATCCAGCAATTCCTTGGTGGCTGAGGCTTCGCTTCAGTCTTTTGTAAGGGAGTTTTGTGCTTCAAGTTTGAGAATGACAAGAAGACTGCTAGACTCCCAGGAAAAAGAGCTCAAAGCAGTCACTCCTTTGTGTATTGGCACAGCTTGGAGGAAGCTTTAGGCATGCCAGTAAAGCAGGAAAAATTGAATTATCCTGCCCTAAAGATGAGGGACCTGAATCACAAGAAGTGACTCGTGATAGAAGGAAGGGGCAGATGAACTCAGAGAGTCCTGAAACAGGTCCTGCTGCAGCAGGGGAAGAGGCAGGAATAAGGAGGGTCAGTGCACCGCTGCGGTTTCCCTGCGAGTGGACTCCCTGAATGCCCCAACGTGGTGATTGGCAGCATCCGGCAATTATTTAGCATAGGTTATGAACAGCCACTGCTTTGCGTTAAGTCTAAAGGGGACCTAAAATACATGAGCATTATGGTCCTGGTCCCAAAGACCCTAAAATGAAATAAACTCCACTAATATTTTTGCTCATTTGCGCAACCATGTAGTATAGCTGACTATAAGAATTATATTTTTCTGTGTAGCAGACTCACATTGTTGGAAACAAATTCATGCTTTGTCACTGCAGTATTTTAATTCCACAAGTGAAATGAAAACAGTTCTCATTCATTATAATGTGACTTGCACTGTAAACAATCAAATACTTTTTAGTGTAAAAAGTGTCAAAAAAAAAGATGATGAAGTTGCACTGTAAATTTTGAACTTTAGTATGATCTTTGTTTTCCTCCAAAGATATTTGAATCCTTGTTATGGCTTATTGCTATTTTACAGAGGAAAATAAAACTAAAAATCCCATTCCTTTCTTCCAGTCCCAATTTTTATAAGTGTTTTGGCTAAGGGGAAGAGAGTTCAGAGGCAAAAAAAAAAAAAAAAGTTCATTTACTCCTGCTTTTTGTGCATGCATATATATCGAAATCTCTACTTAGGTGAAAAGCTGTACTGTGCTTCGTGTGCTCTTCTTCTTCTCAAGCTCTTAGAGTTGCGACAATTCATGAGAGGCAGCATGATGTCATTATATTCATAGAACAATTTTCTTCCTACAGGAAAGAAACACATTGTTTTCCCTCAGCGAAAGAAAATTGAAGCTTTCAATGCTGCAAATAAAATACATTTAAGTTCCTATTTATCCATAATTACTGTAGGTCTCTGAGAAACAAGCAAGGGATGTTGCATTTCAAAAGCAAATAACTTTCCTTAGCCTTTCTTCTGTTAAAAACTGTGGATTTGGTTTGTTCCTACCTACCATCTGCACAAGGGTTTAATTTGTTTGTGTGCATGTGTGTAGGCTTTTTTGTGATCCAGGCAGCACCAACATAGCACCTGGAGCTGTTTCAGATAACAGGATTGACTGGTCCCTGAATGTGGGTCAGGTAATCTTAACACCTGAAGTACCTAAGTAACTACCTGGGGTGACACACAGTGTCTCATCGGCATTCAGAGCCAGTGATGAAGTGGGAGAGGGAAGGGGTATGGGAAGGAAATAACTCAGAAGTAAGACAAGATAAAAGGAGCATGCTGAGAAGACAGTTGCTTCCTAAATGAGCTGAGGAGGAAATTGAGTGGCCTGTAGCGCACTCTCTCTGATCGATCTTTCCTTTGTGTGGCGGGATGATGCTGTACCTGGTAAGCTGTCAGCCCGGTGATAATACATAAGAACATTCACAGATGTCTTATGTTGCAGGCACTTAAAAAATATTATCATCCTCCTTTGCAACATTTGCTATGCAAGCGCCAGTGCTAAAGAAGAGATTGGCACATATGCTATGAACTTTCTGCCTGAGAAGGTTAGCTCCTTCCTCAAACCAGGGCAGTTTTTAACCACTGTGTACAGTCAGTATATGAGCTGTGAGGGATTACACCTTTCCTTCTCATGGGGTGGGTGAATCTTATCAGGAAAACTGAGAGCTTAGCTGTTGACATAGTGATGTTGTTTTGACTCTGAATGACTTATTCTAAGGCTAACTCTGTGGTTTCCTAATGACTGTCTGAACTAGAGATCCAAGTGGATGTGAACCAGCTGAGACTGAAATTCAGTGGATCTCCATGGTCTCCAAAGTAGTCCTTGGTAGAACACATACCTTTTTCATCCAGCACAGGCATGTGGGATGTTGTCACCATTCCTTGGCAAAGCACAGCTTTAGCACCTCCAGTTTATGATATTGTAGCTGTACTGTATTGCCTTCTTATGATATGCTCTCCTTGGGCGTAAACTGATTTTTGGCCACTGAGAGGCTTTCTGCTGCTCTAAAAAACAGTGGCCTGCCTCCTGCATGAGGCAAACTGCCTTGACTGCAAACTGCACTTCGGAGAAAAGCTTAGATTTCTTTTGTACATGGCGCTCAAGGAGTCACCCAGGATTTTTAGGTGGATGAATGATCTAGAACCTGCTGATTTTTCTTGCTTGACTTCGAAAAGAGATGGGAAAGCTGTGTGTAACCTTCTCGTTACTAAATCTGCGTAGCTGTTCCTTCTCTGTAAACCTGATTACTTGCTTTCTGACTGTAAAGAGAGATCATCAGACTGGGAATACATGTTTCTTTGTGGCTGAAATTAATTTCAGCTCCACAAACACAGAACCTAGTGTTACTTGAACATGACAGCTATCTCCTTCCTCTGTTGTTATGGCTTTGTTATGGCTTTTCTAGGCTGTAGTGAGTGCATGGGCACCTAATGTTGTGTGGAGCAGAAGAAAGTTAAGAACTTGCTGCTTCTGCAGCATAAGAAGGGAGGGCTTTAAAACTGAAAGAGTGTGATGAAAATAGACTTGCTAAAAAGTTATTTCAAAGGAGGAAATTAGGCTTATTTTCTGCACAAATGAAAACCTGCTTGCAGTAAAGACCCAGCAGTGCTGAGCTTACTCTGAAATGCAAAACCTTCAGGAAACACTGAACAGAGTGCAGAATCAGGACCTCAGTGGAAACAGCTTTCAATCTTCATTTTGAGAGTGGTCATAGTAGTTAAATCTGTAATATGCTTTGTAAAAATGAGAATCATGCTGTATCTGAGCCAGGACAACAAAGTGACTAGTTTTACATGATGTGTGAAATTAGCTTTGGTGTGTCCGAATTTTACATCTGGGGAAAATGTGTTGCAGTTGCAAGCTAGTAGGGCACAGGTCATCTTGTGTGTGTATCCATAACTACACAGGGTTGCTGTTCTGACAGTGTAATGCAATATGCTCATATTTTTTTTGCTCATATCTCACTTGCTGTGAGATACTAAGTTTACCAAATTTACAAGGACCTATCTTCAATTAAAATAAATACCTTAGCTTGTCAAGAATGTGAGGGTTATGTAGATGCTGGAGTGCAGAATTTATGACAGCAGAATTCAGATTTATGAGAAAGAATTGGAACTATTTAATGTAAGAACATATAATCTGTTGGACCGCATAAGTAAAAGACTTGATTAAACGTCGAAAACAAAGTATGTCCTGATGATTATGTAGCACTGATTTATTTTCATTGCATTGTATTCAAATTCTGCAAAATTCCTGTGGAATTTAAGAGTCATTTGTTCTTTCCTTGTTTGTAGGAAATTTTGTATAGTTAAACAAATAGTTTACAAAACAATATGTCATGACATTTACTTCAGTTCATCACCAAGTCTTTAATATTTCTGTGTTACTGAAAATAATGTCTACAAGACAACTGTACAGAATTAGCTGTTTAAATTGGGCTCCTGTCTTAATCTGGTAGAATGGGTAAGAATGCAAGACACATCTGTCAAGCCACAGAAAATAGCCTAACTAAATTTCCAATTTAAAAAGACAAGAAGTGCCTTCAATTATATTTTAGTGGGTCCTTGGAAAAGCACTATTTTGTAATTACAAGCTCTAAACTGGTCAGTGTAGTCAAATGACATTTTGTTTCTTTTCTTTTCCCCTCCCCCAGTTCTCTTTTTCTCTTGAACTTGTAGCTACAGCCCTTTTATTGAAACATGGCTAAAACATAGTAGCTCCATAAACATCCCCACCTTACAAAAGCTATCTGTTTTTAACTGCTTCCAATATGGTGCATCTGCAATTGCAATATCACTCTTGGATTTGGGGGTTTTAGTTTGGTTTAGGTTCTCGTGGGGACTGAGAAGAAGAGGGAATAATCACACTCTTTTTTTATTGTCTCTAAACCCGCCTGGTCTGAAGGCTTCATTAGGAAGCAAGGAGGTTGAAAAGCACTGGCTGCAGCAAGTTACTTGTTGCCTAGTGACACTGTCAGACCTATAAACTCAGGCTTAACTCCAGTTCTCTTAACCCTCTAGAGTCCAGAAGCTGCATTTTATTTCTGGGTGATTTCTGTTTTGACCAGTAGAGAATCTGCATTTTTAACAAAAACAGTACTGTACCACTAGATGCCAGTAAGAATCAGAGACAGGGGGATGAACAACTTGCATGTGAAATTAAAAAAAATAATAAGTTCTTTAATGTGGGGTGGAGATTACTGTTTATGTGCTCTTCCAACACAACTGAACCTGGAAATACCATAGAAATGTAACATGTAAGTAAGAGTGTGAGGCTAGTTTTGCAAACGGTATCCTGTCAGTGAAAGATGAAGAGAGCATCCCTCCAAGGCTCTGGCTTGACTCTGGATAACTTATACTACGTGTTTCTCTCCTACTCATATGTGTGATAAGTTGTTTTCTGTACTTTGTGGCTTGGCCATAATGTGTCCATTGTTGATGAGGGTAAAATTTCCTTTTTCTTATGTAGAAGTTAGAAAACTTACTCAAACCCCACTTAATTAATGAGTGGGGTGTCCATATGCTGCCAATTGCCAGGGGAAGGTTACAAGGCAGAGGTCTTGTATCTATGCTTCATAAAGTCATTATATCTGAACTACTACTGCTGCTAGTTAGGCTGCAGGAGTGAATAGTAAGACATCAGTATATTTATAGGGTGTGCTTTCTTATCATAATAACTTAAATAACTTCAGGTTTTGGTGTTTTTCCTGTTGACTTATTTTCAGTTTTTCTACTAAGCTGTATTTTGAAAGATAGTAGAACATTTAGAAACACAGCAAAAAAATTTGTAGCTCAGCTTCTGTCTCTCCCCAAACCAGTATATTTGCAAACAATTTTTAAGCACTACTAGCTGTTGCAGCAGTAAGACTTGGGAAATCTTTAAATTTGAAGTTAAAAAATCACAGTTATTGTAAGTGAAGTGTTTCAATCGGAATTGGTAAAAGAAATAAGGGTCAGAAAATCTCTCTTCTATTGGAAGAGTACATACCAGATGCATATAATTGCACAATTAGAGGTCAAAGGTAGAGAAATGTACTGACTGGGATTGCTTATTACCAATCTGCTTCTGTTTTGTGTAGAATATCTGAGCTATTCTATTACACTTTTGCTTTAAGGTAGTTGGCAATGAGGAACCCACAGGCCACACATCCTGTATGTAGTGACAGAACAAGGGGTAATGGCTCTAAACTGAAACAAGGGAGATTTAGATTAGACATAAAAAAGCAATTCTTTATTATGAGGGTGGTGAGGCACTGGAACAGGTTGCCCAGAGAAGCGGTAGCTTCCCCCTCCCTGGCAGTGTTCAAGGCCAGGCTGGATGGAGCTCTGAGTAACCTGGTCTAGTGGAAGGTGTCCCTGCCCATGGCAGGGGGGTTGGAGTTGTATGATATTTAAGGTCCTTTCCAACCCAAATCGTTCTATGATTCTATAATTCCTCAGGAAGGGGGGATTCACTGGCTTTCCAAAATATGGAGAGATGAATTTCTGGTCCCTACCGTACTGCTAGAAATTGCACAGCTGAGTTACCCTGGTACTGTGCCAGAGTTAAAAACCTCTGCTTCACCACTCCGTCTCAGATCTGGAAGTAGCAGTAGAATGGATTTGGTGGCATAGCTGAGATAACAAGCACAGGTTGGACATAGTCAACCTTGGAAAACTTAAGCTGAGAGCAATAGGGAAGACAATTTTTTGAACTCACCCCAAACCTGATGGGGGGGGGGGCATGAAAATCCACAGTTTTGGCATAGGCATGCTGAAAAATGAAATTTCTCAGACTAATTTCTTATAGAATTACCTGACCCAAGGGCTCTGAGCCTTCTGTAACCTAATGAATTTCATACAGATGCAGGTCAGATAGTAACTAATGGAAATTACACGTGAAAGAAGAGATAAACTGAAACTTCTGCTTCATTAATTTTATTTTCTGCTTTTGTAGCCTGTTATTCTTTGGTAGCGGCTGGTTAGCAATCTGGTTAGCAATTAAAATGTGATTAGCATATAATGGTAACTGTTAATGTGGAATCACTGAAATCCTTGTCCCAGTGATTGCTTTCTCATTAGCAGCAAGAATTATTGTGTGTTTTATCTGCTAGCCAAAGCTTAGGAGCTGTGGAACTCTGAAGTTTCGTTTGAAATCATGGAAATTGGTGATGTCTGTGTCACAGCATTTGGACCTACAGAAGGAGCAAAAACTCTTTTCAGTGACTAACAGCCAGTTGTTGGAGAGAAGAGGTGAAGACAATTTCTAGGCTTCTGGTGGGACAAGGCCATTCAATTCCATAAGGGATAATCTTCCAGTAAATTTTTTTTTTTTTTAAACTCTAGATATCTTGTGAATTCCAGACATCAGATAGCCTAGGTTGCTAGACATTCAGAAAGTCAATAGATCATCATCCAAAGCACAGAGAATAGTTGGAAGAGGTTGTGTTTCTAAATAGGATAAGGATGCATGTACAATTTCTTATGTAGTATTGTCTTTATGGCTGGTCATCAACAGAGATAAAGTCACATTGGGACAGGCATAGAGAAGGCCTACTGACAGGGTTTAGGGATGAACAAGATTTCACAGGAAATTTATTAGAATAAATATGACAGGGATGAGGGTAAATACCATTGCCTTCTATAAAGAGTACTCTGAAAACATCAGGGAGGATGAAAAGCTGTTTAAGCTAAAGGAAAGCATCAATATAAATTGATCCCAAACACATGTGGATACTGGAAGAAAGATTCCAGGCATCAGGAGAAGCTGAAAACAGACTTTCAAGAGAAAGCAATGTGGATGTGGAAGAGGGTTGCATGGTACTTCCTTGGTCTATTAAAAATATTGTATGTTGTGTTTGCCTATTAAAGCAGAACCTAGTGGTGATTCACACAAGAAAGTCCCTTCAACTTCCACTTTCTTCTGAATAATCTTTAAAGAACTGTTGCATGAACCGAATGAAAGTGTACTATAATGACCAAAAGGTATTTCAAGTTAAATAACACATTTTCTTTATTTTAACTGGAAGAGAGAACATGGTAAATGCACAAGAGAGAAATTACTAGTTGAGGTAATGGAAAGAGCTGGAAACTCAATACATGTGGATTATATCACCATTTAATAAGTAAACTCTATAGATATTGCAAATTTAAGATGTTGCTCAAATGTTTCCATCATGAGTTTGCTTTCTAAAGGACTTACTAACGTGGGTTATATCTTTGTATGTTAAAAAGAACCAAGTTATTAATCAGATAATTTCAATATTTAATCATGATTTTCCAGTTAGGTATTTTGCTCTGTCATGATTATTTCT
>Ga0065711_1029005_pt1 | contig 38071 bp, 27 predicted proteins | sample Hoacrofraction12_FD_59098 | JGI IMG/M metagenome (GOLD analysis project Ga0065711, IMG submission 59098) | Hoatzin crop microbial communities from Cojedes, Venezuela - Epithelial fraction 12 v2 (version 2) | ecosystem: Host-associated > Birds > Digestive system > Esophagus > Crop | place...
AAATAACTTCTGAAGAAATTTATAAGTTTTTTCCTAAACAATCGGGAAACCGTGGCTCTCAGTGGCTGCGCCTCTTTCGTGGCCATGCAGGAGCACAGTGATGAAGGCAATGACTGTTTTCTGTGATTTAAGACGAGAGAAGGCTATCACAGTTACCCTGCTCAGACCACTGCTGGCAGCGCCATTTCCTCCCCTATCCCTATAAATATATCTTGTCCATTTGAAATTGCTAAGTGCCAGTTTTGTGTTTAGATTTAAAAAAAACCACCCCAGTTTCCTAGAATTCAAGTTACATGACCTGGAGCAGAAGTGGATGTTGGGCACTCTGCAAGCCCGTGCCGGAGGCCGTTGGAGGGGACACTCCAGAGCAGACCCGTGCATATCTGCAGATCGCAGGTTCACACAGGTTCTGCCCAAAAAATGTCTCACCCTGCCTACGTTTTACTGATGTACCAATAACTGACCCCTTTTTTCATGGAGGAAATTATTAGGGGATTGAAAAGGTTGGTCTTTCATCTGCTGTCGCTCTTGGAGGGGTTGACCTTTATGCTGCTCTTAACTCAGCTTTCCTGGGAGGCTATCACATGGTCTTCTTAAAATCAACTTTTTCTTTGTATGTGTACTCTGTATCTACGAGTGTTGTTCCACGCTGTATTGAGGTTTGATTGCCTGAAAGTTTGTGAGACGTTGGAGGAGTCTTAGAGCACAACAGAAAAGAATGGCTGTGTGTTGGTCACTGGGACCGTCACAAAGCACTTGCTGCAGAAACTGAGGTCACGCCAAGGGGTCTTAATGTACGAAACATGAACAAACAGCTTCCCGTTCTGCTGCCGCTTCTATATCAAGCCACAGAAGTGCAAAACACCTCTTTAAAAGCGTAAACAAATTAATGGCTCCAGACAGTTCACCAGACTTGCTACCTTTTTTCTTTTAAGACACTTCCCTCTTCCTTTTAATTACACTTCAATATTTCCTTCTCTGTCAAACTGGGATCTTTGCAATCTATTTTTGTCCCAACTACTTTGTAATCTGCTCAAGCCAGGGACTTTCCTTCTGCCTGCAAAAGCTGACCTGCATAGATAATCTCTTCATAAAGACAAAGCGTTCTTTTATCATAACAGTAAAAGAAATTCCCTAGAAAAGCTCATTTTGATCTATGTGGCTTTCTTGGTCGCTGCTTATAAAAGATGATGGAAATACCAAAAAGGCCTGAGGACTGAGAGCGTGCTCCTTTGGCACTCTCCTGGTGCTGAGGGAACACAGTGGATTTAGGCAGAAGGCTGAGGACTCACTTGTGTGAATGAGTGATCTCAGTACCACTGGGGGTTCCAGCTACCTGGTGCACGAACAGGACAGAGAAATCTGAAATGGAAAGCCACTGACCAGCCGGTGTGTGTGCAGTGGTGTGCAAGGGCTGCGTGACACGTGCAGGCCCATCACCTCCCTGTACCCCATAGTGATGATGGCAGTTTCACATCGGGAATGGACTTCATCTCTCCCATTTTAACTGGGGGCAGCTTCAGAGCAGTTCTCGCCTTTTCCACATCTTTGGGAAAAGAAGACCAAAGCAATTCCTTTGGGTATCTGAAGCCACAGCTCTGTGCAGTTTCTCCTTGGGAGAAACCAGCTCGAGCAACCACAGTTCTATTGTAGGCTGTGGCTTTCCAAGAACGGGACAGCTCAGATATCAAGCAGAAAGAGCCTCAAAAATGTACCATCGTTGAGTCCATGTGACACCCAAACCAGCCTCTTTAAGTTGTTTCAGAAACCTGTGCTAACATTCTACACTTGAAAGCAGTCCTTTTCGCATACGCGTGAAAGTAGCATTTCTGTCGCTGTATGACTTAGCATCAGAGGGTCTTCAAGCAGAATTTGGGCTCCATTTCCTCTTATTGGAAGCCTGGGGTTCTTCTCTTCCTCTGCACTCTCCTTTTCTACAGGCTAACAAGCTTCAAGCTCCTCCTTTTCTGAACCACCTGATCCGAGTCCTGCCTTAAAGGCTGGTATCTCCTGGACCCCCAAAGACACCTGCTTGCAGCGCGATGGGATGTGCCTTGATCTTCTTTGGGTGTATGCATGTAGAAATATTAACTTGTGATCTCAACACGTATTGTCTAACACAGAAAAATGCTTATTAGGTTCCAGTTAGAGTCTACATAGATCTGTCCATGCAGGGAAAAGCAATTTACCCTCGCTGATACCAGTCAAGTGTGTCAATGCTGGTGTGCAGTTTCAGGAATCACTGTAGGATCATTTATAAAATTATTCTAGAAGTGAATATAAGTTATGTGTAGAAAGGTGCTCCTTGATTTGTGATGGTTCTCCTACAGCTTTTCCTACTCCATCCAACTTACAAATGGTTATTTAATTAGTGATCTAGACCGTACAGAGCAGGTTCATTTATCTCCTCCTATGACAGAATTATAAAACGTTACAATAGGCTGAAGTGTTGTCACAGTCAATATTTCACATAATTAGAGGAGGTCACCAAGCATCTTTGGCCTTGCATTATTGATGGTTTAAAGAATAGACTATTCCTCCTTTGAGAACATCTGTTTAAATATAGTCCTTACCCCTTACGAGGTAGTTCAGAACCTTCAAATAACCGTCATCCTTTTGCTCAGATCAAACCGGTGGTTAAGCATCTATTCATCTCACATGGAAGGTCAGTATTTTCCTTGGAACCCAACTGGCACAAACCTTGTGACAATTTAATATCAGTGTTTATCATGTTTCTGCATCTTCAGGCCTGAAACCAAAGTTATTTTAACTCCAAATTATTTTTAGGGAAGCTTTTTTGCCCAAGTTCCATTTTGGCAGGAAAATAAACCCTCCTTTTTAATTTCCTATCATTAAGCTGAAAAAAGCTATAGCAAACGTTCAGTGGGGTTTCTTTCTGCCTGACATGCTCTTTTATTGCAAAGTTGGAAAACAATCCCAGGCAAAGAATCATCTAGTAAAATGGTGCAACTGTCTCCTGCCTAAATTTTTCTTGTATAACAAGACTCCACCAGAAAATTTAGTATTGCACAAAAGTCTGAAGCCACCCTTGCTAGAGCCATCAGTTTGACCTTTTAAATTTGTGATGGAACAAATGGCTCTTTAATGTAAGAAGCCTCAGACCCAAAGAACTGGTGTCAATGGACAAAATGTTGGGGTTTTTTTGCCTGTGTATTTGGCCAAACATATTGGATGGGCTGGAGATGATCTCTGGACAGACCAATTGGTCATGCCTGGAGATAAACTGCAGGAGCACATTCCTATTGCAAATGCCTCTTGCCAGTGATGATGGCGCTGGGCATCCTGGAGAGGTGGTGGACAGGACAGTGCTTCTGGAAGAGTCTCTGCTCCTGCAAGGTATCACTTTAGAGAGCAACGCACAAAGCATAACTGCGTTGCTCTTGCTGATCTCTCGGCACAGAGGTAAGAAATGCAAATTCTTGAATCAAGAACCTGTCACGATCCCCAGGACACGAACCAGCAGACTCAGGCTTTGCTGAAACCAGGTGTAAACTGACAGTAATGTTCAACTTGAGGGTCTGAAAGGGTAGCAGGTGGTGCTCGGTTCTGCCTCTGCACTCCACAGCGTCCTGTGTTCCCCTACACTGAACAGCCCAGAACAGTCGTGTCAGGGTGCAGAGCAGTTGTGACTTTTGCAGCCAAATGAATTCTTCAGTGTTCTGGCTCTCTTCAGCCTTTTATCAGGTTGGTTCAGATGAAAGAAGTACAGAACTATTTGGATGGTGGCTATTTACAGTGTTCATTAAAAGGAGAAGGGGAAAGGAACTCAGCAACTTGAGCAAACACAATTTTATGTAATTGTCTTTGATTTAAAAAAAATAAAATTAAATAGCTTAGCTCTCGCTGGGATTTGCCTAAGGGACTACCATGAATGAGTTACACAACTCAGCATTCATTCATCAACTGACTCTTTGCAAAACCATATGGCTCCTTGCAGGGATTTCTTTACACATTATGCATGGATACAAAATTGGTGCCTTTGTAGATGTTAAGTATGTCGCCTGAGGCTCACTTTTGAAATACTGTTTCTAGATAGTACAGCAAGGCTAATTTTGCAGGCAATAACCTAATAGAAAGTAGTTGTTCAGGCACTTTCAATCAAATTAAGAAGAGAAATAGAAAAATAAGAAATACTGAAAGAGTAAACTGATCTAAACTTTAAAGATGAGCTGAGCCATCGTGTGTGGCTTTCACATGGAAATCCATTTTACTCAATGGAAGGCAACGAGGAAAGAAGAAACACTATCAAAAAGTATGATGTCATTGGTTTCACATATTGAATCAGGAATAACAGAACCACTGCAAAATGTACGTATTCATTAACTGCAGTAAATTTGTTTGAAAATATGAGTTCGTTGCTTGTAGAAAGTGTTTAATGATGTCTTCTCTTATTACAGGAGCCAACAGAGACAGCTGCAACACTAATTCACATACGTTACTTCTAACGCATGCCTTAACTGTGAATTAATGGAAATACCGTTCAAGTATCTAACAACATTTTCAGGTGCGAATAGATATCTTAAATGTCTCCCTTCTTTAGGATGTTCGAAGCGGGCACCTGCAAGGGCTTGGTCTTTCCCAGTGGTCAGTCAGCGCTTTCAGAGGCGGGGGCTTGCAGGACATTTCTAACTGAGCACCCGGAACCGGAAGCAGACCGGGCACTGCCAAGAGCGAACCCAGGGCAGCCCTACCACCTCCAGTAACTGAACCACACTTGTGTGGCTGGTGCAGAGGGAGACCAGAACACGCACAAACCTTTCAACCTCTCTCTCACTGCAGGTGACCCTTAGGGCAGCAAGGACACATGCCCGAGACATGCCCTTGAGCACAGGCACATGCAGAGTACAGTGCTGGATGCTTTCCTGCATGTAGGAAAAGATGAGGGAGCGCTTTGGTTAACCACATTACCTAACCGCAGCAGATACATACTGTGGTTTAAGGATGAGAACCCAAGCAGGTAACACCCCCTTGCTTTGCTCAGTACCTTGGCTCCTCTTATTGCTGGCATTCTTCATCAGCTCCTCGCTCCACATGTAGCTGTAACATCCGTCAAGTGCTCCAAAGCTCTCAAGTGGAAGGTATCGTATAGAGTTATGCTCTAATACTGCCTTGAAAGTCCTGACAGCTGCCTGGGACAGTTTCACCTGGGCTGTATTCACCATTCTGTTTCCTTCCAGGCATAGCTCACTTATATAAAAGTACTATTTTGCTATGGCTACACAGTAACAATCCTGCCAGTACTCTAAAACCAACATAATTTCCAACTGCTGTAAAGTGGAGGACCTTTCCCAAAGAGAAAAATCCATTGCTTACATCGCTGGAAGCCGAACGTCACAAAGCACTGGGAAAAAATCCTGTAGTTATGGCCAGTGAGGACTGGGCTGTGCTTGCTTATTTGTTTGTCCCACCATATCCTTGCACCTGCAACCTACAAATGCATGATAAGAAGCTTGAGCTGCGTTTCACATGGTGTACTCGGAGCCCACCTGAGAATGGCATTCAAGCTGTTGTGAAAGACTCTGCAGACCCTCCAGGCTTCGCAGCTACTCAAGAAAATTCACTTTTTTATGCAGAAGTGAGGAGGGGCTGGGTTACAGCGTGCCACGAATGGCGGCCTCGCTTCCTGCCTTCCTCGCATCATCGCCTGCCTCACATTCAGCTGCTCAGAGAGTGGGCTACGGGCAGGGGGAAGAGGAGGGAGGCCGAAGGCTGGACTCCCCTCGCAGCTCTGGGGACGCCCCGTCATACGGCGTGAAGGCCGGGGGGGGTCCCCTCGTCACGCCAGACCCGTCACCACCTTCACCCCGGGGGTCTGTGAGGGGCAGCACTTCGCGTGCCCGCCATCACCTCAGCACCCTCACCTCAGCGCTGTCACCTCAGCGCCCTCACCTCAGCGCTGTCACCTCAGCGCCGTCACCTCAGCACCTTCACCTCAGCGCCGTCACCTCAGCGCCGTCACCTCAGCGCCCTTGCCTCAGCACCTCCGCCCTCTCCACCGCTGCGCAGCCTGCCCCGGCCTGGCCCCTCCCCAGGTCTGCACCTGGCTGGGCCGTTGCCTCCTTTTCCCCCCAAAACTCCCTTTTTGAGCCATTCTTTGGAAATCTCCTCAGGAGGTGCTGCGGGGGGGGGGAGGACCGTGTGGAGGCCGCTCACCTCCCCGCGCTGGCGCGGCCCCGCCCCTGGGCCCCGCCCCTGCGCCCCCTGCGGGCAACAAGGGGTTAACACCCCACCCCCCGCCCAGGCGAGGCGCGGTCCCTTTAAGGCCTTCCCCGCCTTCCTCAGCCCGCGCTTCCGGCTGGTGTGACGTCCGCTGGACGTCACGGCGCGGAAGCGAGGCGGGGGGAGGGGGCGGGGAGCTTAAAGCGACCTCGGTGGTTGGTGCTGGGGAGGAGGCAGCGTCCGGCGCGGGGTCCCGCGGCCCTGACAGGGCCTGCCCGGGCGGCTCGGCGGGGATGGACCGGCGGCTGGCCGAGCTGGTGGAGGAGCTCACCACCTCGGGGCAGCCGCGGCTGGAGCCCGGCCGGCTGAGGGAGCTGAAGAAGATCTGCAGGTACGGCGGGACGGGACGGGACGAGGTGAGGTGAGGTGAGGTGAGGGCCGGGCCTCGCTGCCTCCCCCGGGGCCTCGCTGCCTCCCCCGGCGCCGGGCAGCGGCGGGAGCAGCCCCCGAGGCCCGCGCTGGGGCCTGCGCCATGAGCTGGGAGCGGCTTGCTTGGTTTAAAATTTAACCTAAATAAATAACCTGTGGGTTTAGGTGCTAAACCTCTTTCGTAGCAGTTCCCCCTCTGCTTACTGGATTCGCTTCTTCTCACCCAGGTCTTCGGAGGAGCACGTCAGCCATGCCTACCACCTGCTGACGACGCGGCTCCACGAGGGGCACGCTGAGGTGCGCTTCTCCACTTTCCAGATTGTGCAGGAGCTGTTCACCCGGTCCCATCAATTCCGGACGCTGATCATTTCCAACTTCCAAGAGTTCTTGGAGCTCACGGTGGGGACAGACCACGAGCAGCCCCTTCCCCCGCCCAGAGAGGTGGCGCAGAAACTGAGGAAAGCGGCCATTAAGTCAGTGCAGGACTGGCATGAAAAATACGGAGAGGCCTACAAGAAGCTTGCTCTGGGATACCATTTCTTAAAACAGAATAAGAAGGTACTCTCTGTTTCTACTTCTGTGTGTGTTTCTAGGTGATGATCTCTAGGAGACGTTTAAAGCGAGGAAACCAATAAACATAAAACGAAAGCTGTTGGAAGTGACGTAGTCTTTAGGAGACGTCCTGTTGAGCATGGTCTTTGAAAGACAAACCCCAAACTTTTTGTTCGTCTTGCAGTATTGTAAAGTTTTAAAAACTGCAGGCTCATACAGAGAGCTGAATTCAGCTCATCTTTTCTCACAGTGCAGAAAGTACTGCTCACCAGTAAGTTTTCACCCACTGATTCCTACCTGACACCCCAAAGTCCATCCTTTTTAGAAGGTGAATAATAGTTACACCTTAAGCTGAGGATAGTCAGCTATTATGTCTTTCTAGGCTAGTTTAAACTAGCCTGATTTGTGTGCGCACTGTCTAGTTCCCTTTCGCTGTACAACAGAGGCGGTAAGTGTAGGTGCTAGCTCCCCTCAGCTGCAGCGTTATTGTGAGTCATACAAGAAGTTTTATTGAGGAGAATTTCTTGTATGTAAACACTTGCTTTTAGCTCGCCCTTCTAAGCTTCAAGTTACTGTGTTTGAAACATTTTTCTGCTTTAGTATCTTCTCTGAGGTGCAAACAACAAAGTTAGGAAAGCTGTTCTAGCATTCACACTATTACACTGCTAATATCAGGCTTTCAATGAACATATTGATTCTCTTCCTGTTCAGTGTTCCGAGCAGTAGATCAAAAATCTTTGCGATACATGATGTATTTGTGTTGTTCTGGTTCCATACTAAGCTAATAGTGTACCCTAATTGTATTATTTATTGCACTGTGTTCTTTTTCTATATGATTTTTGGCATGTGCTCACAAAAGGTGGTTGTCTCTGAATCCTCCCTTATTGTCTTGCTTCGTAAAAGCACAACAAAAAAACACTAAACAAAACTGACAAGGAGAAGTGCAAGACTGAAGCGGGGGAGCTTTAAGGCATAATGCAAATTTAACAGGTTGAATACGCAAGCGTACAGCAATTCTGCTGGAGTTTGGCACGTTGGTCTGTGCTCTCGTGGTTAATGGCTGCTCCCCAGTTATGACTGGGTGATCACTCTGTGTGTTTGTGATACGAAGCCACCAGGCAAGGTTGGTTGTACTGTTTTCTAGAGCAGCTAAATTGGAGTGCTGCTGGAAACATTAGTACCAACAGAAACAATCTCGGGTAGTTTGGTGATTCTTGTATGTAAAGAGTTCAGGTGAGCGAACTGACCTTTTGCCAGCTTCGTGCTTGAAGTGTGAGGAGCAACCAAAATGTTTGAGGAGGCATTTTTACTTTTGAGGAATAAAGTTTGTCTGCTGTTCTGTATTACAGGTTTGGCACAGTAGTGTAGGGCTACTAGAGAGGAGTGTTAGCTGCGTCTGGATTTTTTCCTGATTATCATCACCAAAATTACAGTTAGACAGAAGATGACGACTGCTGCCCTTCTAGGACGTGAATGTGGAGAGCTGCCCACTGTTTTCATGTTAGTATGTCAAAGTTATATCTACAAAAGTGTTTGAGAACACATAGTATTCCAGTGTATCTGAAAATAACTGTTTTCAAGCTCCTGTTTCAAACTTAAAAAAAAAAAACAAAAACAAAAAAAAACCCTCTACCAAAAAAAACCAGAAAAAATATTTCAAATATTTCCAAATGTTTGTGTCTTTATGCAATAGAGTCGTATTATAGTACCTTTGTATCTGAGGAATGCATACATGGAATTACAGAGCGAGCTGAAATCAGAGTGAAGAGGATTTTAAGCAGATCAGTGCAGAGTGTATTACAGCTGTACTCCAGTATTTTTGCAGAAGTTGCAGTAGCTGTCTAGGCCCACTGCTTACACCCTTTAAATCAAGAACCGTTGTTTGTACCTCATCAAATCCAGTTCCATAACTACAGACCAGTGCTAAGAGGCTTCACATGGCTTGCACTGATACCAGGGCAGAACATAACTCCAGTCTCAGTCTGTGTCGCCTGAAAGGGGTTGGGTGAGTTCTGACCAAGTCTGTGACTTAGTGCTGACACCAGGTAGTGAGTCCATGTGCACATCTGTAACTCAGGCCCTGAGTTATTCTGACCCTGTGAGGCTGCTGGAAGAGGCTGCTGTGCCCTGTTTTGGGCACTCGCAGCTTTGTGTGTGCTGTAGACTTGGTTGGTGATAGATACCTAATGTGTGGTGTGCACCCATTATCAATGGCAGGCCGTGACGGTTTGGCAGATGTTGCAAGAGGGGCGTCTGGCCAACTGCTGAAGCATGAAATGATGCAGGGGAGCAGCACGTGGCTGGTCATTTTGGGGCAGAGAAGGGAAAAGAACGGGCAAATTATGCTCCGATAGGTATTCTGGTATGTGGCGGCAGTTGTGATTTGGGGAACTGTAGCTAATTTCTTGTTTTCTGTGCAAATCCAGTCTGACCGCCTAGAAACGGTAGCTGTAGTTCCTGGGGTGTGTATCTTTGTTCCATTTTTGTTGGTGATGCTGGTCTTTGGGAGGATCTGTTTCTCCTCCTACTGTGTGCAAACTTGGTAGAAAAATCAGATCCTGAAAACCAAAAAAGCTCACTCTGGTGATCCGTGTGCTGCTATTCATTGTGAAACTAATTCTTTTCCCTACCTTCCTTCTGCCCCCCAGTCCCCAGTAATACAGCTCAGTGAGTGTGCTTCTATTCCTGAACTGATGGAGGCTCTCCATGCCAGTTTCAGTGAAAGCTCAAGTATGCTTTTGCTCCTAGATGCTTTTATATAAAAAAAAAATCTCTTTAAAGTGTTTGCATAAATAATACTTGTAAAAGCCTTAAGGCATCGCATGCTGTAGGGATTATTCAGCAATAGGAACACTTTTATAGCAAGACATTTTAGCAAGTGGTTAAGCTCAAGTTCAAGCATTGGTTTTTTTTTTTAACTTCCATAGTGTTTAATGCAGTTAGCTACTTGCTTAGTGCTGAACAAATATGAGCAAGTTTCTGTAACTTTGAGACCAACAAAATACTTGATTGTGCAGAAAATATGCAGACTTCAGTTGCAGGATGTACTTGGTTTGCTCGACCCGTGGCTAGTGTCTGTTTACATACCACAGGAGAAATCTAGGACTAGATAGAAAGTGAGACTTTTGTCCTGCATAGAGTGATCTCAGTGTTGCCTGGACCTGCTCCTCATAGGTGAGATTCAACTTCACTGTCACACTGTTGTGTGGCTCCTCAACGTTGGTGTAGGATGTTGGTATCTGGGAACCATTACTGTGTGTTGACAAGCTTTGTCATCTATTAGTAGCAGTAATGACAAACATTCAGTGGGTGCTTGTGATATTGGCACAGCACCAGAGAGCCTGCAGACTTTGTTAGCAGCAAAGTATGGGCTTGCTCAGCACTCAGAGTAGTATTGAAGTTAATGAAAGTTATGTGGTAGCAATCAAAAAGAAATAGTGTGTTTCTTTTTCAAAGGGGTTTCTTTATGCCGTAACACATTCAAGATGCCTTTCCTTAAAACAGAAATGAAAAATATTTACATTTTCAAGCCCTTCTATGAACAAACAAACAAAAAAGTATTGCAAATATTTGAAGGAACAGTATTTTGAATCACTCTTTTATGTTTACATTTTGGTTATCATTCAGTCTCACTTTACTTTCTCATAACTTTTCCCTCAATCCCCAAATCCAACAAATGTAATTGTGAAATCCAAAATTTGGTCTTTTTTAATGAGTTTGAATGTCTTCTCTCCTACTTTCCTTGCTTATGAAGTTCTTCAGTAAGTGATAAGTATACTTATGGTTATAGTGCTTACAAATTTTCCTAAACTTCTGTTACTAGTGGTAGACCCAGTGTGACATTTTCATTTAATTTGAGTACTTAACCCTGTGTAGTCTCTTCCTGCTTGTTCCCCCGAACTCCGTGTCTCCAGTAACTGACAGAGGTCTCCCAAAGCCTAGTTTATTCCCACAGTTTAGCAGCGGAAATCCAAGCATTTTGTTTTCCTGCCTTATGATTCCTTTCTGAAAGCCATTGATTCTCAGCAGTCCCTTATTAGTAGAAGTAAAAACTCCGCTCGGAATTACTGTAGCTATTGATTCTAGGAGGAGAAGAGATAAAAGGAAGCACTGCTGAGCTCCTGACTGATCACTGATGTTAGAGGATTTTTCACCACAGATAAGGATCTTGGGAAATGGATTTTCTATATATTTCTTACAAGGAATGTTATACTTTTTTCTTCATTTCCTCCTTAGGTGGATTTTCAAGATGTGCATGCCAGAACTGTGGCTGAAAGGAGGAGGGAAGAGGAGAAGCAAAAACGATTGGATAACATTTACAAAGAAAAAGCCAAAAAAGCTGAAAAAGAAATGGCAGGTGAATTGCATTGGGGTTTTTTGTGGTTTGCTGTTTTCTCATTTTTAAAGCAACCTTTTTCAAGGTTATAGAAAACAAATTCCAAGAGAATAATGATCCAAATAACAGCTGAGCAGAGGGGGTGGGAATACTACATTTGTTAGAGCTTGACCCTCTGTCTCTCTCACCTAAAGAATATCAGGGGAAACAAGTGACAGTCCTGTGAGCTCAGGTAGTATGATGAGATTTATTTATTAAAAAAAAAAAAAAAGAAAGCAAATAAAGGTCTGGTATGTAATTCAGTAAAATATGGATGCATAACCTGAAGCGAGTGTATCATGAGACTTTTCAGGGCTAGTGGCTTAATTTCTGTGTCATTGACTAGGCCCAGACTTCTCAATACTTTGTTGGCTGATGACCTTAATTGTACTGTATATAAAGTCATTGTGTTCCAGAAGTATAGGCAATGGTCTGCACAGGAATTCTGGATGCAGTGTAGGATATCTGTGAAAAGTATCATACTGCTGCTAAAAAATGAACCTGACTGGTGGCTGAATCTCTAAGCAATATGTGGATAGAAAATGTATTTCTGTAATACGGAAGAACAACAGGGATAGTAAGTATATTATGCTCCAATTACAAAGGTTTATTTAATTAAATTACCGTGGTGTATGCAATGCATCCAATTGTGTCTGCATTTATTCGGCATGCTGGAAACGTTTTTGTGCGTGAGGGTGGAATTTTAAAGAGATTTAACCTTCTTAAAGTCACTTTTACTGGTAGCTTCTTTTTGAGCAATAGCTTATATTCATGGCTACACCTACAAGCAACTATAATATTCATGGCTGTAGAGCGAACGCCCACCAACATTACTAAGAATATCCTCACTGAACCTTGTTCTCCTTCAGACTCTGAAGCACTTGTGTCGTCTTTGCATAGTGAAATTTTAGAGAGGACAGGGAAAGGAGGAACGCTAATTCTAAATTCCTTGTTCAGGAAAATCTAGTTTTCCAGCTTAAGAAAACTATTGTCACTTTTATAAGGAGTATTTCTGCAGCAGAGAGAGATCTTTATGGCTAAGTTGTCACTGATTATGAATAAATAGATTATCCCTTTGGCAGTCATATTTGTTTTGTAAATGTGTGTCTGCTTAGGAGACATTAGTGTTTTACAGTATTGAACAATATTCTAAAACAAGCGTGTCTTGACAGAAATGTCCCAAGAGATTGCTGATGCGCTGACAGAGATGGAAAACTGTTTCCAGCTTCTGATGCCCGATCCTTTCGACTTCACTGTGAACAGCACGGAACTGGAACCCAGCAAACAAATGTCTGCTAATGAGGATAGACCTGTGTCCTGCTTGTCCTCCCGGATGGAAGTTAACCAGTCCTATTTTGGATGCATGGATGATGAACAGCCATGCTGCAGCAAGGACCTGCTTTCTATTTCTCAGTGTGTTAGAACTGATAAAAAAGAAGAGTTAGATGAGAAACAGGAGAAGCCTGAGCAAAAAGAGTTAAATGGAGGCACATGCTCGGGAGTTCAGTCTGGTGTCCCGGCTCTGGATGATGAGGATTACCAGACTTTTGTGAGGAACCATGGACTTATTTCGCATAAGTACACTCTAGCCCTTGAAATCTCCACAGGTATCTGGAAAATTTTTTCACGCATAGCTGAAGGCAGCGTTTGTCTGAAGTGCTTTGTAGTTGTGGGTTTTTGTCCTATGTCTTAAATGCTAGGGTTCCTAGACACCACTTTGATTTATTTTGGAGTTCTGTTCTGTTTCTGGTTCATCTAGAAACCATTCTTAGGTTTGGGTGTCCTTGTGTGTGATTAACAGATTTTATTAATTACCTTTAAAGACAGAACTTCTGTATTAGTTGCTGTAACCACATTGCAGCATTTCATAGTACCTAGAATAAGATGAGTTGCCTGTGGTTAAAAAAAAAAAATAAAAATCTGGTTACCATGTATAATTTTCTTTCACATACGCCTCGCTACTCGCCTCCTTCTTTCTCTCTATAGCTGGAGTGTAAGCTGCTAATTTAAAAATCTTAAAATTGAGTGTTTCTTAAACTTTTTTTTTCCTTGCTACTGACAACTTGCAAGAAGCAGTAAGTAGCTTTGCTAGGAAGTCTGAAGGATTATGGTTGTACCTTTTTTTAATATAACTTTGCTACTGTGAGTTACCTGTAGAAAAATTAGGACAGTTTGCATTTTGGAAGTCTAAGTGCAGTCTCTTACAAATCCTGTCCTAATAGAATTTCATGTGCAAACAGCCAGTAAGGCAGGTGTCTACCTCTGTGCTGACAGACCACGGAATTGAAAATGTATCCGTGGGACTTACGAATGACCGAAGGGTGAAGAGTACCATTTTTACCTGGATTGTGGCATACTTGGCTGCTTTGACAATGAAGTCCCTATTGCCAGTCGGGGAGGGATTATTTTACGCTGAATATGCAGTAACTGGTACAATAAGGCCCAGTTTATTTGAAGTTAGGACAAGGTGTAATGTAAATAGTAAGACTGCACTTGTCTGTGGTTTATTTGGCAGTTCCTTAGTAGTGATGGCTTAACAACTCTTTCTGTCATCACTGGACTGAAAGCTTTTCGTCTTTTCCTCTGATTTCTTGGAATGTGTGGATAATGGTGGAATAATTAGTACTGAACAGAGAAACGTTCTCATGTTTGTAACTTTCCCTGAAGTGATCAGATATTTCAGAAAGGTTCACATCTACTTCTGCTTACCTTCTTTAGCTCCTGTAGTGAAGATGCTATAAACATGGTGCACTAACTCCTTTTTTTCCTCTGTTTTGAGCAGATATAAAAGTGCATGAGAATGAAGATAATACTGCCATAATAAACAATGTCATGGATGCTCACAGACTCCTCAAAAATAAGTTTTGGCCTTCTGTGCAGTCCTGGATTCAGGTGGGATAAAGAGACATTTTTTTTTTTTTTCATTTTACTTAGAAAAAGATGGAGGAGCAAGGACTGGGGTACAGTAAATCTGGAGGGGGAGTGAGCAAAAACGAGATTAATCTTGAAGAAACATTAGTGCAAATAGAAAAGATTTCTAGTTCGGTAGGGGTGGACAAAGACTACAGGAGCTACGTAACTTGTTTGATGGCTCTCAGCATTAGGTATGCTAGCTACAGTCATACTCTTTTTTTCCTTTTTTTAAGATATAGTAAAATGGGGCTTTTTTGCAAAGGGTTAAATTAAAACACGGCTTGCTTTTGTCAGACATGTCTGTGTCAGCAAAACAGTAGGTCCTTTTTGTCGATCGCTATTCCTGCTCAGGAGCCTCGTGCATGGAATTTGGCCCACAGAAGGACACTCTCCCGAGGTGTTCATACCAGCTGTTCATTCTTTTTGTTTTCAATAGTTGCTATTAGCTTTTATATTCCAGATCAGAAAAGAAGTGGCTTCACTAATTGTTACTTGTAAAATAAAGGAATTTGTGACAATGTTTCATTAATTATGAAGGAAAACTGAAAATGTTTTTTGGCTCAAGTATCTAGAAAAAAGGATAAGAATGTTGATTTCTTGCTTTGCAGTTATTTACCAGAGCAGGAATAAATGATGATCGGCTAAGATGTGCCATTGATCTCAAGAATAAATTGGAGACTGCTATGAAGAAATACAAGGAAATGAACATTTCCTTTAAAGAGAGAAGAAGAAAAGTGGTGAGTCTCTTAAAATTGTGTATTACTGGAGAGGACCATTAATAATGCTTAGCTTGTATACAGAAAATGCACTTTCTCTTAAGCCTTAACATGGCAAACTTTTCAGCCCAAGTTTTATTGATACACGGATTCAGCTGGTTGTAGTTTCACTTGAGGAAGTTGCACCAAACGCCTGTGTAGTATGCCAGGAGCCTGGTTATTAGACCAAACCATCAAAAGCAGCACTGTTGTTGTTTAGGATAGGGAAGTGGTTAAGTTCAGGTTTTATTTACCCTTAGTTTCTTCATGTGTAATGCTGTTATGTCCTCTGCTCTTTTCCTGCATACTTCTCAGTAAACACTGTATAACTCATGTTCTTTTACAACTGTGCTGTTGTCCCATGATTCAGGAAAGTAGCGTCTCTGTTTCGGAGCATTTACTCTCTCTAGTGAGCGTATAATGTGACTGAGGATAACTTAAAGGAATTAGTTGTTATATAAAGCTTAAAAGCGTCAAAATATTTCACAAAGACTAGCTGCCTATGACAGTTTTTGTGAAATAGGTAAAACTTGTGAATAAGTGGAGGCTGAAAGATCAAATACTTCACTCAGATCCAAGAAGGAGTCTGTAGCTTCTTTATGTAACTAAAAAGCAGAGCTGTGTAATACTGATTTCTGTTCATTGCGATCAAACAGAATTACTGTATAGCTTGGCATGAAAATAAGTGTTTTGGGTCAGGGTGCAGAGTAAAAACTGATTTATGACTGGACTGTAAGAATTTGACTGGACGTTATACCTTGGACGAAATTGTGGTGGCCTCGTTTAGCCATGACTGACTGCTGTAGATTTTGCTTTCATTGTGCAAATGAAGCCTTATCAAGATTGATCTGGTTCATCACCTGAATACCTACTGATGTACCACACCAGTCAAAAATGCCAACTCTGAATGAAAACTATTGAAAGACTATCTTGTCAGAGGTTTTTTTTTTCCTCCAGTGAAATATGTGTGCTACCTTTATGCAACCAGCTATGAAGGAATCCAGACATCTGCTGTCATTCCTGCCATTTGCTTGACAGGACTTCATTTGCTGCACCTCTGCATGGAATATTGGTTGCTATATTTCTTGCAAGATATAAAGGACATTCAAGCCTTGATTTTCATGTGTGTGTGTGCATGCGTGTGTGTGTGTGTGTGTTTGAAGTGGTATTGTTACCACTTCTGGAGATTGATCAATGCTATCTATATAAGGTTTGAAAGCTAATAAATTCCATCATTAGAAGGAAGAAAGAAAAAGGAAAATGCATAGCAGTGCTCACAAAGAATACATTCAAAGTGAAGCGATGCAGACTGAGTATTAACTTCAGCATTGAAAATAATATATAATTATTCCTGGGATTTTTCTTCAGTGGAAAATAACCAAATTTAAAGTAACTCAGCACTAACACGAAATTTCTAACCTGAACGTAGAGAGCTTTGTACTGCAGAATGAAACTGTATAAATTATCTTTTATTCGCATGTCAAATGACTATTGAAACATCAAAACACAGTAAAATGAGTCTGATAGAACAAAGTAAACAGCATCTCTTAGACCATGATTATTAAATCTCCCTCTGTCAGATATTTACCTGTCAGCATGTGGAACACTGCATGCAGCTGCTCTTTAATCTAGCATTGCTGCTTGTGTTGTGTTGTTGCTTTTGTCTGTACATGCTTGTGTCATTGGAGCTGCAGTTCTTGCCGTGCCAAAGTTTTGCTGTCTTCTGTATTTTTAGAGCTGAGAGAAGAAGTGCTGATAGTCTGTCCTTCGGAGCACTGGCTCACAGCCGTCCTGTCCTGACAGAGCTCGGTGCATTAGGGCTGTTCCGTGTTAGCACAGGAGTCAGTGAGTGCTGTTACGCGTTCGTGTGTGGAGATGAGCGCAGCTAGGAACGAAGGGGTGCAGCTAGTAAGCAGAGAGAGAATGCAAATAAAGTGTCGGAGTGCAGAGGGTCCCATGTAAGTTGTCTGGTTTGTAGTTGATCTGTGACATCTCTATGTTGGTTTAGGATAGCGGTTTTCCTGGAAACTAGTGACTGCAGTCAGAGGTGCGTATGTTGTTAGCTGGAGAATGTGGAGGTGAATTGTTTGTGTGCTGGCTCATTTCGAGTGTAATTACAATCCTGCACCACAGGCAAGCATTACCTTCAGGGAGAAAGTGGTTTTATTTTGTCAGCAAATGTAGAACAGAATGATAGGGACTTGGAAACTTGGCTGGGGACTTGGACTTTCTCCTCAGACTTTCTGTTTTTTCTTTGTGCTCATTCTCCATGCTTCTGTGGTCTCTCATTTCCCCTCTTTTAATCTGTTCTGTGCTTTGTTTCTGTTCTGTCTGAGGATGAGGGACTAGACGTTTTACCCATTCTCAGATTGAGATCATGAATGTTGATAAAAGGAAGGGCTTAGCGAGAGGCAGTGAAACTGGAGATTTGTTACTGTGAATTCTACTACACCTCTCAATCCCACAGAGGTTTAAATTGACACTTAGAAGAGGGGGGGAAGGTCCTGGAGGCCCCTGCTGCTGCCCTGTGTCATTGGTACTCTTGTTTAGCTGAGCAGTTATATCTGCGCATGGCTGAGGTGCAAGTAAGGCGTATATATTTGGAGTAATTCTTGATGCTATGGTTCAGTATGAATACACCAGCAACGTAGCTGGGTGTAAATTACACTGAGAGGAAGACGGTGGTGGTTACCTGGCCCGCCCTCACAGAAGAATTGTTTGGTTGGTGCAGGAAGGTGTCTGCTTTTGGCCATCCTCACTACCACCTCTGTGCTTTTCATTGTTTCTGACTTCATTTTCCAGATTAAGGAGCACTAATCTGCAAGGCAGCAACCTTAGGCAATCAGAGCACATTAGAACACTAGAACAAATTCTCTTCTCTGAAGTTTTTCTTGCCTTTACTGAAAAATGTAAAAGCCCCACTGCTTTGCAAACTACAGAACTTTCTGTAGGCTTGCTGAACTCCTCTCATACAAAGTCACAAAGGAAAGCACAGAACTTTATACAGTGAAACACTTCGACTTGAAATGGTTTATAGTAACATGAGGTATGACCACCTCTTTCTTTTCTCCTCCGTGACGGTGAAGACCTCAAACCATCAGAAAGCCTGAATTATGATGAGGGCCATCATTTTTATGTAACACTTAAGCCCTGCAACCGTAGGTTGTGGCACTGTTCTGCTCTTACCTCTCAGGAGCTGTGAGAGGAGGGAGAAAAAAAACCAACAAAGGTTATCCTTTCACTGTCGAAAAACAAATCCCTTGCAGCAATTTCGTAAAAGTTAATACATCGCAGCTGCCCAGACTGTACATTCTTTCTTCACATTGCTGTGCCCCCAGCAGATCAGAATTCATCAAGCTATTTCTTCCTGACCTGTTATTTTTTTAAGGATGTGGAGATGGACAAAAAATGATGGTCTTGCTGTGTTGGTCGAAGGCAAAGGAGTTTTTGTGTGCTTGGACAAGTTTGCTGTAGTTAGATTATTGTTTGGGGTGTGAATAGGGTGTCGGTTCCTGATAGGAAATATATTTTAAGAGTATAAACAATAGTTCTAGCTGAATCTAGGGCAAGAGGGCAGAAGGTGTAAAAGAGCTTTTATTTCCCGATGCCTGGATGCTCGGACCCGGCGCTTGCTCTCTCCGAGTGCCGGCTCGGCAGAATGTCAGTGCCCAGTAGAGGGAGTGCACGCTGCGTGCTGGGCAGCCTGGTCTGCACCGCCTGCGTCCGAAGCCTGCCAGCATTTCGGGCTGTGCGTCCAGGTGAACTTCCTACAACAGCAACACACCGGAGACACTTAGAGTTAATTCTTGACACTATTTAGGGGATTTATTATAGAAGTACAATTGTAGTTATTGGCTGAGACTGGTGTTTAGATAGAAATTCCTGTTTCCAGAGGTTTAATTCTTTTGTAGGAATCATTTACTTGTGGCTAAAATGTTCTTTGAAAATATTTTTTGCTGATTAGACATAGTTTCGTTTGTTATTGTCTTACTCCTTTTCTTAACTTATTAGATTTTTTTTTTTCTTGTCTGGTTTGCAGCTGATCAGATGCAAATGATCTTGCTGTTTTAAAAGTTGTGAGAGGACAAGTGTGTTCTGTATTTTAAATCATGCACACTACCATTCATTTACATCACTTCCATAAAGGATTATCCATTAGGATAATACTTGAAGTCTCTCATTGTTAATAGAAGTGTAGTTCATTAGCTGTATTTTGTACACTGAGAATATATGTATCTCTTATGTAATTGCCTTTGGGAAGCCATAAATGGTTTACTACTCAGGCTGGCTAAAACTTGGACAGATAGAAGTTAGTAGGCAGTGTGATGTGAGAAACATCCTGCTCATTTGTCTGTCAGCAGAGTGATCCTTTAACAGGCCTATTACACCTTAAATTTTTAATTTCAAGTTATATTAACAGCCAGGGATGTATAGTTTTTCACTTAATGTCTTCACTACTTTTTGTTTCACCTTTTCTTATCATCTGTCAAATCTAAGCATGCACTTGGATCTTGATTTATTCGTGTACCTAATTTTATCCATGTGAAACATCTGGTTGAATTCAATAATGCCATTAATAATTAGATTTGGAGAAGGCTGTCCTTGTGTTGTCCATAACCTGATCTGATCCTGAAACCTTTCTGCAATACAAGTCACATTTTTTCCTGAAAGAATAATGTCATAAAATTGTTACAAATTATATTTACAAGTTAAATATTTGCTGGTCATAATTTAGTCTTAAAATGTTTTAATACATAAAAAGATTAAAATTTTAACATGTAATAAATTAACCCAAGAGCTCTACCAGTTACTTGGCTGCAAGACTATTGCTGACTTTTTTTTTTTCCATATCTTCAACTATAGCTTGGCATTTTATCAATGCTAATGAGTTATTTCTACTAACGATTTAGGAGCATTATAACCAACCGTTTTATAAGTCTGTATTTTACTTAAGTTAGTGCCTGGTGTAAAAAAAAATTCACACTTGAATTTTAGATCAAAAGCAATGGCTATATTTTCTCTTTCTACTTTTTTCTGTAGCCACAGAGGATCCAGTCCAGCTGACTGCTTTCTGTAACATCTTCTACTCACATTCTCCCTTTTTCCTCCGCTCTTCATTTTAGAGAAGTTGTTTCTGGGGGGTAACTAGTTGTCCTTAGTGATCCCTCACCATGACTGAACCCACATCTGCTAAAACATACTCAGACCAAGGAGCAAGAGATGACTTTGTAAAAGAAGTCTTTTCCCCAGGTGATGCTTTTAAATTGCACACAAACAAAAACCCTAACTCTTAACAAAGCTGGCCTTTGAAAACCAGAAACATTTAATATTGAGATTTGAATAGTAACTTGATGTTGATTGTTAGTATGTTTTCTAAAATTTAAGAGAAATGTAGGAATGTTGTAGAACTAAATCAGCATTACACCTAAAATGTCCTTTATCAGATCGTATACATCATTAGCATATAATGTGTTCAGAGTAAATAAAGTTTAATAATGTTTCTGTGGTCAAAGTAGTAGTGCAGGCAATATTTAAATTTTTTTTTGGTCTATCTAGTATTTGTCAAAAAAACAGGTCAGCTAGAACTCTAAAAGTAAACACGAAATATTTAATAAGTCATACAGATGCTTATGCTTCCTCTTCCTTCCCCCACCCATTTTGACTGTCATATGATAATTATTTCTATATGTGAAATGTCTCTCTTGTAATCACTTTTCAGCTAATAGAGCTTTTCAGTTTTGTTAAGTTGTATTAGGATGTAGGACTAATCTAAAACAAAACACTAATTTTATAAATTAACCCTCAAAACAGTACTCTCTTGTTAAAGTGTCTAATGAGCTAGTGTGATGGTTAAGGTTCTTTTTTCTTTTCTTTTCTAGAGCTGTGGTATATTTTATGCTCTGCATTGGCTATGCAGCCTGTCACTGTTACAGAGTTATTAAAAATATTTTGTTATGCAGATCTAGCTGTGAATTCCTAGTTGTCACTGTGATGACCTCTGATCCCTATCTGATTTGTAGGTCGCACAATGCAATTTGGAGCTTTTCTAATAGAGTGTAAAATAAAGTAGGATGTCTCTATCAGCAGGTTAACCCTTATGTTAAGTATTTAAGTTTTTCAGGCCGAAGGGTCATCTGCCTTGATTCATCTATGAATACTGAGCAGTGTGTGCTCTGTACGTAGTAGATATAAATTTGCTTCCTGCTTTTTATCCATCCTACCTTGCAAGGGGAAACAGTATATTGAAGTGAACTGAATGTATTTGAGGTTCATAAAGGTACATCGCTAAATGTGTATCTAAAAAATGGAAAAGGAAGCAAGGTTTCAGGCTTGGAACACATACTAAAGCATTTAAATTTAGTTGATGCAGTAATATTAGACTAAATATATTCATATCTGAAGATATCTTTGTGCCTAAAATCCACCGTCAGGAATATACGTAAGGTTGTGTGTGTCTTGCATAGAAAATTAGGTTTATTTGAGATGTATATTTAGCTGTTAAAAATACAGCATCTGAAATAATTTTAACAAATATGCAGTTTGGATTCATTCATAAATGTGATCATTGAAGAAAGCTGCAGTTTAGCTACTGATTTTACATTGTGCGTGCGTGCAGACTATGTCATGAGACAGGGCATATATGCATTGGTGATGGATAGAAAGGTGTAGTAGCTTGAGTTTGATCTGGTCGAAGCGATAGGTGGTAATCCATCAAATGCAATAGGAGTTTTTTTGCATGAATGAGTGCTAATGGGAATCTTGTTATATCGCATTTCAGATGAAAATCACATTTCTTAAAATTTCATAAAGAAGATGACTAGTAGTAAGATTTTTTCCCTGCAGCTCTAAAACTTAGCTTCTGTCATGTATAGGCCTCTGAATCCTAAAGGAATTAAATAATTCAAAATGCTGCCTAAAATATTTCAGTGTGTCATAGGAATGCTGTTCGTCTCATAAATAACTTGGACTAGCTGGAAAGCGCTGGAAGACCTAAAAACTGCTCTGTGGAGGGGAAAAGAAAGAGGTATTCGCAGTCCTGGACCTCACTACAGCCTTAAACAATGGCTTTGAACAGTTTCATTTGGGCTGGTGTGCAGGGAGCAGTGTGTGGAGGAGAAGGATTAGTCCAGAGAGAAGGGAGGGGTGGTTGGAGCATAGTGGCTCTTCAGGGTAACACTTGTAGCCTTGACAGTGGCTGTACAGCAGCTGCTTTCTTCTTTAACAATAAAAATGAGGGGTTTCTTCCTGCTTTTAGGGACGGAAAATATCTCGGGAGCTCTGCTCTGGGTACGTTCCTGTCTGAGCACAGGCTCTAAATGTGACTTCACATCACTTGGCTTGTAGCTTTGCTGGCTTCATCGCACCTCAGTCTTTGAAGCTGCAAACCTTTCATTTTATGTTAAGATGAATGAAAAACTGAGTAGGTACTTTGCAGAGTTTCCTTACGGTTATCCATGAGTTAAGAAGGCACCAGATTTGGTTTTTCTTATGTTAAAATTACTTAATCCATTCTACAATTCCTGTAACCTTGAAAATTATATTCTACCAGATATTTTAGTGATGTAGTTACCAAAGCTACTTGCTAGCAGGTGGTTGTTTTGTACAGGTTGCTGTTGTACTGCTTGTGGGAGCTGAGCAGGGAAGCAGTTTGTTTATATTGGTGGTGATTTTATGCTTGGCTTTAAGATGATCTAAACACAAGCAGCAATCAAAAGGGGATAGTCTTGTCTCTGTTTCCTCCCCTGATGATTCCCAGTGCCTCCCTTGCACCAGCGATAGAGCTCCTGTTGCAGCAGGGACCTGAGCTGACTGGAACTGAACCTAGAGAAGAAGATTTCTGTAGCAGCATTAGGCTCAGATAGTGATACTGTCCCTTTCAATGTCTGGATAAACTCGGCTAATGCAGATCTGGTTATGAAGGTCAGCCTTTACTTAATCAGAGGACTCAAATTGATGGAGTGATATATGATTAGCTCACCTCCCAGTGTGAATGAAAAACTGTATGAAAAACCATACCAGATACTACTGTTAAAATATATATATTTTTTTTTTACTGTGTAATAAGGTGTAGTGCTGGAACTATGTATTGTAACTTCATGGGAGAAGTACATTCCTGTACTTCTAAAAGTAAAAGGTAACCTTTTATTTTTGTATAAATATTACACAGACATGTAAGGGACTAGCACATGCTACAGTCACTTTTTTTAGTGATACAAATTAAATATAGGTATCAAATGTAGGTAGTCAGCATAAATTTTGTAGAGTCTTTATGTTGGGGAACTTTGCTAGCACTGTTAATGACAGGTAGCAGACTTCTGTTTTAGCTCTCTGGATGCGTAGAAAGGAAAGGTGGTGTTAGACTTGGAGATCTGCAGTAGTTTTAAGTAAAACTGTTACACCTCCCCTGAATGTGGTATTCGTTTTATGAAAAATTTGGATTATGCAAGAGAACTTTGCTCTCCAAATATTCTTTAAGGCTTAAGAACATTCATGCAACCAAGTACTGTTGATTTTGGTGGATGGTAGGAGCCCAAGTAGTGAGATCTGAGGATACATCTCGAGTGGTTACTGCGAAAGAAGTGCTAAACTTGCTTTACAATATTTTCCAGAGATAATAGTTTTGTTAAATGCACTGGTTTTCCAGACTCCCTTTGTTTGAAGTATGAAACTGTAAATGCACATGCTAGTCTACTGGGTGTATTGAACATACTAATTTCTTCATCTGAACAGTGATTCATAAAGATCCAAATTTTTTTTTGTTTTTTTGAGTAAATTTTTGCTGCTGCTTATTAAAATCCTTCCTAAGCTTATCTGAGACCTCGACCCTGCTAGGGTCCAGCGATGCAGTAGCTGATAACACAGAGTGATAGAGATCTTGTGCAATGTGCCTCACCACTGTTGACCTTCCAATGTACATGTCCAAGCTCTGTTTATCACTGGGTGGAATGGAGAGGGCTTTGGCATAGGTCTTGAGTAAATCTCAAGCTTGCACCTCCAGGACTGCGACAATACTCACAGACTCTGGCTCTCGTGCATTGCTTTAAAGAAAAACTGCTTCATTGGGTTGTTTACATTGCTAAAGCAATTTGGAGCAAGGTACGCTGGTTCTCCAGCGTTGCACTTGGGCGAACTGTTGGGCTGAAACCCTTTAAACAGTTTTACTAATTTCTGGAAATGATGAAACAGTGTGAAAAGTGCATTCCTAAGTAAAAGTCTGGCTGGCCAAGTAGCCCATGTGCTGTTGAGCAACTACAAATAGAATAAACGGTGATACTTTTACTGGTGAACATAAAATGTGGTTTGCCTGGACCACGTATCTAATTTGCAGGCACCTAGGTTTGAATTTATGCTCAAATCACAGAGTAAGGGGGGAGGGAGTGTGTGTGGGAGGTCCCTATAAATATAGCTGGTTTAGTAGTTTATGTTTTCCTTGGGTTGCACACAGGAAAACTCGAGCACAGTTCTGAAATCTGTCAAAATGCCAGCAGTTATTTCCTCTTTCTCCAGTGTTGGAAAAATATAAAAGAATGAAAAAGGAGGAACTCATAAAAGTCCTTAGATGCAAGTTACACTGTTTGACTCTTCAGTTTCTATTACTGGCACTGAAGAAATTATTTTTACCAAGTCACTGTCTGCTTACATAGAATATCCCCAAATTTCATTTAAGATAACTGAAGCATGTTTTGTGTCACAGTCAAATAAAAAATGTATTTGCTTAACGTTGCCCCTTTAACTAGGTTCTGTGGTGATAAATATTCTGGTTCCCTAACCAAAATCTTCTGCCTCTAGAAAAATATTTAGTTGGCTTTGAGTAGATGCACATGAGATATTGGCATGGAGGAATAATTTGCAAGATCTTCCAGTGAGGGTATTAGCATATAAATAGCAGATGCAATGACAACCATCACAGCTGAGTACATTTAATTTTTAGTTTATAAGATAGAATGGGTTTTTAAATGCATAGCCATCAAGCCTGCTGAAAGACAAATGAAGTTTAGAGTTCACTTGTCTGAGGATGCCTTACATCATTTTTTTTTTTAAAAGGGAAACAGACACGCATAAAACTGAACAAAAGTGATTTCTTGGGTGAAAAGTAATTGAGATTGCAAACCAAGTTAATTAGACCATGCAATATTTATTTAATGGTCCCAGCTGTAGTTCGCCAGTGGTGTTTTAGTAAGTAGATATGACTTCTTCATGTGCTGTCTTTTTCCCTTCCTTCCTTTCTCTAAAACAATCAGTAAACGCTGTACATCTTGTCCTATAAACTGATTGCATTGTGTATTTCAGTCATTTTATTGCTTGCTTTAATTATGATTGCAGAGGCTCAGGTTTTTAAATCCTTTTACAGAATGTAGCAATCAATTTGTATAAAACTGGGAAAAGAACCAAAGGCTTTTCCTTGCATCTTCCCAAGTGGTGGGTGGAGGGTGTTTTGCGTGTATGGCTGGCTGGGATGGATGAGCAAGGTGTTTAACTGGAGCTGTGCTTGCACTGAGCTACACTAGCAGCTGGAGGCCCTTGGAGTGTTGACTCCAAAGTAAAAGACATGATTGCATTTCTGCTGGCATCCAGTGTTTGTTTCCAGTATTTTTAATAAGATGGAAAGTAATAAGGAAACATCAGTTTCAGGTTTTTTTTTAATGAGTTAGAGAGCAAATGGTTTGATTGCATTTGTCTAGCTGGAAGAGTCAGCAATACAAAGAAGTTCAGCCCAAGAATCTGGAAATTGTCTTGCTAAATCTTACTTCCTCTCGCAGTGAGATAGCTAGTCAGGAATACTACCACATTAAAAACAAACGCAAAAAACCCAAACTAACTCAGGAAAAAAAAAAAAAAAACCCAAAACCCTAGCAATGTAGTTTTGCAACACCATGATTCATTTAGATATAATAGAGCAGATTAACACTGAACGGAAAAACTTCCCTTCTCCGTGCAACTTGAGGAGCAGTGATGGTGCAAGTGGCCTCTGGTGTCTGGGAATCTGTCTGGTCTCTCTTCGGATGGCCCAGCCTCTAGAGCCGGAGGGAAGGAAGTTCACCCTTCGTCTCTGGTAAGACGGCAAACTGTTAGGGACTTTGCTCCTGTCGCCTGATAATTAGAACGGATCTGAAAATGGGACCTCTTTTCTTATAGTCTTTGGGTTATTGAAAATCAATCAGTTGCATGACTACGTATCTTAGAGGTATTTCATTCTGTACGCCACCAGAAAAGCTTTACGTTGTAGTATTTGTCACTTGAGCTTATGCTTCCCTTCAGATATGGCACACTAGAAATGGCATTTTGCTTGTTTTTATCATAGTCTCGTTTTTCTTGTTTGCAAATAGCTAACCACTCATTCGTAAAGGATTATAATTTACTAATTCTGCCAGTCCAAATGTTGTCTTAAAGATTTATTTCTTCTGATTTAATCATGGATTGTTGACTTTTATTTTTCTAATTGACTTTAAAAGTTTACCCATAGTGGAAATGTAGATACATGGGTGGCTGAACTTTCGTACTGAGCCTGTAGAGCTTGCTTTGGAGCTTTCTTTGTGTTTGAAAAGTGGAATTAAAAAAACAAAGATACTTTTCTGACTAACAATGTTGCCCATGAGCTCTTCTTCGTTCTGTAGAAAGGGAATGGAACAAAACAGCATAAATGGGATGGTTCTGATGAAGTACCGCCAGAATGAAGTAAAATGAGATATAATTACCCATTACTACTCTACAACTTATTGAATTTCCACCAGTGATGACTTATTTATCTTTTTACTTTAAAAGATTAATCTTGTTAAGGATTATATCAAAATAAAGACTTTATGTCTGTTTGAAAGGAAAAAGGGACTTAATTCCTCATAGTTAGCTAAGCAGTTAATTTTTTTCACAGGAAATCTAAATTTAATAGAAGATCCCAGGGAAATTCAAGGGTGTGAACAATAAGCATAATATTTTATGAAAATGATGCCCATATTTAAAATCTGGCATTATATGTTATGCATTGTAGCACCAAGTCCACATCTACCTTTTAGAAAATTAAAACACATAAATTCTGTTTAGTGTTTGATATGCGCTGCACTAGCTGAAAGCCATAATGCCCCTAAAACCTTGGGTTGCTTTTCACCTTTCATAAATTCCTGGGTAGATTCTATACAAAAAATAATTTTCAGCTCCGTGGCTCATTGTTATTCAAACTTGATTGATCGTCGTCATTTACTCAGTGAGGAAGTTAAGTGCTCCTGTCATTTCCGAAGAGTATAATTGGGACGTTTCACAGGTCAGCGGTGGTGACAGGTTTCCCTTTTGATTAGTGTTAGACTGATAACAAAAATTACAGTTTCCTATGATTAATGTTTTCTATAGTACTTGAATGCACAGTTCATGGATTGTACCTAAACAAAGTGAATTTGCATCTGATTATGCCTTTTCTCCGTCAGGCTTTTCACGTGCTTTAAAGTTTTAGACCATGCAGGTAATACAGCAAAGTTGTTCCTAATGCAGTTTTCAAGTTGAGGATTAGTGAAGACCACTGAATTTTAGTGTGTTAATGTACAGGGAGCTATGTGCCTCTAACGGCATGTGAACAAATAAGGAGAAACTTCAATTAAAGGTAGTATTCTTCTGAATTCTTTCTAGTCCTCTCAGGTATGCCATGCACGTGAGTATTTGTATTATACCCACTGGTATTTTAGGTATAATCTGGCGATTTAAGTTACATGATCAGTCTGAACTGAGTTTTCTTTCTTTTCCTAGTTTGACAGTATTTCCCAGTTCCTCAAACCTGTTGCTGTTTATTTGTTTACAGACTACTTCTGAGAAATAACTATGGAAATACATTGAATTTTTTTCCCCCTGTTTTATGAGGTCAAAGTTAGTCAGCTTTTACGTTATGGCACAAACTTGTAGACTAAGATCATCCATGGCGAGTTTTAGCTTGGTAAAGACGTCTTGAATACCTATATGAGAAACGGAAAATGAGTGTAGAAAGTACAATGTTGCCCTGCTTCAAGCTGGAGAAGTAAGAGTGGGTGTTATTTCCCAGCTTAATTAAATTGCCCCTAACAGATAAAAAAGGTATGACACCACCAGCAGAATTTTGAAACCAAAACACAAACAAATTTTCTTCAATCTCTGGCCGTCTTCCGTTCTGCAGAGTACAAAACCTGATGAAGTTTTTCTTCCTAAAGGCCATCAGTAAGGTCTGCTAAAAGTTGCAGTTTGACACAGATGTGCTGCTTTTATGTCCAGTGCCTTGGCTCATTTGTGATTAGTGACAGAATATGTGGCCCTTTCATAGAATAATTAAGATTGGGAAAGACCTCTAAAATCATCAAGTCCAGCTGTCAACCCAACACCACCATGCCTGCTAAACCATGTCCTGAAGTGCGACATCTACGCGTTTTTTGAACACCTCCAGGGATGGGGACTCCACCATTGCCCTGGGCAGCCTGCTCCACTGCTTCACAACTCTTCCAGTAAAGAAATTCTTCCTAATAACTAATCTAAACCTCCCCTGGCACAGTTTCAGGCCATTTTGTCTCATCCTATTGCTAGTCACTTGGGAGAAGAGACCAACACTCGCTTCACTACACCCTCCTTTCAGGTAGTTGTAGAGCGCGGTAAGGCCTCCCCTCAGCCTCCTCTTCTCCAGACTAGACAATCCCAGTTCCCTCAGCCGCTCCTGGCAAGACTTGTTCTCCAGACCTTTCACCAGCCTCATTGCCCTTCTCTGGACACGCTCCAGCAACTCAATGTTCCTCTTGTAGTGAGGGGCCCAAAACTGAACACAGTACTCCAGGTGTGGCCTCACCAATACTGAGTACAGAGGCACAATCGCTTCCCACAATCACTTCATTGCACTCGAACTCTGTTTTGGGCTCTGCTGCGGAGGTCAGGTTCAGTGTGCTTCTGTCTTGGCCGTGCCAGGTAGGCCCTGAAATGCTTCTTTCTTTTAGGTGAGGAAATATGATTGCAGTGGGAAACCAAAAGTGAACTAGGGTGCCAGGTCCTCCAGCATAGCCTGAAGGTTGGCAGCTATCAAGGCAGTGAGCATTGGGCTGAAGCGACTACATTGTGGCTGGTACCTGTCTTTGGCAGCAGGGTACTTCCAAACATAATTATGCTGGGACTTGATTTTAAAATGAAGACTAATTAGGTGTTCTCTGGTAAGAATGCAGTAGTAAATCCGCTCTGTTCTTCAGGACAGTAATTTTTTTTTTCTTTTACTGGAACTGGAGCTTTCTTTGATGAAAGTCATTTTTTAAGCAAGGGGAAGAATTCTATTTCTAACTTGCACCTTCCATTCGTTATATGTTAAAGTGTATCAATATGTGTATTAATATCAATTAATGATCTGTATTAGAAATTAGTTCAGCTCACAAGTAATACTGACAAAAAAGAAATGCTAATTTTTAAATTATTATTATTTATTTTAAATTTTTAACTACGTTCAATAAACCAAGACAGGTTTCTAGGTTTGTTGGCTTGAGAGTATATGTGTGATTTAAAGGAACTCAGCTGTGCAGCTGTGACACATGATTAGAGTAGTGAATGAAATTGGGAAAATTCTGCTGCAGGCAAAACCTTCGGTATCCTCCAGTGCTTGTAACAATGAGTGGTTGATATGAATATCACCCTAAGTCAGGTGCAATAAGAGAAGTAAAGAATGTGGCTGAAAATAGTAAAAACAATACCATTCCTTATCTTCTGCTGTGGCTTGCTGTAGTGAAGTTGAAAAAAGTGATAGCCTGTAGTAAGGTTGGTTTTACTGGATACTCTTATTATTTCCTAGACTGGTAAAAGTGCATGGCAAACATAGAATAATGTGCTAATTATGTTGTTTTTAAGAATTAGGTGACTCCCAAAGCAGGCAAAGGAAAGAAAGCGTAAAACCTCCATCATCGCTGCCTTTTTAGGGTAGTTGGCATTTGCTGTTTTAAAGTTCTGATATTACAGGCCGTGTCTGAGGTGGCACAGATTCTTTTAGCTTATGTGTAGTGTAGAAGAAACTTATTTTCAGGTATGGAACAAACTTAGAAAAAAAAGTGTAGAGTCTTGCTGGCGCATATACAGTAGTGGGTAGCTGAAATGATGTATAGGAAGCCACTTAGATGAATTAATTACCCTGGTTAGTTGATAGGAACTCCATTTTTATTTTTCAACTATTCATAGATCTTCAACTTCAGACTGCAATACAGATTAAGTACATTTTAAAAATCCCATTTTGTTGGTCTTAACCATAGTAATGTGTGCAGTCTAATGGTGTGAATGGTTAGGATGTACTGAATTAGTTAAGAAAAGAATGTATCAAATTATTTTTAGCGCTGTTGTGAAGAAATTCAGTGAAACACTATAATATACTGATATTCTTTCTTTGGTCAGTATTAGCTTGCCAGGCCATCAGCTTCCCCTCCTGTTTGCCTGCTCTGGTTTTGAGCTCTTAAACAATTTGTGATACTATTCAGCATGCCACAGACTACTTGGGTACAGCTAAAGGAGTAAAATCAACCAAAGGAGAAGAGATAATGATATAATTTGGTCATTAGGCCAGAATTTTGATGTTATTTTAAGATTTTTTTTGGTCTTATTTTATAGGTTCACACTTTCTCAGACTTCACCAACTGCATGTGTTCTAGTGGATAAAAGGGGCTTTAAAGAAGCCCTTAGGATAGAGTATGGCTTTAGAGATAAAATGTTAAGCAAAGGCCTAATCTTAGATAAAGATTAAATGCATAATTAGGGAAATACTTTTGACATAGAGAAGTCTCAGTAGGGCTATGAAGATATCTGTGAAATGTTTTCAATGTGAAGGGAAATGAAAAGCAATCTTCACATTAAAAAAAAAAAACCCAACAAAAATATCTCTGTAGATGAAAGCCTCGGATGACGATGACGACGAGGATGAAGACGAATTTGTGGAGGTCCCTGAGAAGGAAGGTTATGAGCCCCACATTCCAGACCACCTGCGTGAGGAATATGGTGAGTTTGCCCAGCTGTGACAAGCTTTATCCCTGCTTGTTACTGCTGCACTAAGGTAAATAAACAGCCATTCTGAAGTAATAAAGTGATCAGCGGTGTGGGTAATCTCGCACTGCTATGAGGAAGTCATTACATAGATACGGGAGCAGCGATTGGCTCTAGATAAATAAATACTTTCTAGGAGCAAGAGCAGCTGAGACGAGCAGCTTATTTCATTCCATCATATTCCACTGGAGTTTAGAGCCAGAAGCAGCACCGTGGATGCTTATAAGTGTGCTAAACACATACTTACTGGGAGTGAGGGGATTGCAAAGCTGTAAATGAGCCTGAATGTTGGAAATAGTGGTAACAGTCTGGTGAGCTGGGATAAGGTTTTGTCCTGTCGCCTGCATGAATAGCAGTTGGAGATGTGCAGCCACCTCCTCACACAGGGTGGCCAACTTACAGATCGGAAAGAAGGCTTGTTGGGTTTTTGGGTTTGGTTTTTTTTTCATTGAGTGTTGCTATCACAAGACATTAAAAGGAGCTCATCATTCAAGTGCAGAATTATAACCACTGAGCACATACCAGATGACAAAATACAATCTTGGTCTTGCCTTCTTTTAATGCATTCTAAAGATTTTTTTTTTGTTGTTATTTAAATAAATAAATACTTGCAATGTGTTTTTTGTGAAATTGAGAGGGGAGTTAGTGAAGAAAGTTTATCTCGAATAATTAAACTTAAGTGCATTACTCCTTGTTCTTTGTACATGTAGCTTATTAAGTATCTGCAGCTTTGTCTCTGTAATGTTGCGTATTTTAAAATTGAGAAAATTTCAGTACATTGTAGAGAAGGTAGCTGCCATCACACAGAGGTTAAAAACTTTGGACGCTGTAATAAGTTTCTTGCTCCTGCATTTCTCCATGAGTATTTGTGTAAGACTGGTGCTGTGCTGTGCCTTTTTTCAATCCTGTTCATGCTTATTTTTAACTTATCTACAGTCTGCATCATAAAAGTCAGGCTGCAGCTATTACCTGTATGAGCCAAATGTTTCTTCTTGCTGAAACAAGGCGGTGTGCCTGTGTAAATGGAAGATGATGTGGCTCAAGTGACCTGTTTATTGTCTTCTGCTATCAAATTTGGCTACAGACAGCAAAAGATGATCAGTAATGATCACCTGTAGTGGTTGGGGCCAGCTCAAGGGTGTCTCCAGGTGTGAAGTCCTGCTAGTGCCTCAGTCCATCTGCCCCATCTCGACTTAACCTGCTGAGACACCCTGGGAAATGAGGACTGCACTGATTTTTTTTTTTTTTTTTTTTCCTCTATGTCTGTGTTCCCTGCCTAAGGACTTGCAACAAGTCCAACTGGCTGGTTCCAGTTTGCTTGAAAGAGGTAGATGTCTCTGTCCCTCCATGCCTTCAAAAAAAATGTGGAAGTTAGCAACTGTACAGAGGACTGAGATTAGACTAGTGCCCGGGTGAGCAGGTAGCTGCAGTGGGGTTTGGCATGACTCTTGGCATGGGTGTGTTGCTTGGAACAGTCTGTAGGCGCTTGCTTTGTCCAGCCAAGGGTTGGGGAGGATGAAGTGGACCTGGGAGTAATGAGCCAGTGAAATGGGAAGTGGATGTGCATGTTAGATGAGAACACACAACAGTGATGAACAGATGTAGGATGCAAACTCAGGAACTGGGCAGTTTTTAAATTTTTTGTTCGTGGAAAAAAAGTTCTATTTTGATAAAATTATACCATTATATGTTGACCATCCCAAATACCTCAGTCTTGCAGTAAGTACTGAATAAATTCTAATTATTGCTAACAGTGGGACTTTCAAAAAAGGAATATAACAGAGGAGAGGGGTAGCAGTCTTCCAAACAGTTGTGAAAAGCTTCTTATGTATCCATGGCTAATGAAAGAGTCCAAAACCACTGGTAGTGATGGTAAATGAATGAGCAAATGAGGTTAGTTATTAACATAGCTGTGGTTCGTTCTTTTTTTTTTTTCCCTCCTCCTTCCTTTGGCAGTATTTCTTGTGCCAAAACTGGTAATTTCATAATACTTCCAGGCACTGGAACTTGTTTTTTGTATCTTTAACAGGAGCCTAATGAATCCTAACATGTGAAAGTTCTGTTTATATTTGTCAGCTTCCGCAGGAGGTGAAATGTACTCTTCTCTTCCCTGTCTCCCTCTGTGTCTTTCCTCCCGTCTTCCTCATGGACACACATTTGTAAAAAAATAAAGCATCTTACCGCCCTTTGTATCATGTTACACAATACTTCACTGCTATTTGAATTTCGCCTCATTTTCATGTAGAAGGTGTGAACGACATAAAGCTTTTTTCCTTGTGTTGTTACTTTTGCTGAACAAATCAGAAAAAGCGAACAGCTCCTCAGATTAACCTTTTACACTAAACAGGAAAACAAAGTTGTAAAACATGACTGTGGGAATGGATTGAAACATGACATTTAAATTATGGATTTAAAAGTCACTTTATTCCCTTTCACTTCTCTCAGTGAAAATAGATGTATCCTACCAACAAGGTAAATCTCAAGGTGAGATGCTATAAATGATGATGCATATGTGTATTTGTGGTTATTCTGAGACCTGAAAAGTTTGTGAAAAATGAAAAGATATTTAGAGATGGGGAAGTTTTGTATGCATGAGCATATAGACATGTGTGGTTGTATGATCTGCGTATATATGTACATGATGATGACCTCAAAATTGATGAAGATATTTAACATGCAAGACGTACTGAGCATGGGTACAGTTTGGGTGGAGGGAGAATTAAACAAGTCAATTTGAATCTCCATGTATAAGATGAAATGTAAATTTGTTAAAAGAATTTAGGTGATTAGATAACTGAAGTGTGAAGATATAACCCATTAGGGGTGTCATGCCAAATTAGCATTACCAGACTTTTAATGACCTCCCATTTGTATAATCCTTATTTACACTTGCACCTGGTGTCTGCAACAGACAGGAGACTGTGTGGTACCACAGAGCCATTTTAAATTCATTGTGTTGCTGAAGAGGAGTATTGGGCTGAAAAAGAAACAGCGCTGTGACAGTAGTTTTCATAGGGTTGCTGTGGTTCTCAGCACTCTGCGCCGATGTTATTTACATCTGTTGAGGAGTAACTTGCCCTTAAAAATTGGGACATTACTCATTTAAAAGAAAGCTTTAGGAAGGTATAAAATCTTGTTTCCACTTGAGATTTCCCACATTCCAGACTTTGCTGGTGGGTTGTGAGTTGCATTGGCTTAAAGCCTTGAGGTGGATAAGGTAGGGGATGGAACTGTACAGCTTCTGATGTTGTTCTTGTGCCTGTACTCAGCTCTGGTGAGACCACACCTGGAGTACTGTGTTCAGTTTTGGGCTCCTCACTGTGAGAAGGACATTGAGGTGCTGGAGTGTGTCCAGAGAAGGCCAATGAGGCTGATGAGGGGTCTAGAGCACAAGTCTTACGAGGAGCAGCTGAGGGAACTGGGGCTGTTTAGTCTGGAGAAGAGGAGGCTGAGGGGAGACCTTACCACGCTCTACAACTACCTGAAAGGAGGGTGTAGTGAGGTGGGTGTTGGTCTCCTCTCCCAAGTAACAGGCAATAGGACGAGAGTAAATGGCCTCAGGTTGCTTTAGGGGAGGTTTAGATTGACTATTAGGAAAAGTTTCTGCACTGAAAGAGTTGTGAAGCATTGAAACAGGCTGCCCAGGGAAGTGGTGGAGTGGCTGTCCCTGGAGGCATTTAAAAAATGTATAGATGTGGAACTTAGGGATATGGTTTAGTGGTGGAATTGACAGTATTAGGTTAAAGGTTGTACTCGATCTTGAAGGTCTCCTCCAACCTGAACGGTTCTATGATGGACAGAATTTGGTGCTGATGCCAGGATAAGAGATTCCTTCCTGCCCGTGGTGGTCTTGGCATAGCTTGCAGCTGAACTCTGAACGGCGTGGGGAAGTGATCCGTTTTGAGACATGTGCTTTCCATGTAGAAATGGAATAATTGTTAGATCTAGTTCAAAGCACCCACCTCTAGCAACTGTTGTTTACTGATGGGTTTTCTCAATTCATAATTCTTGTCTGTGTGTCAGTGCATGCATTCATAAGCTTATTTATGCAATGCTGCTTTGAGGTACAGGGAAGCACTATTGCCATGTTACAAGCAGTGACACAAGGAAGCCTTCTGACTTGGGAATATTAGCATGGCAGCAGTCTACTGGTTATCAAGTTTCATCCTTATCCAAAGTTACATGAGAAACAACTGTACAGTCAAGAACACAAACCATTATTTCAAATCCTCTTAATCAGATTATTTCTCTTGTATTTGAGCCTTAAGACAAAATGTTTTAGATTCCTGATAGCTACTTCACTGGTTCACATTGCATTTTGAAGCGTGCTTGGGATTTCTTTCGTATCAGGATCAAATCTGCAGTTCTAAAATCCCAAGGGTTAGTTTTGTCCATTTCAGAAGTTCTTCCCTCTTTCTACTGCAGTGATGTGCCTGCATACGTTAGATGTCCTGTCCCCACACTGCCTTTTCTAATCTGATGGTGTCTGGGTCCCCTTTTCTGTGTGTTAAGTAGTTGGCTGGATTCTCTTTTTTCCATATGAAATGCCATAGCAATGTGGGAAAGAAGGCTTATACCCCAAATGAAAAAATAAGGTGTACAAAACCAGACTTAGCAGAGAAGTTGCCACCTGTTATTTACATAGAATTAGGAGTGCTTCAGACTACACAAGCTATCCTAGTGCAGTTCTCACTGAGCATTTTAGAAACAGGAATAATCTTGCTACTGTGACTATTCGGTAAAGGTGTAGGGGCTTTACAGCCTTTGAATTTTCTGTGAACGTTACAAAGCCTCTATTAGAAATAACAACAAAATACTGTATAGACTGATGCCTGAGTTTTCAGATTTGAAGCAGTAAAACTCATGCATTTTGTGGCATTTATTCAGAAAATTGCACTTGTTTTTGTTGACTGGGTATACTCTAATCTGTATATGTATTGTTTTTAAATGTTTTGTATTGATTAGCATCCATCAAGACATGCAGGGATTGAAAGCAAAATTGCCTCAAAAATAGAATAATCATTGCAGATTAAAAAAACCTAGGAAAATTAGTTACTAATTTATGGGAACCTGATTCTTTTATTCCCTACAGAAAAGACTTTCTAAGTGCTTTTAAATGTTTTTATTTACGTGGTCAAGTACTAATGTTTCGCCTGTGTCACCCCGAGAACCTTGCATGTTACCTAACCACTTGTGTTGCTGTGTAGCTTTGCTGAGCTGCCTCTTTCTTAGCTCTATTTGTCTCCTGCATTCTTGGTGTAGGAAGTAGGAAAACAGTGTTTCAAGTTATGGCATGCAATAGTAACGTGCTCTTTTTTGTCCTATGTTTAAATGAACTTTCTCCCATAAAAAGACTGTTTTGCTGTTTTATAGAACAGTTTTAAAGCTAAACATGGCAAAAAGAGCATGTATGCAAGTGTTGATAAGGTGAAATAAACCACTTATTTTGCCCTGTGAAGAAATGATGGCATCTAATAGATTTAGTTGATAGAGAGTGATTATCTGTTGATTATACAGCTAGGTTTTCCTCTACTCTGTGGGGTTTTTAATAGCACACATGAAAATCTTCAGGAAATCACAGGGGAAAACCACAAATCCTAAGTGTTGCGTCTACATCCCTAACCGCAACATCTAAACATCTCAGAAAAACTCAGTCGTTTTCAATGCTTATTAGTCTTCTAGGAAAAGAGTTTAGTTTTCTGTTTAGGATCGATTGCAGTTCCCCAGTGACAGGCATATTTGAAAAACTTACTGAAAGTCACTTTGTAATAGCTTGTAAAATGGTAGGGTGTTGATCAAGTCTAGGCTTTCACAGGAGAGAGCTTGATTATCATGGCAGTGATGGTGAAGTAGGCTGGACTCAAGGATGACTCAGTGCAAAGAAGAGAACACAGGTATGGACTCGGTACTGCCGCTTCTGTTGCTGGCAGGTAGCTGTATTTCCTGCAAAACGTTAAGTGGGTTGATTTGGGGCACATGCATGTCTGAGGAGCAGTCTGGCCTATTGCTCTCATCAGCTACAGGCCATAAAAATGTGCATTGCCATGATTAACCAAATGATTGTGCCCTACCTTAGTTGTAATGAAGACAAATGTTTTTGATGACATTATTATTTGGGAGTGAAGCTGCTGAGGTTCTGCTGACTGTTAAATCACTAAATAGACGCACATAGGCTGGCTAAATGGAAATTAAAAATGGTACTTAAGCTTTTTCTTCCCTTACTGCAGTGGTTTCTCAGTTTGTCTGGGTTCCACTTTAGAAGCCTAATAGCTTTTTAGTCTGGCTTGATTTGTCTTGTCTCCATAGCTCAGGAACTTCCTGAGGGAATTCTTCCTGCGTGTGAAGAACACGGAGAACAGTTTTACGTGGAGAAACAGCTCGGTGCAGACCACAGCAAGAGCAAACCTGCAGACCAGACCCTCAGCAAGTTTGCTGATGACACCAAACTGAGAGGTGTGGTAGACACACCAGAAGGCTGTGCTGCCATTCAGCGTGACCTGGATAGGCTGGAAAGCTGGGCAGAGAGGAACCTGATGAGGTTCAACAAAGGTAAATGCAGGGTCTTGCACCTGGGGAGGAACAACCCCATGCACCAGTACAGGCTTGGGGCGGACCTGCTGGAGAGCAGCTCTGCGGAGAGGGACCTGGGCGTCCTGGTGGATGACAGGTTGACCATGAGCCAGCAGTGTGCCCTGGCTGCCAAGAAAGCTAATGGGATCCTGGGATGCATTAGCAGGAGTGTGGCCAGAAGGTCGAGGGAGGTTCTCCTTCCCCTCTACACTGCCCTAGTGAGGCCTCATCTAGAGTACTGTGTCCAGTTCTGGGCTCCCCAGTTCAAGAAAGATGAAGATCTACTGGAGAGAGT
>Ga0065711_1005773_pt1 | contig 38070 bp, 35 predicted proteins | sample Hoacrofraction12_FD_59098 | JGI IMG/M metagenome (GOLD analysis project Ga0065711, IMG submission 59098) | Hoatzin crop microbial communities from Cojedes, Venezuela - Epithelial fraction 12 v2 (version 2) | ecosystem: Host-associated > Birds > Digestive system > Esophagus > Crop | place...
TTAGATATTAGGAATAAATTCTTCACCATGAGGGTGGTGAAGCACTGGCACAGGTTGCCCAGAGAAGCTGTGGCTGCCCCCTCCCTGGCAGTGTTCAAGGCCAGGTTGGATGGGGCTCTGAGCACCCTGGTCTGATGGAAGGTGTCCCTGCTCATGGCAGGGGGGTTGGAACCAGATGATCTTTGAGGTCCCTTCCAACCCAAACCATTTTATGATTCTGTGCCTCTTGATTTTCTCCTGCCAGTTGTGCTGGACCCAGAAGGCAGCCGTGGGACTGGTAAGCGCAGAGAGACAGAGGGACTGCAAATGTCCCCAAGAAGGCTGCTCTGGCTCCTCAGCATCCCCATAGTATGGGAGCTATTAACACATTACTCTATTTTAATAATAATCTATGTTATTTCAAACATCTGAAATAAAACAGGGCACTGAACATCTCGCTGTCTGAATAAGGAATTTTTTATTATTTTAATTTAAAGAAATCCCTGGACGTCAATGGGCAGACTCAGGGAGCCAGATGCCGCACAAAGAAAACACGCGAGGGGGTCCAGATCCAGGCCCCCCTCTCAGCCCTGCAACAAGCCTTTGGGCAGAGCTGGCACTAATTGGCGCTTTCCTTGGCGGCAGATGAAGTGTGGAGGAGACAATGGGGCCTGGGCTGGTTTCTCGTGCCTGGAGGTGATCCCCCAGCACTGACACCAAAGCCCACTGAGAACACAGTAAGGAGAAGCTGCAGCGGTCGCTGCTGCTCTGCTCGGAGAAGTCCACATCCATAGGACATCATTGCATGCCCACCAGCACACACGAAGGGGAAGTGGGGCACAGAGCGCGACGTGCTGCCGTGGAGTGTTAAAGCTTGCGGTCACGTTGGCTGGTCATGGGCAGCTGGTCAAATCCCTGACTGCCACCAAAACGCTTAGCATCAGGCTTTCTGCAGTGTCCCGTGCCGGAAACTCCAAGCAGGAGGGTAAAAGGGCTGGTGAAAAGCTGTTGCTCTGTGCAGTCATGGCATTGCTTTGTGCGGAGCGGGAAGGAAATGTAAGTGTGAACCTGTGACACCTGGAACGTGAACGGGCAGCTGTAAAGGGCATGAAACTTCAGAACAGAACGTGACTTGGCAAGGAGGGATAAAGGAAAGATACCTTTTTTTCTTTAAGAAAGAAAATTACCATGTAGTTTCTGGATTGCATTATGACAGGGATTTGTGTGTGTGAGCAGCAATCCCATGAGTACCATTTTTTTGGGTGAAAAGTACATTCGTTATCTTAAACTTATCTGTTGGCAGCTTAGAGTTATTGTTCTCTTTTGAATGTCGCTAACAGATTCAAATGGGGGGGGAAAAAAATCCCATCCCCACTTTCCAACAAGAAGTGCCGTGAGCTTACGCTGCACTGAGGCTTCGAGCCGGTTGCGGCCGCTGCAGCGTCCCAGCAGTGTGCCGTCTGAAACCCCATGTTTAGGATCACCACTCAGCTTCTCCAAAACTGAAGATTTTTAAAAAATTATTTCATGAAATACAAGCCAAATAAATGTGATGATACTCTTCTTGTTTGTCCCCTGGAGCGGGAAAGCACAGTTTAGGCTTTGGTCCCTTTTCTCTCCCTGCAGTACAAACCAGAGAAGCATCTGAAGGACTTGGAAGCCGCAAGGATGAAGTGAAGCTCTCGGGCAGTAACAAGAGATGAGCCGAGGGAAAACAGCTGCAAGCTGGACACCCGCAGACGTGTCCAACCCCATCCTCGGGGAGCGATGGGGTGGGGTGGTCCTTCACCCCGGGAGGCTCTCAGCCCTGCTGGTGCCGGGGATTTGCCTCCCGCTGCCCCTCCAGCACAGCCCGGGGTGGCTGTGTGTGTCTGCTGCAGCTGGAGAAGCCGTGTCCTCCCAGGAGAAGGGGAGCTCGGCACGCCGGCTGGCTAACAAGCTCACGGCGTGCAGATGCACGCTTGTGCTGGAGTTTCCACCCATGGCGACAGCAGCCTGGCAGCGCCCAGCCACGCTTCGGCACGGTGAGGGGCGGCCAGGTAAGGTCACAACTCCGAGAGGCACCCCAGAAGCTGGCGTCCAGCTTGCGGTGACCTTCTCAGGGTGAACACCCCGCCTCCTCGCAGCGCTGCACCTCCCTTTGCAGGAAGGACGCACGGTTTTTTAAATATTGTGTGACCTTGGTGTGCACCTCTGGGGGTGCAGCCCAGGACCAGCAGGACCAGTGCAGCCCAGCAGCAGGACCTGGCCTGGGCTGCGTTCAGCTTTATAGCACAGCCGTAAAAGCCCACGTTGAGCTCTCCCTTCCATCCCTCTGCACCAGTCTTGGCATCCCTGAGGATTTTCCTGTAATAATCTTGTCTATGCCATTGACTTATACAATAATAATTGAGCTTCAGATTTACTTACAGTATGGGAACGAGCTGTCACTTGATTGGTGATACTTCTTTGACTATTTATTGAAATAAATAGTCTTATCAGCTTTGCAATTTGAAATGAAGGGACTAGACATTGGGATCTCTTTCATGGCTGTCTTTATATCCCTCTCGTCAGGCACAGCACTTCAATGAAATACCAAGCCCTGGCTTCCAGAATGTTCCCCCAGAACCTTCTTTCTTTAAACCTCCATTGGCGGTGGCTCACAGAGAATTTCGCTTCTGTTGCCTCATACCCACAGCCATGAAAAATAGTGATGCTCAGGGCTTGTAAAGACTCAAGTGCTTCAGGCAGGTTTGTATCATATGGGAAAGTCAAGGCAAGGGATACAGGGTGGGAAAACACCCGTGGTTGTTTTAGCATATGGCTGAATGGAGACAAGGTGGGTGGAGGAGCATGTGCTCTTGGACATCACCTTTCCCAGGGGCTGTCCAGATGTACTGGCCCCCAGGAGCCTGCGGGGAGCTGGGGCTGCCCCAGCCCCATGTCTCCCAGAGCTGGGAGTGGGACCTGTGTCCCCCAGGGTGGTGGAGCTCCTGGCAGGCGTCAGAGTTGGTGGGAACAAGATGCCTCTGTGTCTCAGAGGGGATGGACTAACGAGAATGGTGCAGCTCTGAGGAAGCATTTCTGTGAAGCATGATTTTTATGTAGGTGCTTGCTTTTAGTGATAAGAAGGTGCTCAAATTACCCTCTGATGTTCGTTATTTGGGAAGAACACAGAGGCAAGATTTCCAGCTGTGAGAGCGTATGGAAACGTGAGCGTTGGCAGCAGCTCGCTGCCCCTTGCTGCCTGTCCACAGCTGCGGAAACATCAATGTTCACACTCGATGGCGAAGGGAGAGAAAACAAACCCCTCGGCACCACTTGGCTGCAAGGCCGGCCCTCCCACCCCGACCAGGGGACACCGCCGCTCTCCCCCGGCCGGCACCACGCGTGTTGGCAGGGAGGGATTTTTCACCAGTCGTGTCTATACAGTTATGCCCTGGGCAAGGAATGTCTTAAATTACCAAGCACTGGTAATACAAGGGGTTTAATTGTTGCTTTTATAGGGAAATTTTGGGTCCTTCAAACAGGCGTCGCATCCACCAGTGCTGTCCCGGGAAACCCGCCTGCCTCACACTGAGACTGAAGATGCTCCAAGGGTCAGCCAGTAGCTAAGGAAACTTGGCTGCTTCTCCAAAACGTGCTGAGCTTCATCATTTATACCAGAGCCGCTTGCCTGGCATTTCCCTATGTGACGGTATCATTTCTAATAAGTGATTCATTCCCTCCAGCCTTTACAGTCACCCTCCATAATCATCAATGCCTTGGGCATTTAATTTTAGAATAATAGTTTTTTGGAGAGTAATTCTGTCCGGCTGTGACTTGATATCTACCTCTGTGACTTCACACTCCGAATTTCGTCCTTTGCCAGGCCTGCTGCGAGCCCAAACAGTGTGCGAGCCAACAGCTGGCACCCACATGTGCCTGCACCCGCAGAAAGTTGAGCTCTAGGTTCAAAACGTGAAGGGGGTTCTCACCTGCCAGGTGGTCAAGGTACCTGGTCCTGACCACCTCAGACTTTGGAGAAAATGGAACTTTTGCCAAAATTTGTAACCAAGGCCCATTTTAACTTTATTTTGGTAGTGTTCAACCAGAAATTCCTGGTTTATGAGTAGAGACACCAATTGCAAAGCTGATGCTCAGTTTATAATCCTACTGTAGACACTCTTTTTGTACCCACTTTGTTACGGGGTAAATCATATACCTTTTCTGACACCGTCTAGCCCCATCTTTCTTACAGGTGTATCAGATGCGTGTCAGATACAGAGAAAGCTTTTTCTTGCTGATGCCTCAGCCTAAAGTGCAGGACATTCTGATTCTCTTTCTTATATTTCAGTGAATTTCATTGTCAAAATGGAAATGTGGGAGTCCTGGCACCTGACTGTCCCGTTACATTGTGTGGAAAAATTACGAGTATGTGCGACGTACAGCCTGGAATTGCCACCGTGACCCTCGGTCCTAACACCGCTCCCAGCCACCAAAGCGTATGAGCAAAGCTGTACCCACCCAGGGGTGACCACGTGGTGCAGCCATCTCCTTTTCCTATGAACTCAAACATGACCAGTGACCCCGGCTTTTCTCCTGCTGTCTTGTTTTTTATTTTCTTTAGGGCCTGAGTAAGTGTTTGAAGAACATCCCCTCGTGTCCTTTCAAGGGGTCAAAGATTTTTAAGCCTTAAGAAGGCAAAGTTTTCCTACCAAATTACCAAACCTTGCCAAAGAGACAAACCTCATAAAGAAGAGCCAGGATGGCTTCTGTCCTGTTACTGGAATTTATGACAACTCAGTACAGTTTTAGGGAAAAAAAAAGTATTTACTGAGATGATGGACATCTGCTGAATATTAATCTTTCCTGGGTATATCTCAGGCTTTCTTAAAGAAAGCCTAAATTATTCAGGAGTATTTGCATGCTGAGATACGTCAAATTTACAGGCAGTACAAAGCAGATTTTGCATCGTAATATTAAAGGAAGCCAAGTGCCAAGTTTGGCTTCCTAATACTTTATTGGCCATCTCCTGCTAAATAAAACAATTAAGCTGCTCATTAAGATAAAACATACATCATCCTGGAACAATTGCTAGCCTGAACCCTTATAGACAGCACTGGCATGATAACCGTGAGATGCCACAAATTGACATTTTGGACTGGTTATTCTTTTCGCCCCGTTGCTTTATTACAGGACGGCGGTGACAGGGAGTGCTGCTGGTGATGAACAGCACAGACGCAGCAGCCTCTGCCCCGGGGAGGCAGGCCTGTGATGGATGGTGTGACGTGGAGGGGAGGTTGGTGGTGACTGGGGCTGCCCTGAGGGTTGTCCCCTCCCCGCCTTGGTCACCCTCTGTCCGGGGCAGGGATGTCATCTCCCCAGGCTGTGCTGGCCCTGCTCCCCACTGCCATCACGGCTCTTGCAGAGCCGGCCGTATTTATATAACAGCTGCTGTTTTTAGGTGCTGTCGCTCACACGTACACTGGAAAACACGGTACTTGAAGAGCTGCTACACTAGTACAGCATATGCCGGAGGCAAAACTATATATATATATTAAAAAAAAAAAAAAAAATCCTTGTAAAAAAAGAATTAGAGCAGGATTATCACAGTGTGTCATCCTCCCGTCCACAGCCCAGCCGGTGCAGCGCTTCACTGGGACCACCTTTCAGAAACACTTCCTCAGTTAAAAGCCATTGCTGCTGGAATTGATTTGATTTTATTTTTCCAAACTGGAACCCAAGAGATGTTCTCAGGTGAACCAAATCTTTGCTTTTATCTGCAGTGATGGGCTGGGCAGGGGATGAGATGGTGTCGGTGACCGGGCGTGGAGGCAAGAGGCAGGTCAGGCGAGAGCAGCCCCTGTCAGGCTGGGGCTGAGGGCATCTCGCCTTCCTCTGCTGTCCTCTGAGGGTCCCCGACTTCTCTTCACAGCTGGCACAGGAAAGAAATACTCTCAGCTGTACATACACAAGTTTTAAATGCAGGCGACGCAGATTGAAATGCAGCCCTGCGTCCTGAATGGAGACATCTGTGATGATTTTCATCAGAAGTCCTGTTCATGCAATTACAGATAGTGATACAAAAACAGAGCTGCTGCTGGGAATAGACCTCTTGGACAGAGCAGCACCTATGACCTACACGACTCTGAAGCTTTTCATTGGCAGTGGCTCATCATCAGAGCTCATCCATTAGATTTCCATTTATTTTTTTCTCAAAAGCAGATCTCTGCTATATTTTAGGGTTATTTTAAAGCCAATACACATATTTTCCCCGGTCCCCCAGTTTATAGAGGTGAATGTGTATAGAGACCTTATGCTTGCTGGAGTCAGTGGAAACCTGCCTGCAGGCTCCAGTGGACTTTGTGTCTGGCTTTCACACCAGGTAAATGGTCCTACGTGTCCTAACCAGCACCTCATGATCCTTACCATTGCTTTTGCCTTGCCCCAGCCATCCTACACATTTAATACAGGTCTGTGAGCAGCTGAGTGTGGAAGAAGGGGGAAGCCTGAGAGACATTAGATAAAACTCTTAGAATAGAGTATTTCAGTTGGAAGTGACCTACAATTATCATCTAGTCCAACTGCCTGACCAATTTGGGCCTGACCAAAGGTCAAAGCATGTTGTTAAGGGCGTTGTCCAAATGCCTCATAAACACTGACAAGCTTGGGCACTGACCACCTCTCCAGGAAGCCCGTTCCACTGTCTGTCAGCCCTCTCAGTAAAGAAATGCCTCCTAATGGCCAGTCTAAACCTCCCCTGGTGCAGCTTTGAACCATTTCCAGGAGTCCTATCTGTGGGAAGCAGGGAGAAGAGATCAGCAAGATCACTTGCAGGGGAGAAGATGACAGATGGATGCTTGGTGGTCTCCTGCGTACCTGCATAATGGTCATATTTCCTCTAGTTTCAGCTTTGCCAGTCGCAGGCCTCTGTGTGCGCAGATGCAGGAGGAGGAGAAGACAATGGGTGCAAAGGATGGACAAGATGACAAGAATATGCCATGTGTTCAGCTACCTGCCTGGACTAGAGGAGCTAGGAGGAAATCCAAGACTGGTCCCACCTAATGAGCCCCTTCAGCTGTTCCTTGGAGCAACCAAGAAGCCAGTACCCGAGCTCCAGACCTCTCCTGTGTGCTTCAGTCCTCCTCTACATGTCTGGCCAGGTCCTCAGCTGGTGTAAATCAGAGTCGCTCCTTTGAAACCAACCACGATGACCTGACAGCAGCTGCGAATTTGACACGGTACCCCGTCTTGCAGCTCGCCCAGCTGTGTTTGATTTACATCTGGATCTACTTGGAAGTTCACGTCAAAGGCGTTGCCGCAGAAGGCAGGGGTGGAAGCGGCGCGGGAGGGATGTCTTGCAAAATGCCCTCTGCTGGAAGGAGCCAAGCCATGCCCCACGGAAGGCAGAGGGCTGGGAGGTGAGTCGGCTGCCTGTGTTCTCCCCTTCCCCTTGCCCCGACGATGCCGAGCTTCCTGCGATTACTGATTACGATGATTATCATGTTTCTGGTGTGCATGTGTTTGTGCACACATGTGCAGTGGTTTCTTGCTAAACCCGATTCAGCTGGACATTGCCAGATGGTACAAAAGCTTACCGGAATTTCATTTTCAAATAAACCACAGACTTGGATGAGCTAATGTTGTCCCACATAAAAAGCCACAGAATTCAACAAAGTGATGTTGTCTCAAGAAGGGAACATGTCAAGCGAGGGAACCATCCGGTCAGCTCTGAAAGAGCTACTCACTCCCCCTTCATGCTTTTAGAAGCTGTTTACGTACAAACGCCGGGCATACGGTGCTGCAGCTCGGTTTAAGCATTTCTCCGCAGATGATGTCTGTGGAGCAGAGCCTTGGCAGAAGTGGCGCAGGAACCACATCTGCTCATAAGCCTTCCTGCATTATTTTAACCTCTTCTGAAAGGCTGACGGCCCCGGAGGAGCTGCAGTCTCTTTCTCCATAAGGACAGGTACACCACCACCGCTTGGGGACGTGGCTCCAGGTAGATGTCCTCCCCATTGTCACCAGGGCAAGGGAGGTGACCTCCCGTGATGCTCCAGAGCTCAGCTCCTCACAGCCCAGAACCTTGGGGGCATGCTGGGAACCAAACTGGGACCGATTGCTGGTTTTATATATAGCTCTCCGTTGTCGTGGGTCTGTCAAATGTGGTTGCTCTAGGTAGGGTAAGGACTAGCGATTTGGACACCAAGCAATAAAGTGGCTAACGGACTTTATGCCTGCAGTGGTTCCTGACCTGCTAGATCCAAAAGCACAGCCCCAGAGGTCTTTCCTCCGTCTCGTGCATGCAGTGTGGGAGCCGTAAAGCCAGCAGCAGCGGAGGCTGAGTGGGGCAAGGATGCAAGTCAGCCGTGAGAAGAGAGCCCTGCCCAAAGACCCACCTCTCCCTGCACCACCACCCCGAGCTGTCTGGCAGAACCTGGGTATGTAGCTTCTGCTCTGCATTTAGCCCCAAAGAGCCTAATGTTGGCATAAATAGCACTGTGATTTAACGACAAATTGGCAAAAGCCTCCTCTCCCCAGCAAGCGTCGCCGCCAGTCTGCAGCCAACAAATTAGGTCTTGGCCGAGCTGAGGATGTGTGGAGCTTCTAGAGAAAGCGAGCCCGGTGCTTGGGGCCAGCAGCTGCAGCACGGCTTCCCACAGGCCTCTGGCAGAGCTGTGAGGGCTACATCTGCAAAAGGGCTTCAGCGTTGCAATGGTGAGACTGGCAGCTCTGAAGCTGTAGGATCCAAAAGCACCACCCTAAGAGGGCCCGGGTCTCCAGCCAGGGAGAGGCAAGCGGGGCCAGTGCCATGGCCCAGAAGAGACTCACTGCTGGTGGTGGCATTTTGCCTTGTTCCAGCACTGCAAGAAGTACCAACAGCCACATCTGCAACAGTAAGAGTTTGGTTTCCATTTTTAAATGCATTGAGCGCAGAGAGCGGTAGTGAATGGAGTGAAATCCAGCTGGCAGACGGTCACAAGTGCTGTTCCCCAGGGCTCAGTTTTGGGTCCGGTCTGGTTTAACATCTTTGTCAATGATCTGGATGAGGGGATTGAGTGCTCCCTCCGTAAGTTTGCAGATGACACCAAGCTGGGTGGGAGTGTCGATCTGCTGGAGGATAGGACAGCTCTGCAGAGGGATCTGGACAGACAGGATCGATGGGCCAAGGCCAACTGTATGAGGTTTAACAAGACCAAGTGCCGGGTCCTGCACTTTGGTCACAACAACCCCATGCAATGCTACAGGCTCAGGGAGAAGTGGCTGGAAAGCTTCCTGGCGGAAAAGGATCTTGTGGTGTTGGTCGACAGCCGGCTGAACATGAGCCAGCAGTGTGCCCAGGTGGCCAAGAAGGCCAACAGCATCCTGGCTTGTATCAGGAACAGTGCGGCCAGCAGGAGTAGGGAGGTGATCATGCCCCTGTACTCGGCACTGGTGAGGCTGCACCTCAAGTACTGTGTTCAGTGTTGGGTCCCTCTCTACAAGAAGGACATTGAGGTGCGGGAGCGTGTCCAGAGAAGGGCAATGAGGCTGGTGAGGGGTCTGGAGAACGTGTCTTACAAGGAGCAGCTGAAGGAACTGAGGCTGTTTAATCTGGGGAAGAGGAGGCTGAGGGGAGACCTTATTGCTCTCTAGAACTACCTGAAAGGAGGTTGTAGTGAGGCAGGTGTTGGTCTCTTCTCCCAGGTAACTAGTGATAGGACAAGAGGCAATGGCCTCAAACTGCATCAGGGGAGATTTAGATTAGATATTAGGAAAAATTTCTTTACTGAAAGAGTGGTCAGGCATTGGAACAAGCTGCCCAGGGAGGTGGTGGAGTCCCCATCCCTGGAGGTGTTCAAAAAACATGTAGATGTGGCACTTTGGGATATGGTTTAGTAGGCATGGTGTTGGGTTAGCGGATGGTTGGACTTGATGATCTTAGAGGTCTTTTCCAATCTATGATTCTATGATTCTATGATTACTGTTGATATGTCCCGCTGCAGACGGTTGAGCAAGCACTGGCTCAGGCTGCTGGACGTTGCAGCAGACCTCTCTACCTTGGGCAGAGGGTCTCTTTCTCTGGCTACTTTTCATGCCTATTTTCAGCTGTTGCCATGCTGGCCATTTATTTCAGCCTAGAGCAGGCCCAAGAGATGTTGGAAAGCAGCTTGCTGGAAATGTACTCCCAGATTTCACCAGAAAGCAGTCAACAAAAAATGGAGGGGAATTGAAATCAGTATCAAAATAAATCAACCTTGAGCTTCAGAAGAAGGGTAATAAACAACCTCAGCTCCAAGAGGATGATCTGCTTGTGCACTGGAAATTGGATGCGGACACCAGCTCTGACCGCCCAGGCCCCTGGCAGCCCCCGTCCCAGTACCCGTGCGAGGACGCCGTGCCAGTTGTTTACGGGGAGGTGACCTTCCCGCTCATGAGGCAGCATCCAAACACCAGCAGAGACAGCAGAGACATACCAGCAAAGGCAATTTTTTCCCCTTAAACCCTCAAGCCTGCAGGATAGATTTTGTTTCAATTACATCTTTATAAATAACTTTCTGTTTCGCACTCACCTGTTCATTTTCTGCCCTAGTTAGAATCAATATCACCGATAATTATCTGTCAGAGCATTTATACATCGCTGGAAGGTGACTAACAAGGAAAAGTCTTTTTCTTTATATATATTTTTTCCAGACCACTTTAAGTGAATTAACCAACAATGAGAGATGGCAGATTGATGGTGGCTAGAGACTGGGTACTGATTTTTACCCACGAATAAATGAGTTCTCTCAAGGAGAGGCAATCAAAGCCTTCCCGACAGCACCGGCAGGAGGGTCACCCCACGGGGCTGTGCCCCCTCTTCCAGAGCCATCCTGCCTGACGGACACCAGCAATGCACCAAGGTGGCTGCCACAGCCCTGGCTGCCCCTCAGACACAAGCTCGTGCCTCCTGCACCACCCCTGCCCACAGCAATCTGCCTCCCCAAGGGTGTTCTTCTTCTTCTCTCCTCATCCTCCACCCAGCACGAGTTTTTCCTGTCTGAGCTCCATATATGAACCCTAATCTATGCTTGGAAGGTTTTCCTTCTCAGTACAAGGGACTGTCTTTAGACCTGCTGCTACAGTTTGCTGCTACAAACTGTATGTTTTACTGGTGAACTGTCCTCCCACCACTTTTATTTCTTCTGCCTTCCTCTTGCAATGGTGTAAAACCACCTTGTGGGCTGCTTCTTAGCTAGAAGCAGCCATTTTATCCTCATTCATACAATACCATGTGCTCTGGAGCTACCATCCGCTGTAGGGATGTCCTCTTTTTTTGCATGTGAGCTATAGACACCTCAAATATTAACACGCACAAAAACCTGGAGAAGTCTTTTTGCTGAAGCTTCTCCAAATGTCTCTGTGTGGTTGCCCAAGGAAGAAGAAGAGAGCCAAGATGCTCAGCTTGCTTTGGAGGCTGAAGAGCAGCCACAGATGGACCACACTACACAGCAGCCCTCTCCACCACTTGCCCTGCCCTCCCATCAGGCCTCTCCCCAGGATGCTCAGGATGAGCCTTTTGCCCAGCCCTGAGCTGCTGGTGCCAGCCTGCCGGGATCCCGGAGCAGGAGGTGAGCCTGCAGTTGTGCCGCGCCTGGTTCCCTGCATTACCCCAGTGACAGGTGGTTGCACCAGACAGGCTGGAGGTCACTCATCTCCTCTGTCGTCCTTTGTGTGCCGCACAAGACTTGCCTAAGTAGTGTGGTTGCATGATAGACAGGGGTAAATAAATCATAAGAAGTCCATCTACGAAGAACTTCTTCCACTCTCTTCTTTGCGGAGTTGGACCCCATCCAACATAATAACAACATATTTTAAAATAGAGGCAAAAAATTTACACTGGTGTAAACCAGAAATGCTGCTCTGACCCCAGAGCAGGTTTAACCCATATGATTCATGCTCTTGTTTGCAAACGTGAAACCAGAGTCCTCAGCCCATAGGTTTGTAGCTTAGGGAAGGAAAAGGCTGGAAGCAGGAGAGCAGAGATGGCATGGCTCGCCGGGGCCATACGGCAGGTCGGTAGCGGAGGCAGGTGACCCAAATGATGGCCTGTGGTCTAGAGCTGTGACAGCCTGCTCAGGGTCTGGACCCCAATGTGGACATTTGTCAGGTCTGAGAGCTTGGTCCATGATGGCCAAAGTCATCCCCTCCTCTTTTCTCTCCTCTCTCACAGAGTCTTGGGGATGGTTTTCCCACGTGGATTTGGCCTCCCGTGGCGCTCAGGGAAGCACAGGTCATTTGTTCTACGTGTGGGAGCAAATAATCATCACCGGAGCAAATAGGCATCAGCAGCAAATCTCCTAATCCCGGAGAGGCAGCTTCAGATTCGGACCCAGGACAGAGACTGATCCTCCTGTCAGCATCTCCTGACATGGCAAGGGCTAGCCTTCCCCGCCGGTGATGCCGCTCCCAGGGCATGGCAGGGTGATTTTGGGTGTAGGCTGTAGCGTGTATTAGAGAAGAAGAGGAGGAAGAAAAAAAAGTGTTTCCACTTTTTTTCATTTTTCTTGTAGATTTTTTTTGTTTTTTACTTGCTCTGGTTTCTTACGAGAGAGAATCACTATGTGCATGGCTCACTAAATCTGGAGAAACCCCACCAGTTTCAATGAGGTATGTCTGGGGGAAAGGCTGGAGGACTGGGGCCATCCTGCTCTTTGCAGATGGCATGGCCAAGCTCAGCCTCCCACCGGTGCAGAAGGCGGGCTTGAGCTGCTTGTTGTGCCCGGGTTCGTGATGCGCCGAGGCACAGGGTGGGTACACTCAAGTGCTTTATAGAGGCAGGGAGTGAAATTCGGAGCAGGATTTTACATTTCATGCCCCGGAGTGTATGGCTGGGGGTTGTGCTGCCACAGGTTGTTCCAGGGGAGATGGGTGTTCCTGTGCGATGCACTGCACCGCTGCAAATGCCGGGACATCCAGAGGCCACCCACTCCTCCTACTTGCACAATAGCTCGGTGGTGTGTTTGCTTGGCGAGGCCTCGGCTCCTGGGGTGCTGTGTTGCTCAAGCACTCGTACCCTTGCTCAGAGGAGGCCAAAACGGGATGCCCTTGGCCCCACAGTGCCTCAGGGACTGAGGAAAGGGCTGGTCCCGAGCACCACGCACACGAAAAGTCACTCTGGTCACCCGGAGGCTGATCTCATGATTTAAGGCAGGAGGGGTTGATTCACTGTTTTTGGCTGTGCTTCGACATCCAGCGCAATGTGGGCGGTTTGGTTGGGTTCTTAACCCTCTCTGCCCAGCAGGGCTGACCGGGCACAGCCAGCGAGGGCACCCCTGGGAGGATGGCCTCGAGGTGCATCAGGGGACGTTTAGATTGGGTATTAGGAAAAATTTCTGTGCTGAAAGAGTGGTCGGGCTTTGTACCAGACTGCCCAGGGAGGTGGTGGAGCCACCGCCCCCGAGTGATCAAAAAACATGTAGACGTGGCACTTCAGGACGTGGTTAATCAGGCATGGTGGTGTTGGGTTGACGGTTGGACTTAATGATCTTAGCGGTCTTTTCCAACCTTAATGATTCTACGAGTTGTGACTGATGGTGATGGGGGCTTGCAGGAGGACACCTGCTCATGGGAAGGAGAAAGGAAGCCCTCCGGCCAGCTGGCCCTGCCACCAGCCAGGATGCCCGGGTGCAAGGAGAATTGCCAAGGTGCAGCCCCAACATGGTGCAGAGGGAAGAACCCCACCAGCTGCCCCCGCCACCTCCCATGGCCTTTGCCCATCTCTGATAAAAATAGCTGCTCGCCTCCGTGCCGTGAACGCAGGCAGGCGGCTGCCTGTGCCAGCTGGGCAGTGGGGCTTTCTTTTTTGGTTTGTCACGTGGCATCTATTTTACCAAATAGCTGCTCTCGAGAGGTTTTGCTCGTGGAAACACCTGCCCACTGCTCTTCTCGCCCCAGCCAGCCCCCAGGGCTTGGCAGGCAGCCGGTGCTCCCACCCCACACCCCTGTCTGACAGGGCTCGCACCCACCCACGAAGCCTGCAGCCCTCGGTCAGTTGCTAAATTTGTCCTGCCTTGAAACTGGGTCTTCATTGCAGGGAGTCACCTGGGCCCTCTGCCTGTTTTACGGGCTTTTCAACCAAAACTTGTAAAAGTAGGCTTGGGAAAAGGGTTTCACACGCTCCCATCATCCCATAAAATGAAAGGGTTCAAGCTGCAAATCCCAGGGTGGGCTTCTGCCTTGCTTGAATTCATTAGAGCTGTTATCAAGTAGGTCCAGATACTTCATGAAGAGGCCTTCAAGATGGAGCTGTGTCTTAAAGAGAAAGAACAACACATTCTCATAGCCCACTTTTCAGCTGCAGAAGCAGCAACTGTACTGCAGGGAAAACTTGGTCTTGGTTGGGCAAAGTCCATGTCCAGCGTCCTTTGTCCATTGCACCTTTTAGCTCCAGCTCGCAGCTTCGCACAGCATCCCTTTTTCCTCAAACAAACTCTGATTGTGGGGATGAAGGAGCAGGACCTTCAGCGGGATTCTGCACCGCACTGCACACTGCAAGCCCTCGATAAGTCCTCAACATAGGTAAGAAATAAGCTCTAGGAGTTAGGGATCTCTGATGCTTTCGTTTTCAAAATTGATCAGCAACTCTGGCTGCTTTCGTTTTGGGGTGTTCATCTCAGGACAGCTTCAGCAGAGCTGGATTGCAGGGGCTGCAGAGCCCTCCTCCTCTGAAATTCAAGGGCTTTGAAGGCTTTTCAGGTGGGAAAAGCAAAAGAGCAGGTTGCTTCGCCATTGCTGAAAAACGCAATCCAGGAATGCAGCCGTGCGTGATCCCCAGAGGCGCTCCCCGCTGCAGCTGGCCTCATCCTCTCGCCGCCGGCGCAGCGGCATCCCCCTGAAACTGAGGGCCACCATGCTCCGCAGGCAGTGGTTTTCATGCTTCGCAGCTGTCCCCGTCCTCCGTGGGATGCGTTCGGGCCGGGGTTGGGATGGGCAGCTGCGGCACGAAACCCGGTCTGGGGAGGGCAGGGAGCCAGCTGTGCGGCTGCCGCTTCCCTTTCCTCCAGCGGCACGCTGCAGGAAGCGCTCTGCAAAGAGACTTTGGGGTCTGACAAAAATAATCACGTTTCAGCAGGAGGGTTGGACTAGATGACCCACAGAGGTCCCTTCCAACCCCTACTATTCTGTGATTCTGTGATTCTTCTGCTCTCTTTGGGCACGGAGTCTGTTTGGTGGGAAGAATGAAAGGGGAGAGCAGATGAACGCCCCTGCTACTTGCCACGGTCAGTCGTTTTCTCACACCTTCTTTAACAAACGGTCCCAAATCCTCCCTCACGAGACATTATGATCAGCACCCAGATCGAGCTCAGAGGACATTAACCGTTGCTTTCATGGAGGCAGCAGCCTCCCTGTGGACGGCAGGTTCTGCCTTTCATGTAACTGCATGAGCACGGCTTTCCTCCTGGCAGCCTGCCCTGGGCACCACTGTAGCTCGGGGTGGCCCTGAGTCCCGAGGGTCTCAGCGCCGAGACGTGCCCCCATGCATTCCCAGGTCTCTGGCATCCGCCAGCCCCAATGTAACCCCGTGCCACCCATGTGTCACCACCCGATGTGCTGCTCACCGGAGAGATGCTTTTGGTAACTGTCCTGCACCCTTACGCACCTGAAAACTATGCCATAGGTGATGATGAAAAGGACAAAAGTGGAGGGAAGAAGTGCAAGGCTTCAACTTGTCTCTCGCCGTCTCTCTCGCTGCTGGGCCGAGCTGTTTGCTGACGCCGCTGCAGCCAGCCCCTGGGATGGTGTGAACCAGCCAGCTGCCAATTGACGTCAAAGAAGCACTGGTGGTTTGCGAGAGCTGAGGAACGGCTTCTGCTCAAGGTGGGTTTCCAACACCACAGAACAATGTTGAAATCCCTCCCCCTCCTCTCCCTTTGCTCCAGGAAACAAGAGCCTTATTTCATTCATTGGCTGGTTTGGTTATGGCAAGAATCCCACCCATAGTTTGGCTACTTGGATGTTTGCTGAGGACCAAGCAGCCCAGATAATTCTAGCTAAGAGCAGGGGAATGAAAAGCGGGGGGGGAAGGTGGAGTGAAGCCAGATTTCAATGCCTCTGCCCTAGTCTGTGCCACATGTTTCCAGACAGGACTAAAGCCATGTGTTTTTTCTTCTCACGTTGCCTGTGATGGTTTTGAGGCTGGTGAGAAAGTGAGATGCTGAGTTCCTGGCATTCTTTTTCTCTTCTTCAAATCACTGCGTGAGCTGTGAGATTTGTCTGGGCAAAGAGAGTTCATTTGAACTGGGTGCATTTCCCCTTGACTGCTCAATTCTCTTTCAGCCACTTTATTTTTAGTTTGTGTTATACCTATTAGCTACCAGCCCCATATTTTCACTTGTCTCAATGTGGAATTGTTAGTGATGATGTCAGTACATTCTCCAAAGCAAGTACTGTAAGAGCTAATTTATATCAAGTCCAGACCGATGTGTTTAACAGCAACATACCTCTCTAAACACAGAGTGATTCCTGTGGGGAGTGCTCAGGGAAGTCAATGCGTTGACTTTCATCGGCTTTGAGTCAGGCCTGAGCTCTGGAATCGGTTCGTATATATTGCTGCCAATACATGAGGCTGTACTATTTCAGATTCTCCAAAACAAACATGCTTCAGGTGAAACCAGTGCACAGATCATCACGTGAAAACCTTCCTGATAACAACTGACTGCGTGTTTGCTTTCATATGGCATTGACTCTTATTTCCCTGATTATTTTTAGTCTTCAAGGCTGTCCCTTAATCAACCCACTTTCTTTAATAGCTAGTGTTGCCTCTAGTGTGATGCAGCAAGTCTAAAGATGCTTTCTGTTAAGCATGGGTAATATTAGTTAGCCCACAGCTAGAAGCAAGTGAGAATTAATTTCCTACATAGACTGATCCAAGGCCACTGAACTGAGCATGAAGTTTTTAATTCAGTGGCCTTGAATCAGGTCCTTACAGCCACTGAAAGAAAAAACACATCAAATTCCAAACCAGCCCAAATCAACACGTTCCTTTTACTGGGAAAAACCTTACAGTAAGATGTGCCATGCTCAGACAAAGACAAATCAAACAAATCTTTATTCCTCTTCTAGTCTATTTTTTTTTTTCCTTCTGGGGTGAGTATTTGGGGCCCCAAAGCTGTGTGGAGGTGAGGAGCGGAGCATGCTTGGTGCCGAGCCCCGGCTGGAGCAGAGGGCATTCCTGTGCTGGAGAGGGAAGGTGAGGGAGGGGATGCACCCCTGGCAGGCTGCTTTAAAGAGTAGACTAGGCTTCAAAGCTGTTTGGAAATGTGGGCTGTTGCACTAAATTTGGGAGGAGGGAAGTGTTAAATGGAACGCATCACCGGGCTTGGTATTTTGACACACAGCTGCCCAGGTCAAGTCATGCCATGATTCAGGCCAGTTTTCCACTCACACATAGCCATGCACCTGCATAAGGCTGTGGCTTTCCCATCCACAGCAGTTTTTGGTGTAGTTTTATGTAAGTCCATGCATAAACTTCATGTTAGGTAGTGCGTCCCCATCTCCCTCTCTGAAAGGGCACACGCGCACCCGTGCCAACACGGGCCCACGTACTGCCGTCCCAGCAGAGCCTGGCTGTCCATGCCCAAATGGCATGGGTTCACCCGTGAGTCGGTATGGCACGTAGTTGTCTACAGACCCCTTCAGATGGGCTCAGTCCCCCTCAGGGACGCAGGTCAGCCTCCGTGCCCAGCAATCCCAGAGCGCTCACAGGACTCGGCTGGGGTGGCCGCCCCCCTTGCTCAGCTCAACACCCCCCAAGCCTGGCCGGATCCTCAGCGGTTGCCGGCAGGACCTAAATTTTCCCTTATTCAGGTAAAATTTCCAAGCACTTTGGTGGCAGCAGAGCCTGTGTGGGAAGAGCAGAGCCAGGGCCTGCCAGTTCCCACCGCACAACAGCCAAACATGCTAATGAATTCCACTTGTGGCCTATTATCAGGCAATTAACCTGTCTGATTTTCAAGTGCTGGCTCTCTGTAATTTTTTGACAATTTGCTACGAACAATAGCATTATCAGTGACTGGAGCACGTCTGGAGGAGAACTCAGGAGCAGTCTCTGTAGCCAGTCTGCAAATTGTGCCTCCTCTGCCCCGGCTCAGCAGGGGCTGCTTGCATGCAGCCCGCGGAGCTGGTGCCTTCTTCAGGGCTGGTGGAGGACACACCAAAAGTCCTGCCACTTCGAGAAACAGAGAAGCAAGGGAAACACTGAAACCTGGGTGGAGCAAGTGAGAAAAGTTTTATTAGAAATAAAGTGAAGGTGCAACTTCTGTTAATACAGAAGCGCAGATTTTGCAGACAGACGTCCTAGCATTTCCTTTGGTGTGCAAGAAAAAATGCTGAATCTGAAGACAGCAGCCTTAACAGAATAGATACGGTTATATGAGCACAGCGCATAAACTGCCCTTCCCCACAACCCAGCGCAGTTAGGTTACAAAATTTAATTCCTGTGGTGACAGCAAAGACTCTCAGCAAAAAGCCTGACTGGGTCCCCATCTCATGCAGCGCTCTGGTGTTTGGGAGACTCGGACCAGCAGGGAGGACTCCATACAAATATACTCTTTTGCACTTTCCTGGCCTTGTAACACTGTGGAGCATGAAAACTCAAAGGGTTTAGAGTGCCCGATTTATGGTGGTTTATTTTCTGTACTCTTTTGGTGTTCCTCAGCATGTTGGCAGGCTTTGGCAGTGAAACGGGACAGGAGGCTTTTGCTTTTCCGTCAGCTCCCCCTTGGTTCCCCTCGAGTGTGTGCTGCCCACCCACTCAGATACACAAGGTGGAAGGGAAAGTGTAAATGTCTAAATTATTTGATTGCTCCCTAAACTATCCCACCAAAACCCCTGGTGACCAGTACAGTCAGTGTAAATGGGGGCAGCGGCGGGTCTTGGTTGACTTGGGCACGTTATGGATCTGGGCCAGTGACTGCCCCAGCCCTCCCTGTGCCAGCACTGGCAGCTGTGGGGCTATAAAAAAATGACCCCCAAAATATGCCCTCTGCATGCCTGCAGCTCCAGCTCCAGCAGTGATGATCCCAGCCAGCCCCACGGAGGACAGATCAGGTGAAGGCTTCATCCCATCACAGTTTTGGTGAAAGAGAAATCCCACACTGAAGTAAGAAGAAATCCCTCTTCAGTCAGAACAATGACATGGAAATCAGGTGCCAAAACCAAAAGAGAAATGTACCCCAGTCTTTGTAGATGCAATCATTATTTATAATATTTGACTAAGGAGCCAGTTTAGCAGAGGATAACTGCTACTGGTTAGTGATCACAGGAGGAAGCAAGGGAGCAGAAAGCAAAAATCCTGGAGGTGGGGGGAACTGCGGCGACCTGAGACGAGCTAGTACCAAAACGCATCTTCCTGGAGCCCTTGGTGCGGGTGCTACTCTCCTTGTGCAACCACCTAAAAGCAAGCTCGGGAAGATGTTGTCAGCTAAGGTTACAGGGCTGCCTGATGTGACACGGCAGAGGGCTTCCATACGTCTCAGAAAAACTTGGCCCTGCCTTGGGACTTGTGTTACAGGCTGGCAACGGGAGAGATCCTCAACTTCAGCTGCCTGAGCCTGGCCAAGAGCCGTGGGTCCCCCCCTGCCTGCCGTGCCGGCCGGTGCCTTAAGGAGGCTTAGAGTTTCGCGCTCGGGACGGAGCTGCTGTTGTTCCTCTGCACCTCCCTCGAATCCCCCTAAGCCAACACCCTTCACTAAGACCGAAAAACATTTTCCAGACGCAAGCATGTGTACGTGTGTGGGTGAGTGGGGTGCAGGGCTCTATGAAAATTTCAAGGGGAGGTATGACATCCTGGCTTTCTAAATATAGAGGACCTGATCTGTGGCTTCTCTCACACGCTAGCAGCGTGCTTTCTGTTTCAAAGAGCCCCCAAAGCAAATATCACGCTGGTTGGTAGCGTGACAAAAAAAGAAGAGGGGGAAAAAACCCCCAGTCCCGTGAGCCGATTACGATTTCCAGCGCTCTTGCGCAGAGCTGTTTTTCAGGCAAAGCTCCAAGCGGTGCCCACGCAGGGCCAGCCAGGCGCAGATGGCCGTCACTTGAAGGCAGTGGTGGGACAAGCGGGCTGGTGGCAGCTCCGGTGCGGGGCCGGGACTCAGCGATGCTTCTCCTTCGCCCACCGGCCCCTGTCCTTCCAGCAGCAGCAGAGGAGGGAGAGGGGTGCAAACTGCAGCCCCCCTCGGGAGCAGGAGCCAGCTCGGCGCCTGGTTGGGTTGAGAATGTGACATTTTGGCTCCGTATAAGGCGCCACATCTTGGTTCCCTTTTCATTACTGTTGTTGTCACTCCAGTATTTGCATAGCGCAACATCAAAAGTGCCTCAGAGGCAGAGGAGAGGGGTAGCTGCTGCTTCTCCTTTTAAAAAACAAGCAGTTCTCCATGCAACAGCCTCCCTGCCTGCGTGTGCTCGGGGTGGGGGAGCAGGCATGTCACCGCGGGGGTTGCAGCCTTCGGAAAAGTTTTGCAGAACCGAATTTAATCGAGACTGATGATCTTCAAAGCCAAGCTATAAAATACAGTGGAGAGCTGTATCGCAATAATAGACCCTATTAGAGGTTCTAGCACAGTCTATAGAAAGGATCTCCTCTCTATTAAATTCTCTAGGGCTCGAGTTCTCATTTACACAAAGGGCCCTTTTAGCTGTGTGAAATGGCCATAAAGTAGGTGTAAAAATGATTGATGCCATCTTTACAACCCCTTTACACTGTAAAAAAAGTGTAAAGTGGCCAGGGTGCAAATAAGAATCCCACCTGGGTTTGTGAGAGCAAATTACATCGAGCCCTTTGCAATTTCTGTGTGTCCATAGGGGTTTAATCCTACACCTTCCTGGGGAATTCACCCAGAGAATAAATTTCCAGGACTTAAAAAAGGGTCTTTTCTTCAACACCTCTGTCCTTTCTGAGCCTTTTAGTCCCGGGCTTTCTCCCAGTGCAGTCTGTGTGGACTCTGACACCGGGAAAAGGCTGGGAGCTGTCTGACTGCTGTGGCAGGTGAAAATCCTTTAATTAGTACTTTCCAAAATTCTTGATCTGAGCAAAATACATGTTGTAAAACCATATCCAGGGGGAAACTAGTTCCACATGTACTGTGTCTGTTTCCCCATCTCTGCTGTTTTGACTTTATGCTCTTGAGATGTACAAAGAGGAAACACAGAAGTTAGTCTTTGCTAGATCAAAATGCCCCGTATTTATTCATTAAGCATCAAAACACCAGCAGAATACATGATGAATATTGCTTTCTTCCAGAGCAAAGGGTTAAGCTGCAATGCGATGATTAGGGAACTGAACTCAGCGGTGGTGGCTTGAAGCGGAGGGCGCGCTTCTATGGAGGTGCACAGCTCGCTATGTGGGGCAGGCTCTCGTATCCACATCTCCCTTCTCTTCCCCGTCACCACGCTGAAGGCATTTGCGGCAGCCCTGTTACTATCACTGCCGCGTCTTTTGTGCTCTGGAGGAGTCCCAGCAAATATGAGTCCGGGGATGAGTAGGCAGAGGCCAGGCAATGTGAGCCCAGCCCCATCTAACAAGGGTGGTCTCCAGGAGCCCAGCGCCAGGGAGGTGAGGAGAGACAGGGACCGAAAACACGCGGGTGAGACAGAGGTCGAAGGCTTAAGGAGACAAAAGCCCGGCTCTGGTGGAAACACCGCTTGGCTGGGGCCGGCCAGCCCTCTCCCACAACAGCTCGCTGCCACCAGCCCGCGTGCAGCACAGCCTGAGCCAGAGCTCTGCCGGCCAAGTTACCTTCTGAGCAGCAAGGACATTCGGGGAAGGGCAGGGTATGCCCTGCTCTGCCAGCAGAGCCTTCCTCCTGCTTCGCCGGTCATCAGGGTGCAGTGCCTGGTGGTGAGGGCAGGAGGAAGCCCCAAAGCTCGGCTGCCATTCAGCCTCCCTGGTCCCTCTCCCACTTCTTGTTGTCTCCTTTCAAGAGAACAGAGCCCATATTTTTGGCCGGAGGGAGGAGTGGGGGCAACAAGGTTCGTGTAGGTGAGTGGAAGTTATGTCCTCTGCCCTACACTTTGACAGAGAGCACAGCTGGAGTCATGCAAGGGGTGGAGGGCAAAGCAACGTCCGAGAGTAAGCAGCAGGTGAGAGGCATCCCTGTGCATCCGTCTCATTCGGGAGGCTGGCCCTGGCACAGGTCCTTGAGCGTTGCGTGCAGCATGCTCTGCCGGCACTGGGGGAGATGGGCTGGTTCCTGCCATGGCATGGACGGTCCTGAAGATGCCGTTGGCTGGGTCAGACATTGCCAACCTGCCCACACACTCCACTGCTGTCTCAGCTTGCTCCGAGCACGCCTGGGAGCCAGGCTTAGGACTGCGGATGGGTGGTGACACGTAGGAAAGCGAACAGGCATTCTTGCAAATGTGCCCCTCAGCCACGCTTGCTGGTGACTGTTATTTTTAGGTGCATAAAAAAAGGCCATTTGGAAGCTGGTCTCAGAAACGTTCGTCTTCTGAAGCTCCTCGCTTTGCAGCTTGGCAGAGAGGACCTTGGTGACGCTATGTCTACTCTAGAAGCACTTTCCATGACAAAAACTCAAGCACGTACTCCAAGCAGTGCTCTAGGTGGACCACAGAAGACTTAACTACACTGTGATCTTCTCACCCTGGAGGTATGCTGGTCTAACTCTGGGATGACGTGTGATCACCGTATGGAAGACGGTTTTTGGGTAGTATTAGAGCTACTTAGACAACTAGCTTTTTGCCAGACTGGGCTTTTGACTTCCAGGTGGCTATTTTTACTCCAGAAACACAAAGTTTTTGCTTCTTTGATGCCTTATAGAGATTTTATTTGCTTCCTCCTTGCTGATGATATGGCACAGTTTTTCTGGCATGTGATTGCTCCACCCCACCTCAGAGACACACTTGCTCTGGCTGGGATCGGGAAATCCCTAGTCATCGCAGTGCGTGAGGACCAGCTGCCTTGCCCTTGCACTGAGATCTATTGGCAGGCAGTGCAAAATGCTCCTACATTTAGAAGTCCACACTGTGCAAGTGGAAATGACAGCTGAAGGGACAAACAAACATACTTGTCTCTGTATAAGGCTAATAAGACATAAAGCACTTCTAAAGCCACACTTTTGGGGTGAAAAGCACCGTTTGAATGCGGTTTGTTATTCTATGCTGCTTATTAAGAGATTGTTATTCTTTTGCCCTCATGATTATAAATGATGTCTTTGGGAGACTGGCAGTCTCTTCTTGCTTCCCCCCCCCTCCACCCCATTTGAAAAACATTCATTGTTGCAGGGATACATCTTTCAGAGGTGTTGTCCCAACTCCACTGCTAGTGTGCAAGGCTAATTGTCTTCAGAGAAGTTACACCAAAAATGTATTTGGCCTTTTGTGCTTGGAGTATAATTGGTTGAACTGGCTAGACGTCAGGTTTGGGAGCCTGCAATTACAGCAATGTCAACATAGTTTTCAATGTGACCAGTGATTTAGGGTCCTCCACGTTTGGAGTGCAACTCAAGGTTTCTTAAACTGATCTTTTCTCACAGAGTACCGAGCACTCGTACTTCAGAAATCTGTCTGGGATCTCAAGCAGGGCCCACCAAATAATCATTAGTCAACCCACTCATACTGTTGTTTATTAGTAATTGGATTAGGTAACCTATATCATTAGTCACTCTGAAAAGTCTTCTGTATATTTTATATGGCAGTCATCAATACATTCACTTTGCTGTTGGTCTCAGCTTGCATCTTAAGAGGTCTTTACCTCCCTTATTACTTTTCTGCATGGTAAATCCCCACCAGGTTAGTGTGGATTATACCCAGAGCATCCAAGAGACAATATATTCCCTAAACATGATCAGCATAATGATAATTAAACAGTATGGACCAGATCTTTGACTGGTAGAAATCGGTATAGCTTCTCTGAAGGCAAGAACAGATCTCTACCAGCGATGGAAATAGACCCTATTTCTTAACAGCTGTAGCCCTTCAGATGAGTTCCCAATGATTTTTTAAGCTGTCGTTTTGTCCATGGCTATTATATATCCTCTTTGGTGAGTATTGGTACAGCTGCATCATTAGGACTTTGTGACCTCTACATAATCTCACAAGAGACCTTTCGCAGGAGCAGCCAATGAAATGCTCTTAAAATGACTGAAAAATATATTCATTAAAACTGTGTGAATGTTTTTCCTTGTCAAAAACTTTATAAACCCTCATCCACCCGTGGTGTCAGTGGTGGCAGCATGCTGACATTTTCCTTTCCCTGGCCACACCCCCCCCGCCAGCCCAGACCCTATACTTTCTGTTGCTGGCCTTCAGTAGCGGTTAAAGGGTAGAACCGAACGCCCACATAGAAGACCTGGTATCTGTGTTTCCACATCATGAAGCATGCCAATAGACAGACCAGGGCCGCGATCAGATTGAGAACCATCTGCAGAAGTAAGTACAGGTTGAGTGTGCTGATGAGGCTGCCACAGTCGGCTGCGTCCTGATAGACGAAGGTCCTGCCGAGGGGGTCTGCAGTGTCCAGTTTGCACTGGCAGGACTCGAGGATGGTATCGCAGGTAAATTTTGTCATCTGCAAATAGTGGTGTGCAGCAAAAGCCACCGCCAAAACACAGGCAACTAGACCCAGGGCACTTAGGAGAAAATACATCAGCTGAAAGAAAGGGGGAAAAAAAGGAAAAAAAGAAAACCTCCACCTTTTTCCAGCTACACAGAGAATGAGGACACAGAACGAATGCATGCACACGTACTTCACAGGGCATGCATGCATTCAGCGGACTGTTTGGGTACTGTGTTCTTCGAAAATTGCAAGACAGCTGTAACTCCCCGGTGATGCAAAGTTCAGCAGGTCACCTCAAGAACTAGTATTTCTGCCTTGCATATTTCATACAGGTATTTCCTTGCAGTTCTGAGACCTGATAAGAGCACCATGAAATCTGTATCTCTGTACAGTCAGAAGCTTTATAGAGAGGGAGGGATCATCTTCCTCTACTGTTGTACCTGCATTGGCTAGACCTAGAGTCATCAGCTGAGATAATTTAGTGGAGTTGCCTTGAAGCAGAGCTGAGCAGACTGAGCCTTGGGCTGACATCTTATCCCAGGCTGCGCTGAGAAGTAGGTGTTTTTGAAACTTTGCTCATGTGTTATTCCCAGCTCTTGGTTTGCATGCCCAAACAAATCTGATTTATACTTGCAAATCAGGCAGTGAGGTGGCTGATCTCCCACTTGTGGCCCTGTGAATGCAGCCAGCCTGTTTGCTGTCCAGGTCCTACTCTGTAGCAGGAATGCAAATCTCCACGAGGAAGTGCGTGCTGTGATCAATCACCTTCCAAAAATTGCCCCGTAAAAGTGAAGAAGTCTTTCAAAGGTGTGAAAGAGCAGCAAGCGTCTTTCTTTTCTCTGTGCTGCCCCTGCTATGGCAGGAGGACAAGGGTCTGTTTGTCACCCCCCTGCTCCTTACACCAGTGGCAGCTTTAAATTAGGGTGGTTTTTATCGTGGGTGGCTATGCAGAGTCCACCCCCACAAACACATGGAAACCAGCAGCAGCTTGGCCCCTTTGTCTCTCCACATTTCACCTGAGACCTTTGCGTAGCAGAGCATATGGACTTCCCTTGCTTTTGGTAGCTGGAGCTGGCAGTTGCTGTGCTGCATACAAAATATGTGTGAATGTGTATTAAAATCATATTCTGTGTTTAGCCAAAATAGCATTTGTGGTTCTGTTCAGCACTGTAAAAACATTTATTTTTCTTGGCGTCTTATCTGTCAGACACATGGCATGGTTGGGAATCTGTTATTTTAAACAGCAGCTTCTCTCTTCCTCTCTCTCTCCCTTAACCTCAATACCGCAAGCAAACTATCAATATAAACGCATTTTTTATGACCTTGAAACTCCAAGTATGTATGTCTTGATAAAATTCACACTCCTGGTGTATTTGTCTTATATTTACAGTCCGAATCAATCTTCCTATTCAGTCGCCAGCTTGAAAAAGAATATTGGGGCTTATTGAAGTTCTTAAAGCACTATATACATTTTCTCACCCGTATCACCAAATTCTTACAGCAAGATCTCAGTTTCCAAGACTCGGCTACTATTAAATTTAATGACTTCCCCTACAGCCTTAACCAAGGGCAGCTTCAAAATGAGGGTGGCTCTTATTAAATGCAGTTCCTTTACTCCTGCAGCTTTCAAGGTAAAGGTCCATGGGAAAGGTAATGTTGGAAAGTGGGGACACCTCCTCATATAAAGCGCACAGAAAACGGAGCAATACAGACTGATGCACCCCATCCAAACACAGATGTGGTAATTCACAAGCCGATGTGATAGTGCAAATGCATTTGATGGAGAAAGCGAACAGTGGACAAACATTGATGACCATTCCTCTTCTTTGAGTGATAAAAGTTGTTCTGCAATGTAGAAGTCGCCATGGGCTGGCTGGAAGTCCCTGGACTCAGACTAGCAGAAGACAGAATCAGGCCTCCCTAACAAATGAGATATTAAACCAAGACTACACAATGTGCCGGATTCTCCCTTGGCAGGTATTTTATTTGGCTGCCAACTTCTATCCAAAGTCAGGACAGAATAACATGAAATCCACAGCTAAGCTGCACTCCAGGTACAGTAAGCAAGAATTTGTCTGTTGTATTCTGAAAGGGTAGGAGATCTCAGAATCTGAATACACGGGCAGCTCTCACAGCAACAGAGATGCGTGGGGACATGGGGCAATTTCCAAATAGCTTATTATTCTCACAAGAGGTTTGCAGAGAATCTCTCTGCGAGATGCTGAAAATGAACACATTTCCAATATCAAAGGTGAGGAAAACGCAAATACTGCCTGTGAGGGAGCACAAGACAGTGAGTGCTGAGATCCCATTAGCAGATCAATCACATGCCAGACCTGGAGGCAACTTCAATGTTGCAAATACAACTGCAGGGTGAGCTCGGCCCAGGAACTAGAAGCTGCCACTGGAAAACTCTTTTTTAACAGCCTCAGAGAGATAGGCACTGTGATTGCTGTTTAAGTAGAAGGAGAAAGGGGAAGCAGGGAGAGACAGCATACGATGAGGTCAGACCATGGCAGCTCTGGGTTCCTCATACAATGAAGAAACATTTTAGCAATATTTATTGGCAATAACTTTTCTCTGTGCCAAAAAGAAAATAAACAACCTAAGATGGATCAAGTTCCTCGTGGAAAAGGCTTCTTATAGTGACCAGAGGTGAAACCAGAAGGGTTTGCAGATGTGGACCCAGGGGACCCCTTCTGCAGGCAGTGGTGGCTCAGGCACGAGCCCGTGGAGGGAACAGGAACCACAGTGCATGTCACAGCATGGGCTGCTGGGGCTGGGTGGGCTGGAGTAGAGGGTGTCATGCTACAGCAGGAGATGCTGTGATGAGGACCACAGTGAGCGATGTGTCGAATATTAGCAGATAGCCCAGGAAGTCCACAGGAGATCTCAGGATTTTCCTATGTCTTTTTTTTCTTTTTTCCAAGGGAAGAGGATCTCCCCTTTCAAATACATGCGTAATAGTTGGGCACGTGGCTTTGCCGTACTGCAGAGCACGCTTCCTGCAGGTGTAGAGATGGGGCAGGGGCAGAAGTTCAACATGGGACTCGCCATTGTGCGCGCAAAGGGCAAAGCCACCCTCCCTTTGGGCAGTGGTGTCCCTTTCTCACGGACACAGGAGGTGCTGCGGGGACCTGCGGTAGTCTCAGGAAGGGACTTCTGCTGAAAGCAGCACTAACATCTCCCTCTTTGACAGGATCCAGGTCTCATGCAAGTGTGAAATGAAAGAAGCAGCTGTTGAGAGGGAGGAAGGCAGAGAGGACTGCATGGGTCTCCTCCCACTTCACACCCTGAGGGAGTCACTCATAATGGTCATAGGGTCACCTCAGGGGTTGACTAAAATCCCTCAGGCCTCTGTGTGTGTGGTCCTCCTCCCCAAGTGACTCTTAGGCTATGCAAGAGATGCCGGGATGCTTGCTACACTCCAGGGAAATCTGGTGAAGATTTTCTCCTAGGAGCGTGCTCAGCAGCCATGTGCAGCCTTGGTGGTCACCAGCCACCAGCGTGAGGACAGGGCCTGGGCTGGGGAGCAAGTCCCTGGGAGGGCAGTAGGGGCAGATATGGCTGAACCCAGCTGTGGCTCTGGATGAAGCATCAGGTCCCTGTGGAGAAAGGAACGACCCAAGGTTCTCGGCTTTGTCGCATGATTGTGATTTTGCATCCTCAGCCTTGTCACTGAATAACTGATGTTCATTTTTTTGTTCAGAGATAGCCTTTAACCGACATTTGAAGATCTGAGAAGCGGTACTGATTTGAGATTTAGAGGAGTCCTGTGTGACCAAAGTCCTGGAGGAGACTCTTCGCTCCTACTTTGTTTAAAATAGGTACGTGCCCTGCAGCCAAAAGCCATTTGTCTGGAGAGGCAGGGGAGGCACTGTGGCATAATGGTCCCCACTGGGGATGTGGGATGGGAGAGGTGAACAGCCTGGGAATGCTCAGATTTCATGGCATGCTGCAATAGGAAATGCTGGGAAGGTGGATTTTGGGGAGGAGTTTGCTTTGGGTAGGCAACAGTCTGTGGGCTATTGACTGAACCAGAAGCCTTTCAAGGGAGATTTTAGCTCTAATTCTGACAGGTGATGAGAAGTAACCCATTTTACACTGCCTGGGGAGCACTTTAAAAACATTTGTTTTCTCGTCGGAGCAATGGCTCACGTTCCTTACTGCCAGGGTGGGTGGTGCTGCTAAGGGTGGCAGAGACATCTGAGCTTCCCAGCCCAACATGCCGTTCCCACCACGAGGGATGACACCCTTCCTGCTTGGATGCCAAGCTCAATTTAATGCTGCAGGGCAAGCAATAAAAAGCCTGGCATGGCAGCTCCCGCCCAGGCCAGCAGCTCCCTGGGCAGCCATAATGCTTACTTGCGGGTGTAAAGGTGACTGGGTGAGAATGTAAAGGCAACCAAAGGGCAGAGACCATTGTTCTTCTTCTTTGTTTCTTTATGTAAGTACGGAGAATCTTGAGAGAGGCACAACAGACACACCGGGTTCTAATTCCTAAGGGAGGATGAATGCCAGGTTTTTGAAAAGCTGCTCCTTACGTTTGATTTCCTTCTGCCTTTCTCAGTTAATAATCACTGTTATTTTGTGTTGCTTGTGTCGGTATTTTTCTCTCATTATGTGTCTGCAAAACATTAAGAGCCCTGAAATTACAATAATAAGGAAAAGCAGCCCAGAAGAATGGTGTTAAAAATGTCCCACCTGGAACAAGCGTTCTCGGCCTTTCTTTTCTAGAGGCTTACCAGTGTCAGCGAAGCACAGTTTTGGGGACTGAGGCAGGGCATGATGCACGGTTTCTGTGCCTCTCTTGCAATGCTGGATGGGAATCTGCTCCATGGAAGAATGCTTGTCGCCGTGGTTTGCTAACACTCTCCCGCTAACGCCCAGCTCTGACACAAGGCACCGTGCTGGTGCTCAGGTCCAGCCTCTCTCTCCTCGACCGTGGAGGAGGGCAAGGTAGAGATTTCCAGCCATGCTTTTTAATTTGCCTGTGCCCATGCAGTTTCTTATTTCATAGTGAGGAGCAAAACTGCTGGGAAGATGGTGAGATGCTTCTTAAATCACATTAAAAAATAAAACTTTATGTAAGTGGACCTGTTTTATGCCACCCTACTTCTTACCCAGCTCTCTATGAATATCTCTAATTAATCAGTAACCCTCAACATTTCACTGAACACTTCCCAAATTATTCCAGCTGTGTTGGACTGAATCTCTTTTATATTCTTAAAATATGGCAAATAAAATGGTATCTGGTTCTGATTTGAAATATTTGTTATTAGAGTTTCCCCCTTACAGGCTACAGTTTCTTCCTTAGCTGTCTGGAAAATACCAGAAAACTATTTTTGCATTTCAGGTGCATTTTCACTTCTTTTCACGTGGCCTTAAAAATATCCCCAGTACCAACTTTTCTGTCTTTAACAACATGAGAAAAAGAAGAAATTAAGAAAAGTGAAGGTACCTTTACTGTGAACTGCACACATGTCTTCTCATCAGGTTGGTACGAAATACAAAGCATAACAAATCCCACTAAGGACACCACACAGACCTGCAAGGGAAGATACATAGAATTTGTCAAAGTTAAAAAAGAACTAAACAAACACCACACAAAAATAAGTTTTTTTCAAGAGAAAGTACCGTTCTGTGTTAGCAGGACTGGAACTCAAGGAGCAGTGTGTAAGTGAAGTCATTTGAGTAGGGGCTACAGCCATGCATGTGTATGGAGCCTTACGTGTGTGGGTGCACTTGTGAGGAGGGAAGAGCTTTAACCTTCAATCTGCAGACACCGAGGCTTAAAAAACTTAGAGGGACTTTTTGAACCAGACCTACAAAGGCACAGCCCAACATTAATCTCTAGGATGCATTTCAAGCTTTTGTCCATGTAATGGTCAAAATGGAGCAGAGGGCTTAAGAAGTCAGGCTTGCAAGCCCAAAGAGCACTGTTTTACATGTCACTGGATGCTGACAGGGTTTTTATGTCACCAGTACAGGTCATAAATCAGTAACCATATCTGCTGCTGGATATGAAGCAGCACACTTCATAGTAGAGGCTTTCAACCTCTCCTAGAGTGGACAGCTTACTGAAGAAGACATCTCCCCTGCAATCTGAGACTGCGTTTTAGCCCTTCGGCAGTAATTGCTGAAGGTTAACAGTAATGGAAATGTATTTATGCACTTTTTTATTCATTTAGATGTCTTTATTATTAATTCTGAAGATTAAGATATATTTCCAGGAGCAGATATTCACTGGTAGGCATTTTCCAGCCATCCAAGGAGGGAAAACCCTGCTCTGAGGAGCTAGCCCAATAAATACCCTTTTTTAAGTAGTTTTCTGGGTCCCCCCATGCTGCTAAGCACTCCAGTCAAGCGCCTTCCTCTCCCACATTTTTGGAGGACCAGCGAGCAGACCTCATAAGAGGGCCCAGGAGCAGCAGCTCTGCAACCAGACTGCTGCTTTTTGGCAGCTTCCCCCCTGCCTGGACAAGAGGAGCCAGGTCCCCAGGTGCCTGGTGAGGGCTCCTCATGCTGCCGTGGGGCTGGATCCGGCCAGCGAGAGGGCATTGTCGGCGGCTGGAACAACGCCTGGAGGAACCCATGCATGTTTGGGTTGCCTTGGAAAAACAGGTGAGTTGACAGCATGCACACATTTTTAAACGCCACTTCGTATCATGCCTTTAAAAAAGGCCCAGGTGTGATGAGCCTTAGTGGGGACCTTAGCCAAGCTCAGCCAGCATGTTTTCAGAGGTGCTAAGGCTTGTCTTCACACGGGGCTTGGAGCAAGCCTGGGTCTCCTTGCTAGGAGCATCTTGATTGATTGTAAATCATAGCTATTAAATTCCCAGTCACTAGAGCAAGAATCTGTAAATTTTTTTCCCCTTCATTTTACTTCGGGGGTTTTGAAGACTTCTCCTTAATTTGAGGCTTTCTCCTTTACCGGAGCAGTGGGAGTTGCCCTCTCGGGCCAGACCCGGGTACGAGCTGCCTTTGCTGAGGGATGGGACTACACCATGGAGATGCCTGCAGGGTTGCAGGGCTCCTGCACAGCCCCATCCCCGCCTGCTCGCTGCACGCTCCCGGCAGTGCTGTGCACGTCCAGGATTCCAGCTCCACAGGGGACTGCTTGACCTGCAGTGAAAAACGCCTAACTGCCCTTTTAGGCAGCAACGGTTAAACACATTTCTTTTATGATCTGATGCAGAAAATACCAAACTTCTCTTCCTGTCTGCACTGTTGGTGTAAGGCATTAGACAGTAGCCCTACAAAGGAGGAGTGCTTCTCAAACACAGGGATAGTCGTGTCTCTCAAGAACCTGTGTGACTGATGACACTCTTTTGCCATAAAGTTTTATTTCATGTCATTTCAGTAGGACATGAATAGGAAGTATTGCCCGAGAACATTTCTAAAGAAAGCGTCAGTATTATTTACTCCTTTCCATGTCATGTGTATTTATATTCTGGTCCTATGACTTCCACACGGCCTCCAATTTATTTGTTTTCTTCTTTTTATTGTTGACAGCCATAGCTGACAGGGTTGTCGGGGGAAAAAACAACCTTTCTTGTCAAAGGTCCTTCAGTGGTTTTTGGTTTTTTTTTTGCCCTGTAGTGCTTCTATGTAACTCAACCATGTTTTATTTCTCAGGATTAATCGCCTATGTCCTTGGTCCCTTGCACTGTATATTAATCTTTTAATTCAATTAACATGTCCATAAAACTTAAATCTTAAGGAGATCATACCTCTAGTAATATCTAAATGATAAACTCCCCCAGCAGCAGTAGTGGCTGAAGGAAAGAACTTGCAGCGAGAATTAAAAAAAAAAAAATTTAAATGCACTCACTTAATGTTACGTCCCCAAATTCATGTGAAATCAAAGGGGCTGCTCACGTCAAAGGTAGACCTAAGTATTTTCAGGATCTGGTGCTGGAGGATCTTTTTACCAGCAATAAATCAATTTTGCTTTGCTTCAGCTACACGAGTGGGCATTTACACTTGCATGAACCAAGGGCCATATTTGCCTCCAGGTTACTCCCGTGAGACATCACGGGACTGTACCCACTCTCCCGTTCCCGTTTTCCCACAGAAGGCAACAGAGCTGCATTCATTTCCGAGGGCAGAGCCAGATATCAATGGTGGAATTTTCTCTCTACCATCACGTGCCTCACACAGCTTCTGCAAAAATCCTGCCAGCTTTCAATGTGGCAGGGTCAGACCTCCCTCTTCAGAAAGCTTCCCGTACAAAATACTACCATTTAAAAGCATTTCCATTCCTGCACGCACTTTCTAAAGTTCCTCTGGGATTTAAAGAATATACTCAGGGGTACTTGAAGAGGCACATTTGTAGAGAGGTATTTATAAAAGATTACAATGGGTCCAGATTCCGGCAAGTCTTGGCCAGAAGATAACAGGAGGCTGAAGTATTCCTTTTATAACAATATACCAACATTTTTTTTTAGCCAGAGATGTATATTTTTCTAAGTGATGGTGAAAAATAATATTTCTGAGAATTAAGACCCATATATGTTTTACATTTCTGTTCATTACAGGTAAATTCACTCATTGGAGCAAACTGAGGTGTGGAACATTTGTGCAGAAAACAGCTTTGTGCTTCTATTTTATACATTGTTAATAGATCAGTTTTAAATGATACCTGTGAAGTGCAATAGAATAACTGTAAAAATCCTCTGGTAAGTATTCGTTAGGACCTGCTAAGTGCCGAAGACAGCTGCATGACAGCAGGCACGTTATGGATGCTGCTGATACTGATTGCTGAGTAGCATTAGGTAATCCTGCATTCTAGTGCTTCAACAGCCATTGCAGTATCACAGCATGAAGCATACATTTCCTATGCCTTATTGACCAAGCATACAACATAAAATGCAATTGAACTTGCTTTAGCACTTGCTTGCCACCGATCGATATGCATTTGTTACACAAATAAAATAGATTCTGTAAGAGCTGCACAATAGCAGTTAATTAGATCAGCTCTTGTAACTGTTATCTGGAAATCTAGAAATATGCATTTCTATGCTGAGTAAATTTCAACTCAAGTTTATTTCAAGATCCCATATTTCAAAATCTTCCAGACGGACTAACACACCCTTTGCTGAATAGGTAGTGACGTGAAAGGTTAACTGAGGAAAGAATTTAAATTTAGAAAAGTACAGCCTAGAAAAAGACCCAAATATGATACAGATGTACTGAAGAAGGGTACAGATTTAATTTTGGTTAAGACATACCCTGTGAAATCCCCCAGTTCACAATCCAGGGAAAACAGCTGTTCACTAGAGCTGGCTGAAACACTTTAAAGTTTAAGCTCTCGAAAAGTTCCAGTGCTATGTCTTTTTAGCGGGAAGCAGTAGACGTTCCTTCCATTGGGCAGGAACATTGCAAGGCTGAAAAGTGACTGAAGAATTCACTTTTTTGAAACTACAGTCAAAATAGGAGTAGTCATTTTCCGTGTTGTCCCCACCCCAAAGAGGACTAGAGCCTGTTGTTGTGAGAACTGAATGAAGATCCTGTAGATTTCGGCAGGAACGGGAGCTGATCCCAACCACATTTAGGAGTGGGTCCCAGCTGATTTGTCTGGAAGGATCCCCCCACCCACCAAGATCTCGCATGCAGTCTTTGGCTCTTCAGGACTTTGCAAACCACCTCTCCCTGTACACACACAGAGGCTGGCACAACTGGGTGTTTCTCACAGATTGGAGCCTCACACACTGCTGCAAGATACATGGTTCAACAGCGAGACCACCACCGTGCCGCAACGCGCATTCGGCACTTGCAACGAGCGTGGCTTTACATAGCTTGATCATCTTAAAACCGGAACCCAAGCAGCAAAGAAGATCGATCTCAAGATTTGTGCACCCCACATCCCTCACCACCAGCTTTACTTCAGCCAATCTCTCCATGCTGAAGAGCTCCAGCTGTCACCGAAGCACGTCGGGCTGACACCCTGCCCAGCATGGTGCCAGCATCCTCCTGCACTAAACAACGCTGTCCTTCCCACCAAACTTCCCACACTTCCGAGAAGTGTCATGGGTGAGAAAAACAGTCTTGTCATCTCTGACTGGAACAAACCCAGGTGGCAATGCGGAAAGGTGTTTGGACATAGCCCACAGACATCTTGTGACCCAGTAAGGACCATGAGGCCCAGTGCAAGCGAGCCGCTCTCCTCACCCTCACCTCCCTGCAGCTCGCTCGCGTCTGGTCCTGCAAGGGCTGAGCACAAGGTGTAAAAGTGACACAAGGGCACTCCATAGTAGTGATGAAGATGAATGTGTAACCCACGGAAAATGAACACGTAGGGCACAACTTTCCACTGTGGTTTGCATTCATTGTCTTTGTGCACTGACATATTAACACGATTTGTTTTGTTTTGGCAGATTTCAAAACTACAGATTTCTCTAATCTGTCTGCATCTCTCCCTTGTATATTTGTGAAATTGTTTTTTCTTCTGTTATTGCTGCAGCTTTAGCCTGACTGTTGCTATAGAATAGGCGGCTTTCTCCAGCAAAGCGCTCCCTACCCAGAGTGTCTTGGAAATCCAGGCACATGAGGCTGGTAAAGCGGGAGAGCTGGAAATGTCTACCAAGACATGAAGGAAGGAGGCAAAAATCTGGTTCAAAGGAGCATCCTGGGTCTGCACCATGCCACAAGACAAATGCTGCAAACGATCACAAAGACATAGTACGGCTCTTCTGCTCTTTATATGGGGGTTGGTTAGCAGGAATCTCCTGCAACAACCTTTGGGGGCATAAAGCAAAGAGATCGGAGGACAATACATCTCAAATACAAGCAGTGCAATGCCATGAGACTCGCAAGTAAAGTCTTCCTTTCTAATAGGAATGCAAACTCTCAAACTTCCGGGGAAAAACTGCTATTAACAGAATTAGGGAGAAATTTTCATTATGGACAAGTTATTTCATAGCTGCTCACTTCAAGATGCTATGGATCTTTCTGTTTGTAGGGGCAAGGGTAAAGAAATTGTCTCTTGTAGCTACCTCTGAAGCCTCAGGCTTACGCTCAGAGGTGATACTTGGCTTGATGGTGCACCTGCCTTACCAAATATGGCAAGGCTTAGCTCCCCTCCACGCATTTGGAGAAGTCATGTTATCCACAATTTAACAACCCCGCTGGACACAGACTTTGATGCAAGAAAGAAAATGTTCCCATTGGCTTTGCTGTTACGAACCAGGACCAGCTCTGACACCAGACATCTGCACAGGCTGTTGCAGACAGTGATACTGGTGTTCATTTTCTTTAGAGGTTTGAGGAAACGGCAACGAAAGCGGGTGTTACAGGCAGCTTTCACTGCTAGCTTTCATTAGCCCTGGGTCAGCCTAGACCTCACTACCACATGTAGAAGAAGCCAGTCTGCCATACAGAGGTATTGCACCCTAATGGTTTTTCCTCTTAGAGATTTTTCGTTAGATTTAAGGACAGTCTAGTTGCATAAAAATTGCTTCCAGAAATAATAGCTGTAATAATAATGATACACATGTATATTGTGGTTGCAGGCAAAAGCTATCACCATCTAGGAAATCATTCTTTTAACAGCCACAGAACTCCATGATAGCTGGTCATCCCTGCCCCACCTGCAGAATAAAATAATGATACCTTTACTACAGGTCCGTTCAAACCATGCAATTACACACTGTGACAGATACACAACTTTCTATAAATTTGGTAATCAAAACCCTGCAGGAACATTCATAATCAAATGAAACCATTTTTCTGTAATGATCTTTGCTGTTCAGGTCAGTTGCTCAGCAGTGAAGGTGGTTGCTTGTGCTATGGTGAGATTTAACTCCCTCGGCAAAGCACAGGCAAGGCTACCATCACTTACAAAGCCAGAAGCTGCAGCAGCAGTCCGTTACTGCCGTGAAGCCAGAAATACGGTGCTGTGAGACCAAAAGCCTGAGGAAACAAAAAATACGGTCCCAGAGCCAGCAGTGATTTACAACGTGAGAAGCGCAGCATGGCTAAGAGTGCTACGTGAACACGACTCGTGGTTTGACATGTGTCCATGACTATGAAGCTGTGGAAAGTCATCATCTCTGTAGTCATAATATTACCTAGGCTGAGTAAACCTGTTTGAACAACCTCCCTCTCCAAATCTTACCTAGGATTTTTGCACAAACACAATCCAGCCAGGAACTCTGATTTCCTCCCTCCTTCCCCTTGAGGCTGTAGCTAGACTACGGGCTAAACCACAGAGGTGTCCACGATTAGCTCAGCACTTGACCAGGTATCACACAGAACTTGGGTGTGCAGCTACCTTCTCAAACCATTCTTTCACAGCATTTCAACGTGTTTTCTCATCAACGTTTTACACTCTATGCCTGATCAAAATCAAAGTATGGATTTCAGTTAATCAGGCATCAATGCATTGTTACTCTTAGAAAATGATGAGATATAATGGCAAAGGGCTCTGAACAACACAGCTCTGGTGTTACATACACGCATGGCTATAAACAAGCACTGGAAACCTCACCATAGCATATTTCACGCGGCGTACCTTGTTGCATACCATCCAGAGTTTCATCCACTTTGGAGAAGGTTCGGTTAAATATCTAAACTTGATGGCTCTTCTTGAAGGCAGTCCTCCCTCAAACCTTTTGATGTTTGCTCATGGCTAGTTGAAGCTCGCTTGTATAAAAAATGGATGCCTGCATGACTGTATTTTCCATTAGCTGCTTTGATGGCACCAGTTTTTAAGTGTCACCTTTTATTAAAAATTGAAATCGGTTTCCCTAATAACAAGTAAAAGTTAAAAACCCAGCAAGGCCTTATAGGAGGTAAAGCCTGACTGAAAGCCACCTCCACAGTTTCTGCAGGAAAAGGTGTCAAAAGCAACAACAAAAAAAACCCAGCAAGGGGCCAGGGCTAACAAGAGAGTGTCTCTCTCCTTTCAGGCTTTAAAAGAGAACACATTTCAGTTTTTTTTAAATAGTCAGTCATCCCCCACGTCAATATGGAAGGGGACCTGCTGCCTCTTGCTCTAGCTGGGGGTGCTTCCCAATTATTGACCCTCTCTAAGAAGATAAAACGGTTGCCTCACGAATAAAGCAGTTGTCTGATGTTTGGCAGGGCCACCACTGTGCCGCCGGATCGTCTGACCTCATCGAAAAATGTTACATCCAGCAGGTGGGAGGATCCAGAAAGGGAAAGGCAAGGAGGCTGCCAGGGGTTTACCTCTACAGGTTTGCCTCGGTTTATCATGTGACAGCCCATCTGCAGAAAGGCTTTTTGGTGGAAACATCCACAGAACCTCATCTGTGGGGAAATCACAGAATCACAGAATGTTAGGGGTTGGAAGGGACCTCTGTGGGTCATCTAGTCCAACCCTTCTGCGAAGCAAGGTCACTCAGAGCAGGCTGCACAGGACCTTGTCCAGGCGGGTCTTGGATATCTCCAGAGAAGGAGACTCCACAACCTCCCTGGGCAACCTGTTCCAGTGCTCCATCACCCTCAGAGTGAAGAAGTTCTTCCTCATGTTCAGCTGGAACTTCCTCTGCTTCAGTTTGTGCCCGTTGCCCCTTGTCCTGTCTCTGAGCACCACTGAAAAGAGTTTGCAACGTGGCCCTGGAATTGCTTTG